>Ga0105105_10000688_pt1 | contig 15036 bp, 12 predicted proteins | sample PPLLaktember2015_4_FD_79108 | JGI IMG/M metagenome (GOLD analysis project Ga0105105, IMG submission 79108) | Freshwater sediment microbial communities from Prairie Pothole Lake near Jamestown, North Dakota, USA - PPLs Lake P8 Core (1) Depth... | ecosystem: Environmental > Aquatic > Freshwater >... | reverse complement strand
GACCTTGGAGGGGTCCTTGCCCGAGAAGCAGCCGCCGCCGTGGCTGCCCTGGCCGCCGTAGGTATCGACGATGATCTTGCGGCCCGTCAGCCCGCAGTCGCCCATGGGGCCGCCGATCACAAACCGGCCCGTGGCGTTGATGTAGTAGCGCGTATCGGCGTCCATCAGCTCGGCCGGGATGACCTTCTTGACCACCGAATTGATCAAGGCCTCCTGCATGGCCTCCTGTTCCACATCCGGCTTGTGCTGGGCGGCGATGACCACGGCGTCCACGCGTTTGGGAACCCCATCCTCATACTCCAGGGTGACCTGCGCCTTGCCGTCGGGCCGCAAAAAATCGACCTGGCCGTTCTTGCGCACTTCGGATAGACGCCGGCACAGCTTGTGCGCCAGCATGATGGGCATCGGCATGAACTCGGGCGTCTCATCCGTGGCATAGCCGAACATCAGGCCCTGGTCTCCGGCGCCCTGCTCCTTGTAAAGCCCGTCACCCTTGTTCACCCCCTGGGCGATATCCAGCGACTGATGGTCGATGCTGGTCATCACCGCGCAGGTCTGCCAGTCGAAGCCCATCTTGGACGAGTTGTAGCCGATGTCCCGGATGGTGTCGCGCACGATCTGCGGCATCTCGACGTAAGTGCTGGTCGTGATCTCCCCGGCGATGAAAGCCATGCCGGTGGTAACGAGCGTCTCGCAGGCCACCCGGCAACGATTGTCTTCGGCCATGATGGCATCCAAGATGCTGTCCGAGATCTGGTCGGCCACCTTGTCCGGATGCCCCTCGGTCACCGACTCTGAGGTAAAGAAGAACTTCTCCTTGGGAATGCTGATGCTCATGTCTGGCTCTCCTCGATCCTGCGGCGCCGATGCCGATATGACGGAACAGGCTTTGCTGCGGCGCACCGCGGTAATTTTTTTCAATCTTTTCAGTCTACAAAGATATAGTTTAAAAGTCAATTATGGATTTAATTTTTCAACCTGCGCTTCATTCTTGCCGCGCAGCCCCTCCCCCCTGCCGAAAAGCCCCCTCTGCCGGCAGCGATCCCTTCCGGCGGTTCTTTCGGGCTGGATGGAATCGGCCGAAATGTGCTATCGTGCTTTCATGCGAAAAAAAGCCATCTGCGGGTGGACCGGGTGTTTTCTGGCCCTCGCTTTCTGCGCCGCGGCGGCGGTCGGGCCGTCCGACGTATTGCTCTCGCCGGCGCCGGCCGACGAACCGGATCCCGTGGCGCTGTCAACCGCCTGGTCGGTCGACCGCGCTCGACCCGGCGATTCCGCTGTCTTGGCCGTGGTTCTGACCATTCAAGAGGGCTACCACGTCATCGCGGATGCCGCCCAACTCAACAAAATCCGGGACTTCAAACCGTTTCCCACCCGCGTGATTCCGACAGCCGCCTCCGAAGGTCTCATCGCCGAAAGCCCGCGCTATCCCGCGGCCACTCCGCTGGACGCCGACTTTATCGACAACCCCATCGCCAGTTTCGGGGGACGGGCCGTCATCTATCTGCCGGTGCGCATCGATTCGGCATCGCCCCCGGGAGAGGCTTCAATCCAGATCGAGGTTCAGTTCCAGGCCTGCTCGACCTCATCCTGCCTGTTCCCCCGCCGGGAAAAATTGGATGCCGCGCTCGCGATAGCTCCGGCCGGGCACGGATCGACAGCGATCCACCCGGATCTTTTTGCGGCATGGGACCGGCCGCCGCCCACAGCCGGAATCCGGTTCGATGTTTTCGGCTGGGGTTTCATGCTGGACGCGGCATCCGCCTGGGGGTGGGCTTTGCTGCTCGTGATGGCCGCTGTCGGCGGCTTTCTGCTCAACTTCACGCCCTGTGTGCTGCCCCTTGTTCCGATCAAGCTCATCAGTCTGTCCAACGCCGCTGCCGCCGACCGTCGGCGCTGCCTGAGCCTGGGGCTATTCACATTTGCCGGGGTGCTGGCTTTTTGGGTCGCCCTCGGCGGCATCGTCTCGATGGCCATCGGTTTCACTTCCACCAACCAACTCTTCCAGTACCCGGTCTTTACCATCGGCGTAGGAATTGTCATCAGCGCCATGGCCGTCGGCATGCTCGGCGTCTATTCCGTGCGACTGCCCGGTTTCATCTACTCGCTCAACCCGCGCCAGGAAACCCTGACAGGCGCCCTTGGTGTCGGCGTGCTCACCGCCGTGCTGTCCACGCCCTGCACCGCGCCGTTCATGGGGACGGCGGCAGCTTGGGCCGCCACCCAGGAACCCGGTGTCACCATCGCCACGTTCGCAGCCATCGGCGCCGGCATGGGCCTGCCCTCCCTGCTGGCCGCGTTTCCCCAGCTGGTCCGCCGCCTGCCAAAGACCGGCCCGGGAAGCGAACTGCTGAAGCAGGCCATGGCGTTCCTCATGCTGGCGGCGGCCGCCTACTTCATCGGCATCGGCCTGAACGCATTGCTGTCGGATCCTGCCGCTCCTCCCAGCCGACTGCACTGGTGGCCCGTGATGATCTTGTGCGCCGCCGCGGGGTCCTGGACCGGCCTTCGTGCCATTTCGCTATCGTCCCGAAAAATGGCAAAAGCCGTCTGGGCCGCGCTGGGGGCGGCGATGGTGGCCCTTTGTCTCTGGGGTGCCGTACGCTTAACCGACACCGGACCGATCGCATGGGCCTCCTACACCCCGCAGCGGCTGGACCAGGCGTTCAAGGAACACACAACGGTGGTGATGATCTTCACCGCGGAATGGTGCCTGAACTGCAAGGCGCTGGAGCAAAGCGTCTGGGGCAATCCGGAGTTAGTGAAGCTGGTTTCGGGGCCATCGATCCTGCCCATCAAGGTGGACCTGACCGGAAGCAACCCCGAGGGAAGAAAAATGCTTCAGGATGCGGGGAGCCTGACGATCCCGCTGCTGGTGGTGTTTGCAGCCGATGGGCGGCCGATTTTTAAAAGTGACTTCTACACGGCCGACCAGGTGACGGAAGCGATCCGAACCGGGATGGGCGCATCGCGGTCAGCGGCATCGTGAGGGTTACGGCCGGGCAACCGATCATTTCCGTTTATGACCCGGCATCCGCGATCCCGCATCTGGTTGGCATCATCCGCCGGATGCGGTCCGCTCCTCCGCATGGTCACGCGCGGCAGGATGGAGCCGAATGTGTTCACGAAATTTTTCGGCCGCGAATGCGTCACGCACCCGCGACTCGGGGCTGCCCAAAACGACCACGATCAACCGCCGGTCGCCGTTGGTGCCCGTGGCCACGATATTGAACCCCGCCCGCCGGGTGTAGCCGGTCTTGAGCCCGTCGACGCCGGGCACACGGCCCACCAGTTTGTTCTTGTTCGTAATCACCAACGTCCCGTTGCGAAAGGTCGTCTGCTCGATGGAAGTCCAATGTAGGATCTGAGGATGCTGCAGCACCTCCCGCGCCAGCCGGATCATATCGTTGCACGTGGTGAGGTTTTCGGAGCCGCCATTGGACGGCGGCAGTCCGTGGACACAGTGAAACTCGCTGTCCGTCATACCCAACGCCCGCGCCTTGCGGTTCATCAGCGCCACGAAGGCGTCTGAACTGCCGGCAACGTGTTCGGCAATGGCATAGGCGGCATCGTTGGCGGACTCAACCATGGCCGCGGTCATCAGTTCATCCAACGTAAAGGTTTCACCGGCTTTCAGGAACACCTGGGTTCCACCCATGCCTTGGGCGTTTTTGGAAGCGGTGATGGCATCGCTGAGCCGCAGTTCGCCGCGTTCGATTTTGTCCACGACGACGGCTGCCAGCATGAGCTTGGTCAGGCTGGCCTGACGCCAGCGCAGGTGCATGTTCTGCCCCTCCAGCACGCTACCGTCGACGGCATCCGCCACGGCGAAGGCTTCAAAGGCTGGCTTCGGCTCGGGGTTCACCACGGCCGCCACCGGCCGGGCCCTGCGTTTTGGAACGGGTTTCTTCTGGGGGGTTGTCTGGCCGCCGAATGCGCCATGACACGCGAAAAGCACCAACACGAACGCTACCATCCATCGTTTCATTCCGGTCCCTCGGCCATCCTCGCTCCTCCCCCACCCCCTTCCCAGGGGAAGCGGCAATTGGTAAGAAGTGGTCTGCGCACGGCCCGCATCGGGCCACCTCCGTCGCTGAAATTCTTAGGCACGCGCATACCTACTATTTTAGACCAAAATGCCGCAGGACACAACTGCCGCAGGCCATCATCATACAGACCGAATGGAAGCGCCCGTTCAAATGCTACCAGATTTCGCTGTTGCGTCGTGCGTCGAGCCACTTGCGTTGCGTGGCCGACAACTGCCCGACGTGCTTCTCGATCCACTCGATATCGGCCGTCAGGAGGGCGAGCTTCTCGGCGTTCGTCAACTGGTAGTCCGCCAGCGCGTCGGCCCCGCAATGCATCAGGTCGTAGACCAGATTCTGATCGGCCGCCGCGCGTTCGAGCAGGCGCAGGATTTCATCCCGGTGAACCACTCCCTGTTCTTCGACCGTCTCCACCGGCGAGGGCGCCATGGCCTTCTGGACCGTGTACACCAGTCCATCCGGGGAAAAGGGCTTTTCCAGAATCTCGGCGGCCCCCAGCTTCATGGCCTGGACGGCGGACGGCACCGTCGCATAGCCGGTGATGATCACCACCGGAAGTTTCGGCTTGGCGCGTTTGATGTCCCTCAGAACCCGCATGCCGCCGATGTCCGGCATGCGCAGATCGCTCAACACCAGAGCATAGTCCTTCTGTAGGGCCATCTCCACTCCCTGGCGGCCGCTCAGGGTGAAGTCCACGTCGATGCGCTCCTCCTTCAGGATCTTGATAATGCTGTCGATGACGATGCGTTCGTCGTCAATCACCAGAATTTTCGGTTTGGGCATGGTCGTCCTCCTTTTCCCATCTCTTCTGTACGAATCGGACGGCGGCGGTCAGCTCATCGGGCGTGAAGGGTTTGGAAATGAAAGCCACGGCGCCGAGGCCCTCGGCTTCCCGTATCGTCGCCGAGGTGGAATAGCCGCTCATGACGATGACCGGAATGTCGATGCCCATCTGCTGGAGACGACGCATGAGATGCATGCCGTCCTGCACCGGCATCTTGACATCCACCAGCAGAAGCGCCGGCGGCTTCGCTTCGATGAACGCCAGGGCCTCGGCGACCGATCCGGCCAGGGAGACCTCGCAGCCCTCGGCCTCCAGCACCGCCTGGCAGCTCTTGAGGACGATGGCCTCGTCGTCAACTACCAGCACTCGCATTCCCATTGCGTTTCTCCGCCGGCAGCCAGATGAAGAATCGCGATCCCTTGCCGACCTCGCTCTGGACCCGGATGTGGCCGCCGTGGCCTTGGACGATACCCATGGACACCGCTAATCCCAGGCCCGTGCCCTGACCGACCGGCTTGGTGGTGAAAAACGGCTCGAACAGTTTGTCCAGGTCATCGGGCGGGATGCCGCTGCCGGTGTCGGCGATGGTGATCTCGATCCCTGACCGGCCGGCCGGCTGGCCGGTCAGACTGGATGCCGTAAAGAGCCGGATGGCCCCGCCCGGCTCGGTGGCGTCCAGCGCGTTGATGATGATGTTGATGAGCACGCTCTGAATCTGGCTGCGGTCCACGGTGAGCTGGGGCAGTTTTTCCCCGGGGCTGAACTTGATGGCCACCCCTTTCATCAGCGCCTGGTTTTCGATCAGCGCGATCGCGGCCGCCACCAGGCGGTTGATGTCGGTGGACTCCGGGTCCAGCTGGGTCTGACGGGAAAAATCGAGCAGTCCCTTGACGATCTTGCGCACCCGTTCGGTCGCCTCGGCGATGATCTGCAGGTCGGAACGGATGTCCGCCGCAAGGTCCTTGCGCCGCAGCAGCAGATGCGTGTAGGTCAGCACACCGGTGAGCGGGTTGTTGATCTCATGCGCCACGCCGGCCGCCAGCTGTCCGACGCTCGCCTGCTTTTGGGTTTGGATGATGCGGGCTTGGCTGTCAGCGTGCCGTCGGCCCATGGCGGCCACCATCTCCCGGAAGGTGTTCTGCAGCAGGCCCATTTCACCTTTCTCGGAGGGGCCGATCTCCGGCGACAGGTTGCCCTCGCTGACCTGGCGGCTGGCCTTGATCAAACCCTGGATCGGCCGAGTGATACGGTTGGCGATGAAATATCCGAGACCGGCCGCTGCCAGCATGATCCCCAGCGTGAGCAGGACATAGACGGTGAGCAGTTGGCTGCGGATATCGGTGTATTTTTCCTCCAGAACGCCGACGTACAGCATGCCGGCGCGGCGCCCGGAAAACGTCTCGATCGGGCTGTAGGCCGTGATGAACCAGTCGCTGAAGACAAACGCCCGGTCCGCCCAGAGCTTGCCCCGGCCGAGCACATGGTCCTTCACCTCGGGGGAGACCCGCGTCCCCAGGGCGCGTTTGCCTTCGGCCGTCAGGACATTGGTGGCGATGCGGACATCGTTGAGAAAAATCGTAGCCGTACCGATGCTCCGGCCCTTGAAAATCTCGCCCTGGAAGACGGTATCTCTCACCGTATCCACAAAGACCTCACTGCGGTTGAGCAGTATCCCTCCGTAAAGCGCCCCCAGAAAAACGTTGCCGTCGAAGACCGGAACCGCCGCCGCAATCGTCATCCCGGCGGACACTTCCTCGCGGGTGCCCAAAGCAATCGGCGCGTCGGCGGCCAGGGGAATCCGCGCGCGCGCCGCCAGTTCATGGTTTTCCTGTACCAAGAATTCGGCCGGAAGCACCTCCGTCCCTGAAACGGACATTCGCTGCTGCAACACGGCGCCAACCAGCGGGTTCTCCAGCCGCTGGTCGGGCCGGGGAAAGGCATTCGGTCCGGTTCGGCAGAGCGTGGTGCCGTCTTCAGCAACTATGCCGGCGAAATCCAGATCGGCCAGTCTGGCCATGCGCTCCAGGCGCAAAGCCAAATCGGTGGTGTGGTGTTCCCGGACCGATGAAATGAAGGCGAATCCCAAGGCGGTGATGCTGAGAGAGGTTCTGACGTGCTTCGCTCGGGTGGCATACATTTCGTTAGCAGCGTTCAGATCCTGCCGCACCCGGTTCAAGGCTTCCCCGAAGACATGCGTGTCGACCAGGCGGACTCCGATCAAAAGCGAAGCGGCACCCACCAGGAGAGACACCCCCAGGAAGCTCGCAACCAGTTTTGAACGCGTCGAGTACAGCATGCGGACCATGCGCGCTGGCCGATGAAATCATGTCGTGGACCGTATGATCCTCTGCAGGAAAGAGCAATCCCTGTGCCAGGAACCCATCCGTCCGTGGGGCAATCAACTGTCTGAAAGCAAACGGACAATTGAGTTGCACGAGGTTCGGGGGCAATCCGTGCCGCGGACCGAGTGTCCAGAATTTTTACGCACTGTAAAGTGCACCCAAGCCCGAATGAGTCCCCGGCGATGTTTGACAACCTTATCCTTTTCCAGTAGCCTGCTTTTTTTGTCTGCACTTCATTTCATCGGATCGGAGGCCGACCATGCCGACAGCCACTTATTGGGCGGACGCCTACCTGGAAAAGCGCCGCAGCGCCGCCGGCGCCATTCGCCTGATCAAGTCGGGGCATCGCGTTTTCATCGGTTCCGCCTGCGGCCAGCCGCAGGAATTGGTGCGCGCGCTCTCCGAGGCGGCCCCGCGCTTGAGCGGGCTGGAAATCGTGCGTCTGCTCAGCACGGAAGCGACCGCCTTGAGTGCGCTCGCCGACCAGACCCAGGATTTCGCGCTGAATCTGCGCACGATCTATCTCGGAGCCGCCAACTCCGAGATGATTGCCCGCCACCAGCGCTTCATCACTCCGATGAACATGTCCGATGTTCCGGATCTTTTCATCTCTAAAAAACTTCCGATCCATGCGGCACTGATTCAGGTGTCGCCGCCGGACGATTTCGGCTGGATGAGCCTGGGGATCTCGGTGGATGTGACCCAGGCCGCAGCCATGGCGGCCGACCTGGTGATCGCCCAGGTGAACCCCCAGATGCCGCGGGTGCTCGGCCAGAGTTTCATTCACGTCAACGATGTCGACATCCTGGTCGAACACGAAGAGCCGCTCCTTTCGGTCGAATCCCGCCCCACCTCGGAAACCGCCACCCGCATCGGGCAGCTGATCGCGCGGCTGGTCGAGGACGGCTCCACAATTCAGATCGGGCTGGATGCGGCGTCCCAGGCCACCCTGCAGGCTCTGGGCGATAAAAACGACCTGGGCGTCCACTCGCAGTTTTTGACCGATGACATGATGCACCTGTTTTCTCAGGGCGTCATCACCAACCGCCGCAAAGGATTCAACGAGGGCAAGCTGGTAGCCTCCGCCGCCATCGGTTCCCGCAACCTTTATGATTTTCTCGACAACAACCCGGCGGTCGACTTCCGGCCGTCGGACTACGTCAACGACCCCTTCATCATCGCCAGGCACCACCGGATGGTGTCGATGAACGTCGCCCGAACCATGGATCTCACCGGCCAGGTGGAGGTGGAAGCGGCCGCCCGAACCTTTTTTGCGGGAGTATCCGGCACCGTGGATTTCGTGCGCGGCGCCAGGCGGTCGCCGGGCGGAAAATCCATCTTGATGCTGTTTGCAACGACCGAAGACGGCCAACGCAGCAACATCGTTCCCATGCTGGCCGACACCAACGTGGGGGTGCCGCGTGCCGATGTTCACTACGTCGTGACCGAATACGGCGCGTTCAACCTGTTCGGGAAAAGCCTGCAGGAGCGGGTGGTCGGAATGATCAGCGTGTCCCACCCGAACTTCCGCGAGGAATTGTTCGCCGCGGCGAAGAAGGGGGGACTGATCGGGCCGGAGCGCAACCTGGGAGAGGCCGTTCGGGGAGTCTATCCGATCATGCTCGAGGAAGCCTTGGAGATCGACGGCGAGGAGGTCGTCATCCGGCCCGCCAAGCCGGTGGACGAACGCCGCATCCAGGAGCACTACTACGGTCTCGACAAGGAGGACATCTTTTCGCGGTTTCGGCATGAGAAAACGAGTTTTTCGCGATCGGATGTCGAAATCCGATCGAATGTCGACTACGTGAAAGACCTGACGCTGCTGGCGGTGGTCGGCGAGTTCGGGTTCGGCCAGGTGGTGGCCGTCGGGGAATGCATGCTGATCGAAAAAATCAACATGGCGGAAGTCGCCTTTTCGGTGAACAAAAAGTATCAGAACAAAGGCGTCGGCCGGCGGATCCTGCGCAAACTGGCCGACAGCGCACGCGAGAAGGGCCTCTTCGGCCTCATGGCCTACACCTCACCCAACAACCAGGGCATGATCCGGATGTTCAAATCCCTCCCGTACAAGGTAAAAAGCGCCTTCGACGGCGAGGGTGTGACGCTGAGCTGCCGCTTCGACGAATTGGCATGAAGGTCGCCATGGACGTGCTCTACATATCTCCGGAATTTCCGCCGAACTTCGCCAACTTCGTCAAGCACCTGCACCAGGAGGAAATCCGGGTGTGGGCCATCGGCGAAGCCGACTTCTACAGCATGCCCGCGGACCTGCGCGCGTGCATCCGCTGGTACGCACGGGCCGACCTGAACAATTGGCGCACGGCCGAACTGGCCATCAACGAGATCCTGGAGGTCAAACACGCTCAGGGGTTCGAGGGAGCCTTCGATCTCGTGGAGTCGCACAATGAAGCCTGGTTGCGACTGGAAGGGGTCATCAACGAGCGCCTTTCCATCCCCGGCATCACCCTGCGCGAGGTGGACCGGCTGAAAAAGAAGTCCGTGATGAAACGCATCTTCCAGGAATCCGGCCTGCGCGTGGCCCGCGGAGCGGTGGTCTCCACCGTGCAGGAGGCGACCCGTTTGGCCGGGGAGTTGGGCTATCCGGTCATTTTGAAACCCAATGAAGGCGTCGGCGCCGGCGGAACTCGTCGTGTGGACGGGCCGGAGCGTCTGGCGGCTGTCTTTGAGGAGCTCCGGGAAGACTACCTTCTGGAGGAGTTCGTGGATGCCCCGATCGTCACGTATGACGGCTTGACCGATGCGGAAGGAAACATCCGGTTCGAGAACAGCCTGATCTACGGGGAAGGCCTGATCGAGTATGCGCAGGGCAAGGACACCTTCTTTTACGTCAGCCGCCGCATCCCCGAACGGCTGAGCCGAGTGGGGCAGTCGCTCGTGCGGAGTTTCAATGTCCGGCGCAAATTTTTTCACTTCGAGTTTTTCGAGCGAGACGGCGATTATACGCCGATGGAGATCAACTGCCGGCCGCCGGGCGGCGCCATCATCGACATGATGAACTACAGCATCGACGGCGACCTCTACCGCGCCTGGGCCCGCATGCTGCGGCGGCGGCCGCTGGAACTGCCGCCGGCGAAAAAGTACGTCGTCGCCTTCATCGGCCGCAAGGACACGCCGCATGCGCTGAACCACGACCAGCTGGTGGAGCGCCTCGGGCATCGGCTCGTCGATTACGCCGAAAACCCGCCCCTCTATTGGGAAGTGATGGGACGCTTTCGATACATCTTCCGCTGTTCGGACGAAGCGGAAGCATGTGAGCTTGCCGCCGCCGCACGCCAAGAGGGATAGTTATGGCTCGCACCATCGTTATCCTATCCCCCCACTTTCCACCGCACTACCATCGCTTCTGGCAACAGGTGAAGCAGGCCGGCGGCCAGGCGCTCGGCATCGGCGACGAGCGGCCCGAAAGCCTGTCCGGCCCAACGCGCTCCGCGCTGACCGAATACTACCATGTGCCCGATATGCACGATTACGACGCCCTGGTGCGGGCGTGCGGGTATTACACGCACCGCTACGGCCGCATCGAACGCTTCGACTCCCTGAACGAGTACTGGCTCGCCACCGAAGCCCGCATCCGCGACGATTTCAACATTCCCGGCGTGCGCTCCGACGAAATCGACTTCATCCGACGCAAATCGAAAATGAAGGAACGCTTCCGTGCGGCCGGCATTCCCGTCGCGCGCGGTCAGGTGGTCGGAACGCCCGACGAGGCCCGGGCCTTGATCGCCGCGACCGGCTTCCCCGTCATCGCCAAACCCGATGTCGGGGTGGGGGCGCTGAACACCTACCGCATCGACTCCGAAGACGACCTCGCAGCCTTCTTCCGCAGCCGGCCATCGGTCGACTACCTGATGGAGGAATTCATCGCCGGCACCATCCACTCTTTCGACGGGCTGGCGGATGCGGAGGGCCGCCCCGTTTTCTGCACGGGGCACGTGTTCAGCCAAGGCATCATGGAAACCGTGAACGAAGCGCGCCATATCTATTACTACTCCATGCGGGACATCCCGCCAACGCTGGAGGATGCCGGCCGGCGCTGCCTGTCCGCCTTCGGCGTCCGGGAGCGCTTTTTTCACATCGAGTTCTTCCTCACCGCCTCCGGCGCCTATGTGGCATTGGAAGTCAACATGCGGCCGCCCGGCGGCTTTACGACCGATATGTTCAATTACGGCGCCGATATCGACATCTACCGCGCCTGGGCCGAGCTGATGGTGCACCAGCGGGGCGAATTGCCGTATGAGCGCAAATACCACTGCTGCTACGCCAGCCGCAAACGCCGTCATTCTTATGCCTACAGTCATAACGACATTCTGTCGCGCTATGGCCATTTGATGCTGCAGGTGGAAAGCGTACCGGGAGTCTTCAGCAGCGCCCTCGGGGATGTGGGCTATATCTTCCGATCGGGCAGCCTGGACCAGGTGATGGAGGTCGTGCGCTTCATTCACCATACCCCGTCTTAATCCCCTGCCGCCGGCGGGGGCCGCAATGGCCCGGAGGAATCCGACATGCATATCGAACACCACCGCTGGTGGAGTCCGCGGTTGAACCGCGACATGGAGATCAAGGTCTACGGCTCCTGGGGCCAGCCCTTCCTGGTTTTCCCATGCTCGCGGGGCCGCTACTTCGATTTTGAAGGCATGGGGATGGTCGCGGCGATCGCGGACTACATCGATTCAGGCAAGATCAAGCTCTTCGCGGTCGACAGCGTGGACGGCGACTCCTGGTACAACTGGGGGATTCCACCGGCGGAACGCAACGCCCGGCATGAAGCCTACGACGGCTATGTGGTGCAGGAAGTGATCCCCTTCGTGCGTCAGCACTGCCGGCAGCCAGCGGCGCGGGTCATGGCCGCCGGCTGCAGCATGGGCGCCTATCATGCGGTGAATTTCCTCCTGAAGCACCCGGATGCCTGCGGGGGCACGGTGGCCCTCTCCGGCTTGTTCCGGCTCGACCGGCCGGAGTTCGGCCTGAGCGCTGCGGACCTGCCGGCGGTCTATTTCAACTCGCCGCTCGCTTACCTGCCGGGGCTGTCCGATCCATGGTTCTTGGACCGGTACCGCACCTGCCGCATCATTGTCTGCGTCGGCCAGGGCGCCTGGGAGCAGGAGGCCATCGAGGACACTCGTGCGCTGGATCACTGCTTCCGCGAGAAATCTATCCCCGCGTGGGTGGACTTCTGGGGGGGGGATGTCGACCACGACTGGCCGTGGTGGTACGTACAGATGAATTACTTTCTCGGCAGGCTCTACGGGTCGGAGTAGATCCAGCGGCACCCGTTACGGGGCATGGTGGATTTCGATTTCCACCCGGCGGTTCAGCCGGCGGCCCGCCGCGGTATCGTTCGTTCCCAGGAATTTGGCCGATCCGTGACCGATAATGAGCACCCGGTCCTCCGGGCAGCCCCTATCGGCCAGATACCGTTTCACGGCGTCCGCCCGCCTCACGGACAAAATGAAGTTCTGGCCGGGGTTGCCTCCGGCATCCGAATATCCATGCAGGCTGACCACCCGCCCCGGGTGGTCGCGCAGCATGGCGGCGACCCGATCGAGCTTCTGATTCTCCCCGGGCGCAACCTCATCGGCACCGCTGGCGAAGAAGACCGTGAGATCCGGATTGAAGCCGGTAGCGCCCCGGCTCGCAGGAGTGGGCGCCGGGCCAACGGCCCTTGCAACAGCCTTTTTCTTGACCGGTTCTGGTGCGCCGATCGCCGCCGGGGTTTCCACCGGGAGCTTCGCCGGTGGCGGGCACGCTTGGTTGCTTGCAGTTGCCCGGCTGGTTTTGTGCTGTGCCAGCCGCTCGCCGATGAGATCGTGGATCTGCCGGGAGGTCTCGTAATCCCAAACGCCCACATGGCCGGTCCGGATTCCGATGTCCGTTCGGTTGGCCTCGATTCGTTCGACCTCAATTTCGACCGGGGTTTCATCCGGCTGTCGAGCCTTGATGGTGGTTTGATACTCGCCGCCGACGCACTCGACCACCGCAATCTTCAGCGTCGACAGGGTATCCGTGCTCGCCTGGAGTGCTTCCGAATAGCCGCTCTCATACGTTTGGGTCAACTTCCCCATCACATAAGCCGTCGCGGCGGCGCCGGCGCCGACACCCATCAACACAACCGCGCAGCCCGTCGTCATGTGGGCCGCCAACGCCACGAGTACCAGGGCCAGAGGGCAGACTGAAAGACGTTTCATCGGCAACCCCATTTCAGGTGGACGAAAGACCTTCCGCACCGTGCATCGAAGCGCGGTTGCGCTCCCGAAAGGAACTCCAAGCAGACGAAAACGACCGATGGCTATCGATCTTCAGGCTTTAGTTTTCTTGGATTTTTTTTCCGCACGCTTTTCCTTGAGGGTTTTCTGGGCTTTTTTCTTGACATCCTTCTTCACGTCCTGGGCCTTGGCCATTTTCAAATCCTCCTGTTCATTTCGGATCGTAACCGCAGGGTCATATGATCTCTACCAAAAATTCCGGAAAATGAAAACCCTTGAAACCGCCATCGACCGGCTCAGGCGATCATGTAGGCGCCGGTCCCCACCGCGATCAGCTGCCGCTGCTCGTTGTGCAGCTCCATGCGCGTCACCGACACCTTCTTGCCGGTGCGCAGAACATAGCCCGTGGCAATGAAGTTCCGGCCGATTCCGGGGCGCAAATAGTCTATGCGCAGATCGATCGTACCGATCTTGGCAAACCGGGCGGCCATCACCGGCACGGGCTGCCCGTCCAGGGTTTTCAGCACGCTGAGAAACGCGACCAGGCCGCCCATGAAGTCCAGGGTACTCGAAATGACACCGCCGTGCAGCGACCCGCGGATGAAGTTGCCGATCAGCTCATCCCGCATCCCCAGCTTCACGGAGGGTCGATCGAGATCGAGCGACTCCACCGTAAGTCCCAGCACTCTGTTGAAGGGTATTTTCTCAACGACCTCATGGATGACGGCAAGCACGTCGTCGACGCCGGATGGCCTGCTCATAAGGAATGCCTCGATTTTCCATCGTTTGAATCCACCGAAAAACGCGGCCGAACGAAGGTGCGCTTCGGCCCGGGTTCCGCCGCGGGGGCCCGCGGTTGAAGCTACCTAAAATACGAGGGAAAGCAAAAGCAAGCGAAAAATGCGCTTGGTCTGATTCATTCAATTGCAGATAGTCGAATGGTTGTATACTTCTTACCCTAAAAATGTATATTTTAGGTAAGACCATTTAGCGAAGCAACGCCGAAATTATTATAATTATTCGTTATCATTAGATTTAAAATTTTATCTGTTTAGACATTCATTGGTATAAATTTTGCATTTTGCAAATAATTATTTCTTGCGAGTTCGATCGTTCCCACACAATCAGCCCATGCCGCTGGTAGTTCGGCGAGTCTGCAACGGAAACCCGCAGGATCAGATTTGCCTCAAAGAGGGGCAGAACGCGCCGCCCGGCGTACTGAATATCCACCCCGGAAACCGGTATGCGCTGCCTAAAAGGTTTATCACCGGAAGGCCGCGCCAAACAGCAGATCAAATAGAGGAGGTTGTGCCATGGCAAAAAACCTTTTCCGAGCGTGTTTTTTGTTGTTTCTGAGCCTGGATGTTGTTGCCACGGCGCATGCGGTTGATATGGGCATTATCACCGGTGGGGCGAAGGGGACCTACTATCAATTCGGATTGAACCTGAAGACCCTGGTCAGCGAACAGGGGATCAACCTGACCGTTGCGAACTCGACCGGCTCAGTTGAAAATGTTTACGCGGTCTATAACCGGCCCAACACCCAGCTGGGCATCGTCCAGGCCGATGTGCTGGCCTTCATTTCGCGGGCCCAGAACAATCCCGTTTTGAAGCAAATCGCCAAGAAGACCAAAATGGTC
>Ga0105105_10000685_pt1 | contig 15059 bp, 16 predicted proteins | sample PPLLaktember2015_4_FD_79108 | JGI IMG/M metagenome (GOLD analysis project Ga0105105, IMG submission 79108) | Freshwater sediment microbial communities from Prairie Pothole Lake near Jamestown, North Dakota, USA - PPLs Lake P8 Core (1) Depth... | ecosystem: Environmental > Aquatic > Freshwater >... | reverse complement strand
GAAAGATCGGTGTGCTTCGATAAGGTGTGCCCACCTGCACGCGCGAGCGCCAAGCCATTTTGCCCTCGCGAGAAAACCCCGCTTCAAATCCAGCGATGTCTACGATTTAAAAGTTGGCAGGTCCATGTTGGGAGGAAGATCTTTAGAACGCTTCTACTTGGCTGTGGCGCTCTATTTCCAAGGCTTCGGCAGCCCCTCCCGGATCTTGGCTGAAAAATCCGGAGCGTCGCCGACGGCACGCGACTTCGGGTTGATGTGGCTGCGTTTGCGAAGCTCTTCGAAGGAAATGGTGGTATCGAGCGCCCCGAGTTCGTAGGCGTACCGGGGCGCATAACCGGACAGCAGCACCTTCCAGGTGTATTTCGCCTGGCCCCCGAAAGCGCGCACATGTCGCACGATGTTCGTGGTGCAGTTGGTGGTCAGGGTGTTGTACCACTCCGGGGTCTCCTTCATGGAGTTGATCTGCCGGATGTATTCCATGAAGAATTTCCGGGCGTTTTCTTGGGGCATCTTCAGACGGTAGAGATAGACGTCCTCCGGCGGGTTGCGGTAATCCGTGCGCACGCGGATCAGATCGCGTTCGTCCCCAACGACGTAAGTGAGCTCGAACTGCTTAAAGAAGCCTTTGAGCGTCGAGTACCCTTCGCCCTGCTCCTTCCGGGTTTCGATGGAGAAGGCCACGAAGTCTTTATTATGAAACCGATCAAGGTTCTTTTGCGGTCCGGCAAGAAAACAAATGCAAGCACCGTTGCCAGCGTGAAGCCTACCGCCAAACCGGTCCGCAGCGACTCTCCTTGAAGATCCGAATAGCAGATCGCCAGCGTGCCCCAGCCGGTCATAAGGATGACGATGGGTATGGCAAACAGTATGCCGAGCAGTTTGAGAATTCTGCGCATGGCGTTATCCTACGATTCTATGCAAATCTGAATTCGTTTCGAGTCTCGTTCTTCGGATTTCTTTTTTTTCCGGTTTGTCATAGTCAAGGCTGTCTTAGATTCTCCAAAAGGATTCTGCGCACCTCCTCGATGGTCTGGGGCGTCTCCTGCGTGGAGTGGCCGGAATGGACGATGAGCTCGGAGGCCACGCCTTCTAAATGCGCGCTGCTGTAAGCCACCACTCCATCGTTCCATTCCTCTTGCGGGTCGTCGGGGTTGTCCACGGCGATGATGGAATGGACGATGACCTCCGATGCAATAGGGATCGACGCATAAGTCTTGATAAACAGGCTGTCCGGGTCCATGTTGTCGGTGCTGCGCGGAATGTCTTCTTCCAGGGAACGATTGGCAACCGCCTCAGGGCTGCGCTGAAAAACCTCCTGCAGCGGGCTGAGCATCACCAGAGGCAGCGAAATCAACTTGCGAAGCAGCTCGCTGATTCGACCCCCGATCAGAAAGCTTCCGCGATGGGGGGTTGCAATGAAGACAACCCGCCGGACGGTCGGAACCGGTTCGTAAAAGATGCTTTGCTGCAGCAGTTCCCGCGTCTCGTGCGAGACGTCGAGCTGATCGATGGGGACCTTAAAGGATTGATCCCAGAAACGGCTGCCGCTGTCGACGGCGGTGAGCTTGGTCAGCATGCCTCCCTGGCTGTGGCCAATAACCACCATCTTCCGCAGGGCATCATCTTTCCCCTGAGGGTCCAGTTCTTTGACAACGTTGCGCAAACCCTGCGTGAGAATGCCTCCGGAGTAAAGGATGGGGTTGCCGGTGTTGTAAGTGAAGAGCCAGACCTGGTAGCGGTTTCGCAGTTCCTGGTCGTTGAGGATTTCATTGAGCATCTGCGCCCAGCGAGCCGGGCTGGAGGCCGTCCCGTGGACGAACACCACCGGAATTCGTCCGGGGCGGTAGGGGGCCATTAGAAAAACATTGTCCTTGAACCGCGCGCTTTGCTTGAAAAGCGCCAGGTCCCCGGACAGCAGCCCTTTCAGCTCCAGGTCGTAAACCTGGGAGCCCTCGAGCGTATAGGCCAAGGCGGCCGTCGGCCGGTACTCCAGGGGGGCCGTGCGGCCGCCGACATCGACCGATGTGCTTTCCTGGGTAGTGTAGAGCGCCAGCTTCCCCTCGATGCGCCCCTTCCGGAGTCCCTCTTCGACGTTCTCCAGATGCAGAAAGGCGGTGGCCGGCACCTTCAACGACGACGGAACCCGGGCGAACTCACGTTCGTATTCTCCTTTCACATGCTTGAGGGACCCGACGAGCGCTGTCCCCACTCCAGGCCACCGGTAGTCGTTTCGAAGACCGCGCACATCCAGCTCGGAGGCGGCCACAAAATCCTCCAGGCGGAACGGACCCCAGCGGAACTCGCCCGGTTCGATCTTGACGAACAGCTCTCCGAAAGGCAGCTGGTAGGTGCCGGCCTTTAGAACTACCCGTCGGCTTTCTTTTTCGGTGAACCCCTGAGCGAGGCCTTGATTGTAAAGATCGACGGCGGTCCGCAGGCGCGGGTCGAAAGGGTCCGGTGTGTCTTTCGATTTGGGCGGGAAAAGAAAGGCATACGCATAAACGGCAGCAGACAGATAATGGGACCGGTCCCCGCTGCGGGTCGCATGCAGAAATGACAGCTCCGCCAGGGCAAAGAGCCGGTCCGGTTCGCTCGCGGTCGGCATGCCCTTGTGGATGGCTGAGATCACATCCGCTGGTGTGTCGTTAAAGTTTTCAGCCAAGCCGGACCGGTTGAGAACCTGCATGGTCGGGGCGCTCAAGTTCTCGCCGGCCAGGACGCTTTCGGTCAACTTCCGGTGGGCCTCCTGTGAATCCTTGCGGCGCACTCCGACCGGCGTAACGCACCCGGTTAAAACAATGGCCGCCAGCAAAATACTTGCGACGGCGTGCGTCACCGTCCATCCCATCGGTTTCCATGCATCCATGAACCCTCCAACTCTATCGAGGTCGGAATCGAAATCTGAAACGCGAATATCAAAAATCAAAACCAATGCGGTTTGGGAGTGTTCGCTACCGCCGCGAACACCCTCTTCGGCCCGGTAATGGCCAGGCGGTAAACAGCGACATGCTGCTCCTGCTGGGCGATGCTCTGGGACACCGGCAGGCAGGCATGATCGATCCATCGACTCCTACCATCCTTCGTGCGGATGCGGAACTGAATCTCTCGCCCCTTTAAATTCGTGCAGGCCTCGTGATCGTATTTCTCCCAGATTTCGCTGTCTTCCGGAACAATGACGTTAACAAAGAGCGAAGAGTCGTCCATAAATTCCCGGGCCGAGTAGCCAGTGATGCGTTCGCGGGAAGGAGAACATAATTGAGCGTCCCGTTCGGGGCCGACCAGTATTCCCAGTCATATGTGTAATCGGCAACGGTTGACACTACTGCCCTGGGGAAGCGCCTCCTCGTTGAGGCCCCAGCGGTTGAGCTCACGCCAGTCGAACATGTAGGCGCGCATGCCTTCCGCGGTGAACGGGATGTCAGTCGGGGATTCACCGGTGAGGATTCGAAGCGCCTGCTTTGCAGCCTTTTGGCCATGGGCCTCAAAGCTAAGCAGGCCACCACCGACAATCCCGTAACCAAAATAACTGTCCAACAGACCGAAAACAGGGACATTAGCAGCCTGCGCAACCATCCGGAGTGCTTCTCGGGGAACGAAAACCTCGCCGGCACCGTCAGCAAAAACCGAGGAGTACAGGACAACGCTGTCCGAGGGCAGACTCCCCAACCGTCCCAATAGGTCCGACATTGGGAGTCCGGCAACCTCCATGATTTCCAATTCGGGCTCATAAACTCTTAGCGCTGCGCCGATGAGACTATGAGTGTTCTTGTCAAATTCGGAACTGCCCGTCACGAGAGCGATTCGCCGGGTTTGGGGTCTAAGGCTGCGTATAACCGGGATGATGTCGCCGATGTCACCTTTGAGAAACGTACCCGTGATCGGCAGCATCTGGCCTTCATTTTTCATGGCCATGAGATCGCTCTCATAAACGGAACAGGCGACCACAGGAATGCCTGAGAAGGCGCTGTCGGCGTGCCTTAGAATGAATCTCAGAGCTGATGGATACACCGTGATGATAATATCAGGCTTAGCATGCAGATACTTGTCAGCGAGGAACCGGGCCAGCGCTTCCCTGTACTCGGGAAATCCGAACCGGAGAAGGTCCATGTGCTCGGCGAAGAGCTGGATGTCGAAATTCTGGTTGGCCCCAAAGGCTGCGCGGATACCTCGGTCCGTCAGTTCGTGGGCCGGATGCTATTTGTCCATGGGGTAAAGCACCAGAACCCTCTTCAGTGGTAATGACGCCGAAACATCCCGGCCTGAGAAAAGCAATAGAATCAGGATTACCAAGTGAATCGAGACTCGAAAACATGGGTAGCCTTGCTTTTTCATGCCGCATACCTGTATTCGGATCCGCTTTTAACCGGTACGCCTGCTAATTGGCAAGTCAAATCAAGATGCAGTAAATGCCCTTGACGAGGGCACCGGACAGCGGTCCACCGCGGGGCAGCGAAAGCCCGGAAGCATTCATGCCAGCATCGATTACGCGAACAGCGAATGGTGATCGCCGCGCATCTTCCGGTCCCATCGCGTGCAAAAGGCAGGCCGGCCTTTCATGACGAGCTCCATGCAGGCGTTGCACCGGGGGCTGCATTTCACGATGTCGCCCGCGCCGCCCTGCCGCACCTTTTTCACCCAGAGGGGATCGGCCCAGAGCATGCGCGCAAGGCCGATCAGGTCCGCGCGGCCCTTGTCCAGGATGGTTTCGGCCAGCTTCGGCGTGGAGATCCGGCCGGCCGCTATTACCGGCACGCTCACATGCTTCTTGACCGTCTGTGCCAGGGGCACCATGTACCCGGGCTTCTTCGAGCGGCGCACAACCTCGGGCAGGAAGAAGGACTCGTAGGTTCCACCCATCACGGAAATGTAGGCGACACCGTTATCCGAGAGAGCCCCTGCAAAGGCTGCTGATTCTTCCAGGCCCAACCCGTCGGGAAGCCACTCGTCGGCCAGGAAACGGTATCCTATGGGAAAACCGCCGACGGCATCCTGCACGCGCTTGAGGGTCTCCAGAGGAAAACGCATGCGGTTTTCTATCGCTCCGCCGTAACCGTCGGTGCGCTTGTTTGTGCGCGGCGAAACGAACTGGGCAAGAAGGTAGCCGGTCCCGCCGTGAAGCTCCACCAGGTCGAAGCCCGCCTCCTTGACGCGCCGCGCGGCAGCTGCGAAACGCTTTTGAACAGCGGTGATTTCCCAGCGGCTGAGCTCCCGCGGAGTGCGGCCGAAGGCGGGTACCGCGGACGGGGCCACAGGATCAGTCCCGTGGGCAAAGCGCCCGGCGTGGTTGATCTGCAACGCCGCCAGGGCTTTTTCCTTGCGGATGACTCCCGCCAGCTCGCGCAGGCCGGGAAGAAAGCGGCCGTGGTCGCAGCGCAGGGTGCGCGGCGACCCCATGCCGCCTGCGGCGACGGCCGCGTTTTCCACAACGATGAGCGCGGCACCGCTCCGCGCCATAAGCCGGTAGTGGTGCAGCATCAGCGGCGAGACCCTCCCTCCTTGGGAGGCATATCCCAGGTAGAGGGGCGCCATGGTGATTCGGTTTTTAAGGCGCAGGCCCTTCAAGGTCAGCGGCTTGAAAAGGTGCGGATAGCTCTCTGTCGTCATGCGACCCCCCTCCATTACATCGGTCGGCTGTTACCGACTGCTTAAATGTGGCAGAATGTGTAGCCGGACCGGTGGGATTCGCCCCGATGGACTCTTGCATATCAGCAATGGACACCCAGGTTCAAGGAGACGGAGGGGTCGAAGATGAGAATGCTGCGGGTTTAAGTACGCTGCGGCGTGTGAAGCCGGCCCGGACGGGCGAAGCCTGCTGCTCCCAGGGCCACGGTGGCCCCTTACGCTTGACCGACATCCGAGCGCCATCGGGCCTTTCAATTCCAGAAGCCACGGCCGGTTCTGCGGCGATGTCACGCGGGATATGGGAGCAGGCGGTAGAGGCTTCGTCGAATCTAAACCTGGACAGTAGTCGAGACTATTACTTCTTTCTTACGAAGACAACATCGAACCGCTGCCCCATGGCCGCCTGGAAATAAACCCCGGCGAGCCGATCGCTGCGGGGATCGTAGAGCAACTCGTAGGTCGATCCCGGGTAGCCGGCGTCGCGCAGCTCGATGAAGAGCTTGGCCGTGTCTCCGGCAACGGACGCCTCTGCCTTGGCCACGTTGATCGGCCGGGGATTCAGGTAGGCCGCCTCCGCACGCCCGTCGGACGCGATCCGGCGAATCGAAATCACATACCCGCCGTCCGGCCGCACCCAGTCCCCGATCAGCCGCTGCAGATCAACCTGCGCGGCAGCGGCCGAAGGACTGTTTGCGACTCCCGGTACGGACGATGAGGGCGAACGCCCCGTTCCAAAAATGTATGCCGCCGCCAGCACCGCCAATGCCGCGATGGTTACAAGAAGTATCGGCTTTCGCCTGGATCTCGCTCGGCTAACCTTCTGTTGCGGACGCACTCGTTTGCCTTTGGCAGGTTTCATTTAGTACCTTTTGATTGGCTTCGAGCCGCCTCCAGCAGTTCATGCCCGATGCGCTGGGACGGGTGCGCAGCTATCATTTTCTCGGCCACCTGTTCGGCCAGGGAGAAGCTTGCACGTTTGATGTAAAAATCCGCTAAGGCGTATAAAAAATCAAGATCTTGTGGCTCGAGCGAGAGCGCCTTCTTCAAAGCGTCTTCCGCTTCACGGTCCCGTTTGAGAACTTGGAGCAGAAGCCCGTAATTGTATTGAACCCGGGCCCGGTCCGGCATCCCGGCCGCCGACTTTTCAAGTTGCACCGCGGCCTCCGCATACTTCTGCTGCTCGGCCAGCAAAAGGCCTAGCGAGTAGGCCGCGTCGTATACCTGCGGGTGGGCGGCCACGACTTCTTTCAAGAGGGTTTCGGCTTCGCCCTTCTGCCCCAGGCGGTCGTAGAGCATGGCGAGATTCACCTTCGCCGGGTAGGATTGGTCGTCGATTTTGATCGCCGCCCGGTAGTTTTCGATCGCCGCCTGGGGTCGGTTCAGCTCGACGTCGAGGTTTCCCAGATTGAAGCGACCGAAGACGAAGTCTCCCGAATATTCCATGGCGGCGATGTATTCCTTCAAAGCCGTATCAAACACGGCCTGCCGGTCCGGCGACAGGCGGCGGGAGGGGCCACCGGCCAGCATGGCTGCCGCCTGGACACGCACGGCCTTGACCGGGTCGTACAGGAGGGGCCCGGCCAGGTCCACCCGGCGCCGCGGGTCGGTGAGGTTCAGATGGTCCAGGGCCGTGCGCCGGACAAGGGTTTCGGGGTCTGAAACGAGCTGAGCCAACAGCCGGTCTATGTCTTCGCCTGGAGGATAGGATCCGAGCAGCGCCAGCGCGGTCGAACGAACGATCACGGGATAGAGGGGGTCTTCGGCTAACTGGATGAGGTCTTTGCGAGCCGCGGCTTCCTGCCGGCGGCCTGCGGCCAGGACCGTGCCGTAGTGGGAGCGCCGCCCGGGTCCGTACCATTTGGTGACGGCCTCGTCGGACCACTTGGCGGTCTTGTCGATGTGGCAGCGGTTGCAGGCGTTGGGGCTGCCGACGGCAACGCTCAGGTCCGGCCGCGGGATGCGGAAGCTGTGATCCAGGCGGTAGTCGACCCCCATGTAATAGCGGCCGGGCATGTGGCACTGGATGCACTCCGCGCCGCTGCCCACCTCGAAGAGCACCTTGCCATCCGACGACTTGATGGGATCCCCTTTCTCGCCCTTTTTCTTGTGAAAGTGGTGCGCCTTGGTATCGTACTCGGCGGCGCGGTGGCACTGAAGGCACAGGGCGTCGCCCTCCTTGTGGATCTTGATGCTGTGGACGTTATGGCAATCACTGCAGCGCACGTCGCGGTGGTACATCTTGCTTTGGGTGAAGGACCCGTAGACGTAGACTTCCTCCAGGATCTGGCCGTCGGCGAAATACAACCCATCGGTGAGCAGGCTCGGCAGCATGCTGTCGAGCAGGTCGGGCTCGGCGTGGGCGTAGTCGCCCAGAATGGCGCGCCGCGAGTGGCACGGTGCACAGAGCTCGACCAGCGCCCGTGAGCCAAGCCCTGAGGTTTTCACCGCCAGGTCGTAATTCGTCACCGGCGGTCGGGCCATGTCCGGCAGCTCGGCCCACTTCATGTGCCGCGAGCCCGGCCCGTGGCAGGCCTCGCAGCCCACGTTGATGTCGGTCCAGGTGGTCTTGTAGCTGTCGGTCTGCAGATCGTAGTTCTTCTTCAGGTTGGTGGAGTGGCATTCGGCGCACATGCCGTTCCAGTTCTGGGCGGCGTTGGTCCAGTACATCCAATCCCTGGGGTCTATCGGGGCGTCGGGGTAGAGGTGATACCAGCGCTGGTCGCGGGAATCCCAGGCGATGGGCAGGCACTGCAGCCGTCCGCCCGGGAACCGCACGAGATACTGCTGCAGCGGAAACCAACCGAAGGTATGAGTGATCTCGAAATCCCCCATCCTGCCTTCCGGCCCCTGGGTGTGAACCAAAAATTTACCGTCCCTGCGGTAGAATCTCGATGCGATTCCGTGGTGCTTGAAGACGGCGTCGTTGAAATCGCCGAGCACGCTTTTCTCGGACGCTGCCGCCATGGCGTGGTCGTGATGTGAGCCCTTCCAGAGATTGTATTCCGGCTGGTGGCAGGACTTGCACTTCTCGCTGCCGACAAATTCAGCCGTGATGTCGGCCGCCCGCTTCTCCGGCGCGGATTGGCGATAACCGTACCTGACCACGGAGAGCGGGATCGTGATGACAATCAATAGGGTGGCGGCAAAGCCGATGAGTTTCCAGCGGTACATTTATTTCTGAAATGGTATGTTATTCGAATTTCGGATCTATGTCTTCTCCGGATACACCAGCTGTTGGGCGTTGAACCCGCTGCGCTTGATTCTCATGGAGGTATCCACCTGAACGATATGGTTCTCGATGGTGACCGAAAACATATCGAGCGCCCGCGGAGCCGGTGCGGAGATCACGTTGCCGGTGACGTCGAAGGCCGAGGCGTGGCAGGGGCACAAAAACTTCTTCTCTTTCTCAACCCAGGGCACCGTGCACCCCAGGTGGGTGCACTTGCATGAAAGCGCCAGCAACCCTCCGTTGTCCATCCGCACGAGGTAAAACTGCCCGCGCTGGAACGCCGTGACCGAACCGGGAGCAAACGAATCGACCGCTCCGGCCTGAACCACTGTACCCCCTTTTGAGTCATCGGCCGGCTGCCTGGATGGACGCAGAAAGGAAATAGCGATCCAGACGAGTTCGGCGAGAACCGCAAGCCCTAGCGCGCTCCAGAGGATGTTGAGAAGGCTGCGCCGTGAAAGGCCGGCGCTTGGCGGCGTCGACCTCTCAGTGTTGACTGGAATAGGTCGGGGTTTCTCGGCCTTCATTTGCTTGTGGTGTTGCTTGATTTTCGGTTTCATTGCAGGACCCAGCCCAGCTTCATCCCTTCAACTCGGAAAAAAATGCAGATGATTGTCAGCTCGACAAACCTGGCGGCCAGAAAAACAAAAACGGCTTGGACAGCCTCTGGGCGAGGAGCTCGATAGGCCTTTTTAACGGCGACGTACACCCCGGCAAGCAGGAACAGGAACAGAACCATTGGGATCAGGCCGTTGCTGATAATTTGGGGCCAGCCGGCCAGCCAAGCGGCGAGATCGATCACATATTCGTCGAGGATCACCGCCAGCGGAGTGATCAGGCCGGCCGCTGCAGCTGCAAAGACGGCCGTGCGCCTGCCGACCGCCGATGCAAACCAGACCCCGGCGGATTCATCTCCGCCACCCAGATAAGGCAGAATGAAGAAAGCTCCCAGCGCCACGGCCAGGACCATCAGCAAGGCGAAGGTCGGGTGGAAGTGTACCAGCATTTCCTGCACCCCTGCAAAGTACCAGGGAGCCTTGGTGGGGTTGGGGCTGAGGCCGGGGTTGGCCGGCGCGCCCAGCGGGGCGTCGAAGAGCAGCGCCACTGTCAACACGAAGGCGGCGGCGCTCAGCGCAACCGCCGCCTCGCGTATCAGGAGATTGGGATTGCTGGGGACCATGGCGGGCTTCTCTTCCGATAGCTGCCCAGGCGACCGGGGGACCACGAGGCCGCCGGCCTTGCGGACCCGCCAGAAATGGTAAGCCATCAGCGAGACGATGATCAAGGGTAGGACCGCCGTGTGCAGGGCAAAAAAGTTGCGCAGGGTGGCGGCCCCGATCTGGGCCCCGCCCATCACCCACTGCTGGAGAAGGCTTCCGAACCCGGGGATGTACTCCAGCATGCCCAGGCAGATGGTGGTGGCCCAGTAAGCGAGTTGGTCCCAGGGCAGGAGATAGCCCGTGAGATTGGCCGCCAGCATCAGGGCAAAGAGGCTCAGCCCGACGATCCAGTTCACCCGCCGCGGCGGTCGAAAAGCGCCCGTGAAGAATACACGCAAACCGTGCAGGAAAAGTACGCCGACGAGAAAGTTGGCGCTCCAATAATGGATGTTGCGAATGAACTGGCCGAAGGGAAACTGGGTCTGCAAGCGGATCAGCGAATCGTAAGCCTGAGCTGGAAACGGCTCGTAGGCGAACTTCAAGAGGATACCGGTGAAAAGTTGTAGGGTCACCAGCACCACGGCTATGCCGCCCAGACCGAAAGTCAGCGTGAACCGAAGAGTCTTCTCCGCAACTAGGCGGGGGCGGATGTGGAAAACAAAAGTCTTGAATATTCGAAAAGGAGTGCTGGGTTCCTCCCGGTGAGAATTCGAGATGAAAAAAGAATACAAGTTGATGATCTTTTTGATCATGGCAGCACTGTTTTCCCCCAACCTTCTCGCAAAATCCCGTATAACTTTGGACGTGACCACACCTTACATATGGAACTCCGGAAGATTTTTCAACAACTCTGATTTAGACTTTCGTGCCCGTTTACCAATCCATATCTGATGTACCGTCATTAAAATGAACTGCAAATGGCTCAGGTAGTAGGGTAGGGAAGCCTTTCAGCTGTTTGGCGATGGGCTTTCCTCTGGATCACGAATACTGAACAACCACCATCTCGGCGCTTTTTTCCTGCGCTTACCCTGCCTATCAAAATAAATCTTCATGATCCCATCAGAAACCGTTGCCACCTCGTACCAATGCTTACGAACGTACATCTCGGGGCTGCCGTGGTGACACTTCCCAGTTTCCCGCCAAGATCGCAGAATCGCCTTCACAGTGATGGTTCGATCCCGCCAGACAAGCTGACGAGGCAGCCCAGGCTCACCGATCGCCATGCGGGAGGTGTCAGCAGCTTCGGTTATGGGCTTGATGGCTTCGCTGATGAATCGTTCGGGCATAGTCGGCATCCTACAGGGTAATCCGCATTCTGTGAAGATTGAAATTGAGCCTGAATGGCATATTCTCCGGCCATGGGACCTGACATCCACCAAATCCTTTTCGAACGACTCAAGCACCAGGGGATCAACACCGAAGAAGCTTCCGCCCTGCTTCGTGACCTGTCCAAAATCCTGGAGTCAAACCCTGGAATTGACCCGGCGGCGGCAAGCTCGAAACTTCAGCTGTTGGGATGGAATGGCGTGTCACTGGACTACCAGTCTTTTCAACTGGCACTGGCTTGGATGGAGCTTTCCAACAAAAAAGGGCGACCTGGAATAAATCCGTGAGATCGCCCGTCTTGGATGATTTTTCGTGATAGCGGTTGGGATGTGGTAGACAACCGGCTTATATTTCACCCAAGCTTTATTCGCACTTGACCTCTTCCTTGAATTCGTCGCGCTTGGCCTCCAGCTTCACTTTGCAGGGGCCGTCCCAGTATTCCTTTTTCCACTCACCACGCCACCGAGCCCCAACGCCGTCCTTGCACTTGACCTCTCGCTTGAACTCCCCTCGTTTGGACTCGGTTTTCACCTGGCAGGGACCGTCCCAGTACTCTTCCTTGTAGTCCCCATGCCACCATCTGCCCCTCCCGCTCTGTTCCCTCCAATCATCGGAGAGCACGGGCGCGGCGGTTCCGATACAGAACACCATCAAGATTCCGAAGACAGTCCAGGTTCGCATATAGTTACTCTACCGGCCGCTCACACCTAAACTGAAGGCAGAACCAGTATCTGCAACTGACATTCCGAAGAAGAACCCGCTCGGAGGAGGAGGCGCTGGAGCAGCATAATACACCGGCGCAGGGTAATAGTGCCGCTCGACGACTACCGGCCGATAATGACGCTCCACATAAACCGGTCTGAGCGGCGCATAGTGGTGGTGATGATACCCTCCTTGTTTGTAATGGCCATAGGCGTTCCCACGTGGGCCACAATCGCCTTTCCAACCGCCTGCCAGAGAAACACCAGCACCCAGGAAAATCAAAAAAGCTGCAATTGATAATATTTTCAAAGCGTTGATTTTCATTGTGTCCTCCTATTCGCGTTAACTTTGACGGGTTAGACGGGACAGGAGGTGGGAGGGGTTACATCGGGTTTTGGGAGTGCATGGAACCGCAATGCCGGGACAGTTGACACTCATCCCGGCAGGACCCACTTTTCAGTTGGATTGTATGGATGGTTTCAGCTGCCGAGAGTCCACCACTATACGCTTTCGGCATCTCGACTGTCCTTATATCCGGGGTGGTCAGTTTTCCCTCCTTTTGCTGGCCACCTCTTTTTTTCTCAATTATCTCTCACGCTATCAGTGCTTGGATCGTCAGTCAGGAACCGTCCAATATATTTTCACCTCGCGTTTACCCCAGGATCGCGCTGCCTTAACGTCGTTCCCCATATAAATGTCGATGCGCTTTTTCCACTTTGCCGGCATCCTGTCCAGCACAACATACTCGTTTTTCATTTCCTCGATTCGGACCCTGGTTCCACGCGTCAGTCCAAGCGGTACCAAATCATCGGACACCGCTACTGCATTGACACCGGGCGTAATCCTGTCTCCCCATGCTCCAATATTTGGGTTTCCCTGGCCTTGTTTCGGAAGTGAGTTGAACGCCGTTGCCGTTACGAGCAGGCTTTGCTGTTTTTCTTGCAAGGGTTTCTGAATGGTTGAACAGGAGGCCAGAATCAAAAGTCCGGCAAAAATAAGTGAGGCATCCAGAAGACGTGATGGCATCATCGGCTATCGGTGATTAGGTTGGTAGCTTTTCTTTGAAATATTGCCGCCTCATGTGAATGTACAGCGCAAATCCCCACCAGCAAAGCAGAAGAACAATGTACGCTATCATGAAGTACTGAATAAGCTGCTCCTTGGGTATCATTCCGACGATCTCGCGTGTCACCGTCAGCTGCTGCAAAATATAATCGTAGAAAGCCTGGGGAAACAACATCAGTTGAATCTTGTCCATTGTGTAGATGGCCGTGGTTGCCATGAAAGCTCCATATCCCCACGGCTTCGCTGTCCACATACCGATCCCGCTTAGGACATAGAGCGCAGCGAACACGAAATGGTAAAATATAGCAACGGCTCCTACCCTCACGCCTCCGAAAAGCGCCACGGCAGAGCTGAAATCCATGATCTCAAAAACTGCGGAAGCCAGGAAAAACACGGCAGCAGTTCGAATAGTGGCCCGACCTTTCACCTTTTGGGTCATTGATTTCATCTCTCTTCCGGGCCTTTCACATTTGCATATCTGGAGGCGTCATATTTCCACAAACCCGTCAGGAAACAGGTCCGTTCGACTGGGGTGACCTGCACGAAATAAAATTCACGCCCTTTGCGCTCATGACAACTTTTCGGTCCTGGTTCAACACCTCAAAAGTAGACACAACAATCCCGCGATCAGGCTTTGAACGCGATCTGGTGGCTTCTAAGATGGTCATTCTCACGGTCAATATATCACCAGGTCGAACAGGCAGGTTCCAACGGAGTTCATCGACACCAGGGGAACCAAGGCTCGCAGCTCTCGGAAGATAATACCGCACACACTCACGCATCATGAGACTTGCGGTATGCCAGCCAGAGGCAATGAGACCGCCGTATATAGTTGATTTTGCGCCGTCAGGGTCAGTGTGGAAAAGCTGGGGGTCGAACTGCTTCCCAAAGGCAACGATGCTTTCCTCATCGACTGTAATCCTTCCAAACTCATAAACCGATCCCGGCACATAATCTTCGAAATAACGATCCTCCACCGGGGTCTTGAAGCCAGCCGTTTCCATCAGATATCCCCTTGCTGATTGATCTTCTCTCTCAACTGACCCGAACACTTAAACGTCACCACCCGCCGCGCATCCAGCATCATCGCCTCACCACTCGCCGGATTCCTGCCCCTCCTCTGATGCTTCTCCTTGACGCAGAATTTCCCGAAACCGCTGATCAGGACATCCTCTCCCGCTGCGAGTTTGGCTTTGATCAGTTCGAGGAGGATTTCAACCAGCTCCACTGACCGATTCCGAGGGTAGCCGTTGGCCTGGGCCACTTCGTTAACGAGGGCGTCTTTGGTTAGCGTCATTGGAGGTGTTCCTTGGATTTGGCTGAAGAGAGAGTGCTGAGTCTTTTGAATACCCTGAAGATGCGCCACCACCTATCACGCATTGCCTCGATTTCGCAAGCATAGAACACCCACTTCCCGAAGCCAAGTCGTTTTCCTTCGGCTTCAATTTCTATACGACCGTCCTTATCGGTAGCCACTTCGATGCAGGACAGGATTCAAGGAAAAACACACACTGCCGGAGCCCTCGATTCTGAAAATAAAGTATAACCATTTAATATTATTACATATATTAACAGATTTCCTAAAAATGTTACAATTCACATATATTTCAATATGTTATAACTATTTTTAGGGCGTTTTTTCATTTTTTAATGGGGTTCTCGGAGCAGTTTGTGGGAAAATGTACGGGAATCCACTGAGATTGGCCTTGGCGACGCTTCTGGGCCGATTTGGAGGGGGTTCTGTGGGCGGGTATACGGGTACTATGATAGCCTCAAAATTTTACAGCAAAAATGGCCTGGCTGCCCGGATTCTTCTGAGCATGAGGTTCGGATTAACTGACCGAAACTATCAGAATGCCGGTGGAGAGTTTAATCGCCGTATACGTAACAAATGGCGTCTATCACCTTACATATGCAAATATCAATCTGGGTGACTGCATAAGACAAAAAATTTT
>Ga0105105_10000684_pt1 | contig 15079 bp, 17 predicted proteins | sample PPLLaktember2015_4_FD_79108 | JGI IMG/M metagenome (GOLD analysis project Ga0105105, IMG submission 79108) | Freshwater sediment microbial communities from Prairie Pothole Lake near Jamestown, North Dakota, USA - PPLs Lake P8 Core (1) Depth... | ecosystem: Environmental > Aquatic > Freshwater >... | reverse complement strand
TGAATTCATATACAGAACGGTGCGTTAGGTTAGTTTAAGTTAAATTATGTACGGTTTACAAAAAAAAAAAAAATGTATCTCTTTTCAGGTCAAAATTCGCTGTTGTCGATTTTATAACGTGATTCAAAAATCGGTGTCGTCTATTTACTGAGTGATGCTAAATTTGCAGTTGTCTTAGTTGATTTCGTCATGGTTAATCCACCGAATCCAAGCGAGGGCTCTGGTCCTGTCGAGAAATTGCCGATAGAATCCGCGAATGGAACGTCGCAAGAAGCGCCAGTCTTCGATGTTAGAATGATTCCTCTCCCTGGAGAAACTTTTATCGAAACGCTGGAGAATTTTGAAAGAACGAAGGAGGATGCTGTTGATGGTAAGCATTTCATACAACTTCATCAGGAGTTATTTTTTTCATCTAAAATACTACCATAGTGGACTCATATTAAATGCTTTTATATTTAATGCCTTTTTCAGCTTCGGTGGTCGTTAAAGAAGCGGAACGGCATGACGATGACGCCGATGCTGTATATGATGCTTCGGGCACGCCAGATAAGTCGTCGTTGGTATCGGTGACTGGGTCGTCGACAGAATCGTCCAGCAGTTCCAGTGACGACGACTCAGGTATTGAGTTTGTTTCTAATTCCTATATTTTCATTATTTTTTTTTTATTCCCCGGTTCCAAAAGGCAGCAATATCACACAAAATCGCAAAAAATACAACAGTTCGTACGTGCTCCAAACGCTCCAAACGCCTAAAATTTGCTATCTTCAATTCTCCCGGAAAACGTCCAACCTTATCGCAAAACCTAATATTTCGTGACCATTCGCAAGAGAAATTATCCCTCTACATTTTAATACCACTTTCATCCGATTTCGTTAAAAATCGCGATAGTTACGGAATTTAACAAATGCGGGCGTATAATAAATAGAACAGAACCGAGAGGGTAATTCCGGTACATGCCCGCATCACGGGCTGGGCAAAAGTTTATTAAGTTAAGTTGTGATATTTTTGTAATTTTTGATTCACACATGTTCATTTTTCCATATCAGAAGGAGGCGAAACAGAACGATCGGAGGAGTCCGGTGACAACGACAAAATCGTGAAAAGCGAGCGGCAGGATAGTGACGACTGCGTTGACTGCTACGACCGAAAAGGTATCGTGAAAAGCGAGCGGCAGGATATTGACTACGACCGAAAAGGTATCGTGAAAACCGAGCGGCTGGACATTGATGTCAAAGGAATAGTTACTTTGGCGGAACTTTTGCCCGATCTTGTCAAAGCACGTGAAGCGAGTGGGGGTGAGGTTGTGCGTGTTGATGTTGAGATCGAATTTGAAGCTCTCGCGGAGCTCCTTCGAACCGTGTTAAACATCTATCGTGACGTTGTCGAATGCGAAGATATGGGAGAAGTACAAGCTGTCATCAGTTCCAAAATAGTCAATCATCAAAAGGAAGTGACAAATTTTCTGGACAATGTAGGAGAACAGGTTAAAAAACAAAGTCCGCAGGATGAGGGAAGAAATTCGCCTACAGATTTCCCGAATCGTTCAGGCCGACGCCAACCTGGAAAACGAACGTCTCAATCGACATCGACAAAGAAACGGGCGTCAAGAAAGTCGAACAAGTTCCAAGAATCTGCTGACCAAGAAGCCACATCTCCCGCACCAAAAGTTGTTCGACGGCCTGGACTTAGATCGGCGACCGACGAGTCGTCGATCCCGAAGACGACCGAATCGACAACCCCCAACCCATCTGTCCAAAAGACTCGTCAACGGTCTACGACGTCTGAGAAGCCTCTGCTGCAATGGACAGCGACACCGACGACTTCCATGGGAAGTGAGAGAAGTGATAGTCCCGCAAGCAGCGCCAGCAGCCGCACCACGAGTCGTCGTCGTCGGCAAAGGTGATTAAAATTCAATCATTAAAATTTTTTCACCAACAAATTATAGCTAAATCTTAAAATAATTTCAGGCAAACGTCCCCGGAGGAAGGTGTACCAATTGTATCGAAGCGTTCGAAAACGGGTATACCTGTCAATGCAGACAACAATGATGCATCTGATGAGAACAGTGCGAGTCTTGAACCCGGAGGTGGTCGTCGAACTGCGTCGTCGAAGGTCGTGCACGTCGCACAAGTGCACTCATCAGCCCGGACTCCGGAATCAGTGATCAACGATCAACCGAGACCGACTTGCGGTAAAAATGATGCAAAAGAGGAATCTATCGACGAGGAATTTAATGAAAATATGGAAATAATGAAGGCCAAGATTGAAGCGGCTTTCAAAGCTAAAGCTTTTAAAAAGCCTTAATGATCAGATATTTGTTTTATTGAAAAAAAATTGTTTCACTGCGAATCCTGTGTCACAGTTTTTTGATCTGAGGCATTTGCAAAAATATAAATCAGATACCGTTTTTGATTCCACACATGTATGCTTCAGTTTGATTTTGCATAATTCAAAGAAAATTTGAAAGCAAAGAAAATTTTCTGCTTGAACTTATGACGATAATTGTTTTTTTTTATCCACAGAATTTGTTGAAAAGTGCAAGCCGAGTTTAGTCTGTAGTGTGGCAAAAAAGACTGTGTTTCTAATGTACAGTGATTCCGATGACGACGAGTCGGCTGCGGTCACAGATGTCGATGAGATAGGAAAGGAGAAAGACATTGGCCTCATGTTTTACCGCTTCTTGATTCGGGTCGTCGATACATCAAAGCCCGACTTAAACGGTTTGAAAGATCTCGCTACAGAACTTCAGGAGGTCCTCGTCGGACGAGTTCCAAATGTCCGGAGGTTCATTAACGGAGAGCCACCGCTGCTGAATGAGATCGTCGACGTCAAGGTACGTATCAGATCCTTACGACGACAATCAGGGTCCAGGGCGTGCCGTTTTTCGCACTGACCTTGCATCAGCAAAAGAATTTGGCTCCATCATCTGGGACACGTTCTACTTTCAAATTCAAAGGCGTAAACTAATGGACGATGAGCCAGATATGCACTTTTTTAGTTTTTTAGTTTTTTTTAGTTTTTAGTTTTTTTTATTTACGTAATGTTCAATTTGAAACAAAATTTTGAAACATCATTTTGAAACAAAATTTGGCCATCAAATTCAACTTAGAATACTACGGAATGATCTGGAATCAATCGTTCAGAAAGTATGGGCAAAACACCACAGAAGAGGAGGCGGCGAAGAGGCAGAAGGCGAGGAGGCAGAAGAAGAGACGATGCATGAAAGGAACTATTTGCGATGACCAACGATCTTTGACAACCTATGAAGATGCTTTTCTCCGAAGCCATTTAGGCTTTTATTATTTGGACGCTTCAAATAAGAATAAATACCTTTCAAATCTTTCAAATTATATTGGAAATATTTATTGTTTGTTTGTTTCGCATTGCTCTTGACGAAGGACTAAATTTTAATCAAGGATGTTTCGTGTACTGAATTGGAACATGCTTCGTTTTTCCAGATTTGAAGAAGGTAGTGTGTTATACACGTGTTGTCGATAAAGTAATCGAAGTTTGTTGAATCAGTCACCGATGACATAATCGACATCCAAGCATTGGAAGGCTGTAAAGGAGATTACACAATTTGCAGGAATGGCAAGTTGTAAGTTGCAATGCTGAATATCTCTCACATTTCGTGATTCAAAAGAACTGTGTAACCAAATTTATTGTCAAATTGCAGGGCTACATGCAGGCACATGCAATGAGGATATGAGTTGCCGATCAGTCTGCTCCGCCGCTATGAAAAACGTGCATCAATTGCATGAAACTATTCGTGCACTAAGAAGAACGAAAAATGCATTGAGTTCAGTTCTTCAGTGTGACTCGTATTCAGAATTTTTGAAATTGAAAGGAAATATTTCGAAAGTAGCGACGTGTCTTCGAAGAGCACAAAAGGCAATTGAAAATACCTCTGATGAAAAAGAGTCCAGCAGAATCAGAACAAATGCACTTTTTTTTCATGACCTAATTCGGTTGAAAAATTGGATTGATGGGTCATCAGTGACGTTTTCTACTGGTAATAAGGCATTTTTGAATTTAAATCTGGACATTTTTTGAAACATTACTTGCGGAACAAGGAAAACAAACAATTATGACGCTTAAAGGCTATAAATAGAAAAAATTTGGGTTGTGGTGTATTGGAAGGGTTTGGCCTTGATTCAGACTGGCAAGTGAAGGTTGGGAAACCACAGGACTATTTTGATATATTGTACTCTGGGAGTCTTTGGTCTGTGTGTCCTAAGGAAGCTTACATGGAATTGGAACCTTATGACTCCGCGCAGATTCCTCCAGAAAAAACTTGCATCAAAATCGAAATGGTAAGGATAATATTTTCCACTTTCTTTGAATTCCAGAATTAATGATTTTCTGTTACTTACCGTAATGCAGGGTTCGGACGTGGTACCAGTGCGTGCCTTTCATTTTCGATGTGGTTTCATGGTTTCACTCGAATCACACAGGGAGATCAGACACATAATCGAAAAAGTCTTGTGCCAAGAAATTTTGGGGAAAAGTAACACAGATTTAAGGGAACAATGGTACAACACTTTGATAGGAATGTTTTGGCCGGGGCCATCGGCTTGCACTCTGGCCAACTTCCGTGATGAGCCTATTACGTTCGGGAAACTGTCAAAATTCCACAAAAGCAGGGTCGTCGTTGCCATGGGTTAGTTTTTTTCGGTATTGTGTTTTTTTTAGTATTATCAGTGTCATTTCCAAATCGTACTGGACTTGCTTTCTCAATAGCTTTGTGTGACATACCCGTACCCCTAATATTTGGTTTATTTATTTATTTTTAAAGATTATAGTGGAATCATTTGGGATGATGTATGCCTGGAGCTCCATGTATTTCGAATGAAAGGATACGGTTGGTTTCATCCTACTTCAGCAGGTTCGGGTGAATCAATGTTGCGGTGTTGTCGAGAGCGTGATGCCTTCTTGGAGTACATGGTTGGTTGTTACGAATTGAAAAAAAAAAATAATAATCAAAAAAATTGTTTGGGAATTTTTTTTTGTTGATTAGAATCCTGCGTTTTGGGCTTGTTTCCTTTTGTTTCAAATGGATTCTTCTTTTCTCCAAGGTCTCTAATGCTGAAATGAAACTTCGGAAATTTGGAACTACTTGCTGTGGTTTGCGGACGGAAGAAGTTGAGGAGTCGTTCAAGGTTTTTCATTGTACAGTGCCCCCACATACGACGGCATCCAGTAACGACGGATCCCGCATACGACGGACCGTCGCACATGAAAAATAACCCCGCATACGACGGCCGATTCCAGATACGACTCGGCCGTCCGCGAACAGAAAATGCGAAAAACGCGGGAAAAGAACAAAGTACTGTACCGGTATTCGTTCATAAATGAATGCAAAAATGTGAATATTATGTATTATTCATTAATTATGCATATGTATGTACATAAGTATATATATTCATATGTAATGAGGCAATATCTATGTGGTGCATCGATCACTTTGCGTCGACGGCCGTGTATATAATAATCGACAACGAGTTGGTAACTCGGTTTTTCAAATTTGCTGTTGGTTTCGTCTATGTCATATGCATGAATGAGAATTTAAAATTTTATTTACAAGGTAAAAGGATTTTTGTTTTCTTATAGTTCAGTTCGAACTACCCTGTGCGGACGATCAAAAGGGTTTTTGAATTAATGACAAGCCTTTTATTTGCTTTGATGATTTTTCCAGGTGAAACTTTTTAAACTGCCCGCTTCAGAAAAAATTATTGGGTTTGAATTTGAATAGTGGAAAATATTTGGAATGTGTCTGGATGGACAGTGAATGTTTGAACGTCGATGAACACCCGTTGTCCCAATTTTTCATCAACACGATCGACGACTGGCCGAATTCGGTGAAATGACCGGAATGTGTTCACCAGATCGTCATAAATCTGACCCGGTCACTGCTGGAGACGACAGAAGTTCTCGTATGTGTACATGTTACGTCGATTGTTCATTGTGAAAAAGGACTACACAAGTTTGCTAAACCATCATGTTCTTTCTTCTCCAGATCGACGACCTGCCGAAATTGGTAAAACTATAAGAATTTCACCCCCAGACAGTAAAGAAACTGACTTAGTCACTGCTGTAGACGACAACACCACTGGTAAAGAACATGATGAGTCAAACAATGATCAGCAGTTATCATCAGAACGTGTTGCTTCTCCAGATCGGCAAGCTGCCGAAATTGGTGAAACTGCAAGAATGACTTCCCCAGACAGTACAGAAACTGACTTAGTCGCTGCTGTAGACAACATTACTGGTAATTTAATACGTTATGCAGATTGTACCTTTTCAACAAAGAGTTCACAAGTGTGATAAACCATCATGTTTGTATTATTTTGACTAGGTCGCTACAAATGCATCCAAGGTGCATGTAAGGAAAGCGACTGCTTCAACAATGATGAGCAATCATCATCAGAACGTGTCGCTTCTCCAGATCGACAACCTGCCGGAATTGGTGAAACTGCAAGAATGACTCTCCCAGACAGTAAAGAACCTGACTCAGTCACAGATGAAGATGACAACATGACTGGTACGTGTATATGTCATGTTGGTTGTTTATTTTCAGAAAAACATTCACCGCAGTCCTGGAACATTTTTATATTTTTGTGACTAGGTCGTGATGAAGAAATTCAAGGTGCATGTGAAGAATGTGATGGCTCGAACAATGATCAGCAGTCATCATCAGAACGTGTTACTTCTCCACATCGACAACCTGCCGAAATGTGTGGAACTGCAAGAATGTCTCCCCCAGACAGCCAACAACCTGACTTAGTCACTGCTGTAGACGACGTTACTGGTGATTTAATACGTTATGCAGATTGTACCTTTTCAAAAAAGAGTTCACAAGTGTGATAAACCATCATGTTCGTATTATTTTGACTAGGTCGTGATAAATGCATCCAAGGTGCATGTAAGGAAAGCGACTGCTCCAACAATGATGAGAAATCATCATCAGAACGTGTTGCTTCTCCAGATCGACAACCTGCCGGAATTGGTGAAACTGCAAGAATGGCTCCCCCAGACAGTAAAGAACCTGACTCAGTGGTCATAGATGAAGATGACAACATGACTGGTACGTGTATATGTCATGTTGTAGACGACAAAATTACTGGTAAGCAAATAGGTTGTGCCAATTGTACCTTGTAAAAGCATTCACCAGAGGGATAAATCATCATGTTTGTATTCTTTTGGGTAGGTTCTGACAGAGGTCAAGGTATCTTGGATGAGTTGGATCAAGACCGACAACCATATTGGGATGACAAATCATATGTTTCAAAGTTAAAGGAAGGACGTTTCTTGTTTGAGCAAAATTATGTTCAAAAACGTGCATCAAAGCAATTGATTATTGATCGAACTATTCGAGGCATCATTGATTCAAAATCATGCGGAGGTATCCAAAAAAGGAAGGATAAGTTAGGTACACCTACGTCAGTCACCGTGAAAATTTCTAGGAATCGGTCACAAAAGAGAAGAACATCTTTTACCAGACATCATTTATCACTACCGGTAGCGTTGGTGGAAACCAACAAGGCCAAATTCGACAACCAACCGGTTGCCCCTCCACCATTGGTCCATGAAGAAGAGGAGTCTACAGAGCTGGAGCATGAAGAAGAGGGCATGATTGATTACAAAGACGTGAAATCCACAAATGACGTACGTTCTGCTGCACCAAGCATCCATGAAGCAGAGGAATCCATTGCTTTTGAGGAACAGATTTTGATCGACAACCCTGTTAAGAATCTAAAGGAGCCAAGAATTTGCCACGTGGATGACCAAGCCGTGAAGTCCACATTTGATGACGAGTGTCTCACTGCAACGAAACTCCATGAAGAAGAGGAAACAATGGATTTTGAGGAACAGAGTACGATCCACAAACCTGTGACTAATCTTATGGAGCACAGAAGTTCGACGACGCAAGAGGACGGGATAGAGGACGAACACATAATTCAAGATACTCAGGAGGTGGAAGTTGTCAGCGTTATTTCCTCCTCAGGACCAGGCGAACAACTCGCAGGACCTCCTATTTCTGTCCATGAAGCAAGGCTGAGAATGGAACAAAATCGTTCTTTTTTGAAGGACCTGGTTTTTTTGAGAACGTTTTTGGAGGGGCCATCAGTTCGATATTGCGAAGGTTAGTTTTACGTAATACAACAAAGTTGTCGAAGTTTGTTTGTCAGGGAAATAATGCAGAAATGTATAAAAGTTGAGCTTTTGTCATGGATAAGGGTTTGGCATGGACAACGATTGGGAAGTTCTTGAAGGAAAACCCAGTGACTGGGTTGAATGTTTTTACAAAAATGGAACAATTCCTTGTGCCCGGGAAAAGTACATTGCCATGCTAGAGACTGCGGAAATTGCGGGGGATCCATCTTTACAAAGGACCTATAAAGTTCTTATGGTGAGCTATAACACATTACTTTATGAATAAATCAAAAATTCAGACAATTCAAAATCATGGATTCAATGAGTAATTGCATTCATTCAATCATTGCAGGGTTCACAAGAAATGGAAGTGATTCATTTTCGATGTGGCCATGTAGTTCCAATACAACTGCACATAAGCATTCGAGAAGAAATCTCAAAAGTTTGTTTTCAAGAGGTATGCGGAAAGAAGAAGTTGGACCGAAAAAATTGGTATGGTCTATTGAGGAGAATTTTTTGGTCAGGGCCAACAGCGGCAACTGTAGCAAATTTCCAACAATATGCTCCAGTGTGGTCGGGGCCAAGAGCGGCGACGGTACCAAATATCCAAGGAGTAGGTGCTCCAGTATTGAAAAGACACTTTTCGGATCTTCCTAAGTTTCACAAAGTTCGAGTTGCCCATGCAATAAGTTAGTGGGGACAATCCTTCATTTGCGAAGAAATGCAACCAATAAGTATTTAATTACTTGCGCTATAATAATGAGGCACTTTTGTATTTTCAGGTTACAGTGGGATCATTTGGGATGACTGTCTAAAATCATTTGGTGCATCTGGGGAAAACTTCAAGTGGTTCACTTTGATTCCCATATATCGTTATCGGCATCATCGTGAGGTGGACTTCTTTGTGGAATATTTGGTAAATGATTTAAACTGATGTTGAACTCTACCTGAATGCAAAAAATACATTCCAATTCAATATTGCTTCAAAATTATTTTTCAGGTGTCAGAGGCTGAATCATCGGTTTTAAAGTTTGGTCTGGAGAAATGCTGTTTTCCATCAGAAGAAGCTGTTAGAGACTTTTTGGGTAGTGTTAATACCAAGGGTTCTTGTGTATGAAGATGTATATATGATTGAGTGCATGTTGCCAGCATCATGTTTCGCGTGAAGTTTTATTATTTTCTTTTTGCCTTTATTAGAGATTATAATTTTTCTGTTACTGCTTGTTGAATTTTGAAATTCTAAGTTCAACTCGACAACAATACATCGACAAATGCAGTCATATCCTTCCGATATTTATGCCAATATATATCGGCAGGCGAGCACTATACATTTAGTTTCATTGATTCATGTTTGGCCATAAATAAGATTTTTAAATATTCTGTGCATGTCTGTTAAATTGTTCAATTCTTAGTTAAAGTCAATGACAATAATGCATCGACAACTGCAGTCCAAACGTCAAACCACAACAAAGGACATTCAGCAATTCATTTTAGGTCGCAATTAGTGATTTCAATTGTTTCATCCACTTGCCTTAAAAATTGTTGATAAATGTGTGAAGTGTACATTTATTGTTCGACAACCTTACATCCACGACGTCCTTGAAAAATATATATGTGTACAAATATGTAAGACATTGTAAGGTTTATTTATATCATTCGTACAAAAGCAGTACCGGTATATAGTAATGTTAATTTTCATGAAATTTCTTTTTACGGTTCTCTCGTTTTTATGAATTAAAATGTATGAATGTAAGTTTTCACTTTCAGAAACTTTCATGAAGTAAACAATATACGGAGTATTGGTCACTCCTTTCAAAACGAAAAGCATAATAACGCAGTGAATGTGGTTTTGAGTATACGAGAAATTGGTGCAATTGCTATGAACGACGAGCAAACGAAAAATATGAAGCTCGACGTTCAAATTGCTGTCAGAATCGAGCGAGAGAATGCGGCTGCCAAGGAATTAGACAAATTCAATGAGGAGTGTTGCAGCCGCTCTTGGAAACAAACAGTCGACGACTCACCAACGCCTAAAGATTTACAGAGAATTCATGAATTAGATGAATTCATTAAAGACTGTGGGAGCCGACGGAAACGCCCTTTTATTGCCGGTTCATCAATGTCACATAGTGACATGCAGCGGTTGGAAGAAGCAGACGCATTCTTTTATGATTGCCTCTCCCATCGAAAGCGAGTTTTGTTCGATCGTGAGCAGTTTTTGGAAATGAACAACCCAAACTATTTAGAATGGCGAGAGGAAGCAGGTAAAGAGGAAAAATCAGTAATTGAAGCGATGAGTACTAGTTCCAAGTGGGGAGTCGATGCGGGTGTTTCAATTATAACAAAAAAACTACGTGTTCTGAAAATTGAATGATCATTTGGGCGTTGAAAATTCTGCTGAAACTTTTTTTTACGATTAATTAAACATTCATTGGTGCTGTTATAAGAAAAGCCTAAAGCGCGTATGTGTTCTGATGTTGGAATTTGTTGTGCATAATTTTGTACGGTATGATGTAACATATGTCATGAAATTTTGAATGAAAAAACTTGGATATACCGGTGTGTTGTTGGATACATGATGCTTGTGTGGATAAAGAATTTGTTTATTAATTTTACTTTGCCAATGAAGAAATTAAAGGGGACATTGAAAGAAAATCCTCTGGTTCATTCATTAACAAAAGTTTGCGGATTGGAATGCAACGTGACATACGTTATAATCAAAAATTTTTATTCAGTATATAGTATGTCACTTTTTGAAATCTTTTTTAATAAGTGTGTGATCTTTGGGTTGTCGACAATACATAAATCTGACGGTTGTCGAACATTTGTAAATCTTGGGTTGTCGACAATGAGTAAGACTTTCGGTTGTCGTACATTTCAAAATCTATCTTTATTTTTGATGAATACACTTGTTTATTATGCTTCAGATTGCGTGGTGCAGTAATTGTGAAACAAGGTTCAGAAAAGTGGCATCGTAAAGAAGAAATACTACATTGTGACGAGTGTTTGCCATGAAGGTTCCTGCTAATGAAACAACTCCTTCCAAAACCAATGTTGACGAAAAGGACAAGAGAAAACTTGGAGACAACAACCTTAACCGACTGAACAACCGTGAATACTATAACATTCCACAAAGTAACTTTTGGGATGGACATACCAGAAATATTCCACCTGATCATCCTGACGTTGATTGGGATTGTTACAGGATCGGATTGAAGAAGACTGACGAACAGAAAATAAAATGAGGGATACAGAGAAGTGCAGTGCATTGCTCCTGATTCATAAAAAAAACATAAAGAATTTGTGAATAAATGGGACTGAAAATGAATGCATTTTTTCACTTCTTTGACTGTATAGAAATATGTAAGGAAAAGAAAGACTGTGCAGCTCCGGTTATGTTATCAGTGTGCCATGTTCTCAAAACATCGACAACCATGCATTTTGTCAAGGTTGTCGAGCACATATATGTTTGAATTGTGAAATACCACTGACAGGAACACTTGAAACTAAGTTCCAAACTTACACACGTATATATATGCCAAATCTCTAGACATGCGCTGCATGCTGATTTGCTGGAATAACAAATAAACCAGGAAATTAGACCATACCTATACACACGCAAATCATCAATGCGCGATGTTGTTGATGACCCACGTATGACCATATGTGTGTTGTCGAAACAGTTGTCATGCGGTTGTCGAGTAGTGAATGTCATGGTGACGTGATGCCCATATAAATGCTTTGGTTAGGAGTGTTTTTTTGTGTGAAACTTGTATAACCGTACATTCTGTTAAGGTTGTTGAGCACATTCATGTTGGAATTATGAAATTCCACAGACGGGATGACTTATTGAACCTCATTTCGAAATGTATATGCCAAATTGTCTATACGCACTGTGCGCTGATTTCCTAGAATAAAAAATAATAAAGCGCTTAATCATACAATACCTACGCACGAAAATCATCAATGCACTATCTTGTCGATCATCCATTTATAACCATGGGGCTTGTCGATATGGTTGTCAAGCGGACTTCCGAATTGGATGTCTTGGTGACATGATGTCCATATATAAATGCTTTGTTTAGGAGTGACCACTGTTGGGAAAACATGGAACCACGTAACACCTTGAAACACTTGTGTTGCTGTTAGAAGAGAGCACTGAAGGGCTCACTTGAAACTCAGAACAAATTTCATTTTTTATATTTGTTGCGTATATATGTATAAAATAATATTAAGCATATAAATGCCCTTGAATCATGGGTTAAGACTCACTTGCATTTTTAGTAATACGTCGTTGAACATTCGGAATTTACAAGTGAGCACTGAAGAGAAACTTTCAAATTGAAGTCAATTTTTGGATCTTCCCACTTCCTCTTCGCACTTGGAACGGACACTTCAGACTTCCTGGAAACTGGGCTCCGTTTCAACAAAACTGTCCCTGATTTTCCGCATTTACAAGAGAGCATTTAAGAGACCCTTGAAAATTTGAATCCCCGAGCGTCAAACTCCATTTTATTTGAAGTGAAGCTCTACGTGCCGTTCAAATCTGTGCGGATATTCCCTTCTCTTGAAACTTACCCTCAATTGTTCACTTGGAACGTCGCCATCCATCCATGAAGATTTATGACCCCCCCACACCGCCCCGCACCGCGCCGCACCGCGCCCCTCTATTTCAAGACACCGTCAATGAACCGATTCAGCGCAGCTGCACAAAATTCCCGCTTCGATGCATATTCAAGAGACGCCGAACGGAGCCATTACGTGTCACTTGAAAATCGGAACAAAATTTTCCAAATTTTGCGTCACTTGAGCATGGTTTTCAAGTGAGCGTCACTTTCAAGTGAAGGAAATTCTGCCTGGGTATTTGCAGGTTCATAGAACAAGGTGCCAGAATTGAGATCCTCGATTCTGGCACCTTCCTCCTTGATTTGAAACCATTTTTTGTTGAACAGATTGTGCTGTTGTTCTAACAGACCTAGCCGTCTGTTCAACATTAACGTGGTCTCACGACACAGTGTCCGTTCTTTGGACACTGTGTCCAGCTCCAATTGAGCTTGACGGTCGAGTTCTTTTGATTTTTCCAAACAAGCCCGTAATATCCGGGCTACTTTTTCTAGCTTTCCTACCTTACCTTGCAACTCATTCGTCTGCCCTAACAGAAGCTCTTGTTCCTCAGCCACCCTAAACAAACGCGCAGCTTCCTCCTCAGCCACCCGTCTTTTGGCATCATATTCCTCAGCCTCCCTCTTGGCTTCTGCCGCCTTTGCACAAGCCGCCGATGACGCCATTGTTGATTGTGTATGCCCCTTTTCCCTTTTTATCAAAAAATATCATTAAAAAAATTGATAATTTTGACTTTAAAGTTTGAAAGTGAAGAAAAAAAATTGCAATTAAAAAAGGTTAAGAGATTAAGAGACTAAAATAATGCTTAATAAAATCGTCTTCTAATTTGAGAATCAAACTCCAGGAATTTTTTTTATAAAAACTTTCAATGGTTTTGTCTGCTTCACACAAATGGGCTTCACAAAAATTGGTTTTTCAAAAAACTTTCATATGTTTCATCCGCTTCACAGAAATTCTTGACAAAACAAAAATTGGTATCCTCGAAACATTCAATTATTTTAAAGGGTAACAGCGTCTAGCGATTCCGTCGCACACTGTCTGACTACAGAACGCATCATAATGAATGCCGCACGCTGGCTACAATAACTCCGATGCACAGTCAAAACCAACACCGCCAGCAATTTCATGAAAAAAATTACATACGAGTTACGCAGCATTAAACCGAATGAACCACATTTTTTTTTAAATAATGAAAACGTGCCTTCCTTTTTGCCCAAAAATCATTCCTTTGAACAAATCAAATTCCAGACGGTAAACAATTCACATCACAAAAAATAAAAAAATAAATAAATCAACTTGGGCGTGGCTTTTTTCTCTGCTTGGAATACGTGTTGCCCTTACGTTCAACATGTCCTGAATGATTTACGTGGTTGGTTTTCTATTTACGTTTTAACCCGTTTTAAAGGGGAACAATAAGTATATTTCATGCCACTTTTTCGAGCCGGGACATCAGCCGAAATGGCTCACGGCCCAAAACGTAGCGTAAAACAGAGTTTCTCCCCCTTTAAAAGGGGTTAAACCAATAAACACATGCAAACGACACAATCGGGAATCACTTTAAAAAAAAAAATTCAAGCCCTTTTAAAGGGGAAAAACAATTTTATTCCACTTTTTTCGAGCCGGGCCGTGAGCCATTAAACCGCCTCAAGGCCCGGCTCAAAAAGAGTGGAATAATGAAGATTTTCCCTTTTAAAAGGGGTTAAACCCATGGGACACGCAAGCAACATACCGTATATGGGAATCACTTTTTATTTTTATTTTTTAAATAATCAGCGATCTACTGTACAGAAAAAAAGTTTTCAAACGGAACTATTTCCACAATTAAGCATCTCAACGGTTTTCAAGTTAGTGCAAGTTCGAAACTCAAGATTCAATAAACAAACAAAAAATAAAAATAAAAATAAATGAAAAACATTGTTAATGCAATGAAGACTGAGCCAATTCCATCAAACACAACAAATTCGTGGTAATAATAACTAACCTTTAGCAAAAGAAGCACCAGACGCAGGCAACAATTTAGGATCTGGAAATTACCATTTGTTTCCATACATATATATATATATATATATTATATTTTCGTTGTTTTTGTGTGTTGCTTGAAAATGAATAGCTCCTGCACAAGACCGCAATTCATCCCTCATGCTTTAATTTTCAGGTGAAACGTCTTTTCACTCTTTTGTGATGCTCTGACCTGCATCATGAAAAGAAATTGGAACATGGGTATATTGTGATTTTGCGCGTATTTCGACTATTCAAATTTCAGTCGCCTATGAGAAATTATTTACACAAGATATGACCATCC
>Ga0105105_10000683_pt1 | contig 15080 bp, 15 predicted proteins | sample PPLLaktember2015_4_FD_79108 | JGI IMG/M metagenome (GOLD analysis project Ga0105105, IMG submission 79108) | Freshwater sediment microbial communities from Prairie Pothole Lake near Jamestown, North Dakota, USA - PPLs Lake P8 Core (1) Depth... | ecosystem: Environmental > Aquatic > Freshwater >... | reverse complement strand
GTAGACCCCGGAGGCGACAAAGTAATGGCCGATGGAAATGGCCTTCTCGCTCATGTACTCCGGCGCGGCGCCCGCCACCGGCAGGTCGGCGATGCTGTTGCCGAGGCCGCCGGTTTTAACCATCTCGGAGGCCGCGATCAGGATGCGGCTGTTGTCGACGCAGGAGCCGATGCCTAGCACCGGCGGCATGCCGACGGTTTCGCAGACTTCCTTGAGGCCCGGACCGGCGAGATGCGCCGCTTCCGGTGTAGTCAGCCCGGCCTTAGCCAGCGCGATCTGGGAGCAGCCGGTCTGAAGGACCAGCACGTCGTTCTTGATCAGCTCCTTCACCAGTTCGACATGGAGCCAATCCTGTTTGACGCGCGGGTTAGTGCAGCCGACCACCCCGGCGACCCCGCGGATGCGGCCGTTGATGATGTTGTCGTTCAGCGGAGTGTAAGAGGCGCGGAAGCTGCCGCCCAGCATGTAGTTGATATACTCATGCGAGAACCCGTGCACGCCGGCGTTCTTGATCTTCGGGATCTCGATTTTGGCCGTGCGGTTCTTGAAGCGGCCGATGGCCTGGATGACCACCTCGTCGGTGCACTCCTTGGGGGTGTGTTCGTGGAACTCGATGTGGGTCACCCCCTCGATGTGGCAGCGCGGATTGGTGGTGAAGAGCTTCGTGCCGTAGCAGTCGGCCACTTTGGCCAGACCCTGCTTGATGCACTGCACGTCCACGCACATGGCGTCCACCGCGCCGGTGACGAGGATGGCCTCGGTGGACATGAAGTTGCCGGCGTGCGGGATGCCGTGGCGCACCAGCACCTCGGCCCCGGAGCAGCACATGCCGCATAGATTGATGCCCTTGGCGCCGGCTGCCTTGGCGGCCTGGACCAGGCTGGGTTCGGTCACCGACTCGATCATGGACTCGAAGAGGTTGGGCTCGTGGCCGTGGACGATGACGTTGACGTGGTCCTCCTTGAGAACCCCCATGTTGACCTCGATCGCGACCGGGGCCGGGGTGCCGAAGAGGATGTCGGAAATCTCGGTCGCCACCATGGAGCCGCCCCAGCCGTCGGCCAGCGCCGTGCGGCTGAACTGCTTGGTGATGTTGACGTAGTCTTGATCCACGCCCATGTGGGTGCGGTGCATCATTTCCATGATCTCCCGCATGGCCCCACGGGGCACGATCCCCTGCTTGCGCCAGGTTTCGAGAGTTTTGGCGGGAACGCGGCTCATAAAAGGAATTTCGCCTTCGACCTGGGTGTAGGTGCGTTCGAGCTCGCTGTAGAGGTCCTTGGCGATGTCCATCGTATCGCGGCCCTCGGTCTCGATACCGATGGACTGGGCGACCGCCTCGAGCTTCTGGGTGTCCTTGATACGGTAGTCCTTGATGCGGCCGTTGACGACCTCGCGGAAGACATCCAGCATGCTCATGCCGTGGTCGGTGTGCGCGGCGCAGCCGGAGGCCACGAAGCGGGCGAAGTTGCGCGCCTGGATGGTGTCGATGGTGGCCCCGCACACGCCCACCTTGGAGTAGGGGTCGCGCGCGTTCAGGCGGCAGGGGCCCATGAAGCAGTGCTTGCAGCAGGCCGATTCGGAGCCGATGGGGCAGGCCTTCATCGTATGCGCGCGTTCAAACGCGGTTTCCACCCCGTCGCGCCGGGCCTTGTTGAGCATTTGAATGGTGGCGTCGCACGTGGTGAAATCTTTGGGATCGGGCATGTCTTTTTCTTTTTTCTTGAGAATTTCCTTTTTTTCTTCCATCTAAATAGTCCTCCCTTCGTGGAAAGGTTTCAAAAAATAATAAATCCGTTTTTGAACCGGCGAACCGTTCAAAAGATGGGGGTAGGGTCTCAACTTGGGAATTATTCCTGTTTTGCCTACGGGAAAAAAAGCTGTTTGTCAAGGGTCAGAGACAAGACGCGTTCTTTGGGAGCCTGTCACCGCCCGGCCTGTCGGATCGAAAGGTACTCAATGGCCGCGTGATATTTTACTATTGAAACCGTTTTTGTTTTGTAATAATTGAGAAACTCGATTTGTTAATAGACAGTCGATAATCCAAATCGAATCCTCCATCTTCATCCCCCGGCGAGCCGATTACGCCGCCGGCGGGCCTCGCACCAGGAAAGGAAACAGGAATGACGGATAAAAGCAGCAACGGATCTGAAGAAGGGACAACTCAGCCGGATGTCAAGATATACTCACTGAGTACCTGCAGCCACTGCAAGGCCGCCAAGAAATTCTTGGGAGAATGCACGATAAAATACGAGTTCGTCGATGTCGATATGCTGGAAGGCGACGAGCGCAGGGCCATCATCGAAGACGTCAAGAAGTTCAACCCGCGCTGCTCGTTTCCCACGGTCATCATCGGGGACAAGGTGATCGTGGGCTACAAGGAAAAAGAAATCAAGGAGGCCCTGGGGCTGGAATGAATGCACAGCAGCTTTACGAAATGATGAAAAAGGTTCAGGAGCCCAAGGGCTATTTTTTCAACCAGGATCGCGAGCGCGTATTCGAACTGCTCGAATCGCTGCTCGTCAACAAGCAGCGTTACGGGTACATGGGCTGTCCCTGTCGCCTGCTCGTCGGCGATCGCGAAAAGGACCGGGACATCATCTGCCCCTGCGTCTACAGTGTTCCCGACATTGCCGAGTTTGGCAGCTGCTACTGCAACCTCTATGTCTCCAAGGACTGGAACGAGGGCAAGATCCCCCGCGACTACGTGCCCGAACGACGCCCGCCCGAAAAAATGCCGTTCTGAATGATGGCGTCGCAAGACGCCATCAACCGAATTCATCGTAGGCGACCATTTCGGGGTCCACTCCCAGGCTGTCCAGCATCTTCTCCACCGCCCGCAGCATCATGGGCGGGCCGCACAGGTAATATTCGATTTCCGTCGGGTCCTCGTGCCGGCTCAGGTATGCATCGTGCGCCACTTGGTGGATGAAGCCCACCGGTCCCTCCCACCGGTCTTCCGGTTGAGTCTCGGAAAGTGCCACGGTATAAGTGAAATTGGGGAATCGCCGGGCCAGCTCCCGGAACTCCTCGTCGTAGATCATCTCTTTCTTCGAGCGGGCACCGTACCAGAAGGTGATCCGCCGGCCGGTCTGCACGCTCAGCAGCTGGTCGAAAATGTGGCTGCGCATGGGCGCCATGCCTGCGCCGCCGCCGAGAAAACACATTTCGCGCTGGGTTTCCTTGATGAAGAACTCGCCGAAGGGCCCGCTCAGCTCCACCGGGTCGCCCGGCTTGAGGCGAAACACGTAGGAAGACCCCACGCCGGGAAGCACCTCCTCGCCGACGCCCGGCGGCGGCGTGGCGATGCGGATCGTAAACCGCAAGAGCTCCTCCGCCGGCGTGTTGGCCATGGAGTAGGCGCGGTAGACCGGCTCCTCGGCTTTGGCGACCAGGCTCCAAAGTTTATACCGATCCCACATGGCCTTGTAGGTCTCCGGAATTCTGAACTCGGTGAACGAGGTCTGGTACGGGGGGATGTCGATCTGAACATAGGCGCCGGATTTGAAATCCAGCTTCAGCCCGGGGTCGAGCTTCAAGACCAGCTCTTTGATGAAGGTCGCCACGTTTTCATTCGAAACCACCGTGGCCTTGTATTTCTTGATATTGAAGATCTCGTCGGGAATGCGGATGTGCATATCCTCCTTGACCTTCAGTTGGCAGGACACCCGGATCCCCTCCAGCCGCTGCTTGCGGGTGAGGTGGGCGAGCTCGGTCGGCAGGATGTCCCGGCCGCCCGCCTCGACCTTGCACTTGCACAGCCCGCAGGACCCGCCGCCGCCGCAGCCCGAGGGGAGGTAAATCCCGTTTTCCGCCAGAGCGGACAACAGGGTCCGCCCGGTGGGCACCTGGATGCTCTTGCCGGGGTCGTCGTTGATGATAATGGTGCACTCACCCTTCTGGACCACCCGGGCCTCCACCAGCAGCAGGACGCCCACCAGAAAGACCACCACCCCGCCAAAGACGGCAATGCTGACCAGATACTCGCTCATTTTCTCACATGGAAACCCCTGCAAACAGCATGAACCCAATGGCGACCAGCCCGGTTACGATCATGCTGATGCCGAAGCCCTGCAGCCCTGTCGGCACCTTCGCATAGCGCAGCTTTTTCTGAATGGCGGCCATGGCGATAATGGCCAGGCACCACCCCGTACCGGAACCCGCCCCATAGACCACCGTTTCGGCGAACGAGTAATTGCGCTCCACCATGAAAAGCGATGCTCCCAGGATGGCGCAGTTGACGGTGATCAGCGGCAGATAGACCCCGAGCGCCGTATAAAGAGCGGGTGAGTAGCGGTCGATGATTATCTCGATGATCTGCACGATGGCCGCGATCTGGGCGATGAAGAGGATCAGCTTGAGAAAACTGAGATTGAGGTTCGGAAACCCGGCCCAAGCGAGCGCTCCGGGAGCGAGCAACAGGCGGTAGATCAGCCAGTTCACGGGGGCGGTCAGCGCCATCACGAAGGTGACGGCCACCCCCAGACCGGCTGCGGTTTGCAGGTTGCGCGAGACCGCCAGAAACGAGCACATTCCCAGGAAGTACGACAACAGGATGTTGCCGACGAAGACCGAATTCAGGCCGATGCTAATGAGATTTTCCACCGCTATTTTTTCTCCAGGAGCGTATGCTCCAGCCACACGAAGAGCCCAATCATGATAAATGCCCCCGGCGCCAACACCAGAAGGCCGTTGTTGACATACCCCGCCTGATAAAAGAAGTCCGGCACCACCGGATAGCCCAGAAGCTTGCCGGAGCCCAGAAGCTCCCTGAAAAAGGCGACCCCGACCAGCAACGAAGCGTACCCCAGACCGTTGGCCAGCCCGTCGATGAAGGCGCGGAAGGGCGGGTTGTTCATGGCATATGCCTCGGTCCGACCCAGAACGATGCAGTTGGTGATAATCAACCCACGAAGACCGAGAGCTGCTTGCTCACGTCGTACATGAACGCTCTGAGGAATTCATCGGCGATGATCACCAGGGTGGCGATCACGGCAACCTGCACGATGATACGGATGTTGCGCGGTATGCCGGCCCGCATCACCGAGACGATGAGGCTTGAAAACGCGACCACCAGGGTCAGCGCCGCACCCATGACCATGGCCGTTTCCAGCTGAACGGTGACGGCCAGCGCCGAGCAGATTCCAAGGATCTGCTTGGAGATGGGGTTGGCCTTCCAGAGCGCCTTGACGATCTCCTTGTAAGGCAGGCTGCGTTTAAGCGCCGGCCAGGGTTTGGCGGAGGGTCCGTTCACTTTTTCACATCCATCCGATCATCGGGGCGTCGTGGCAGCCCCCAGTTCATGCAGCAGGTTTTTGCGAAACTTGACGGCGACCGGTTCGTAAAGTCGGAGAGTTTCCGCAAGACCGGCCGCAAGATATTTGCCGGTAAGCGTGGCGCCGCTGATGCCGTCCACGTAATGCGAGTGTTTCTCCTTTGGGAGGATGTCCTCGACGCGGCCCTTGGCGACGCCGATCGACACGAATTTCCCCTGCCGGGTGACGATCTTCTTTCCGACCCAGTTATCGCGGAACCATTTTTTTTCGATCTCCCCGCCCAGGCCGGGGGTTTCGGCATGCTGATAGACCGTAAAGCCTTTGACGGTGGCCCCGTCCTTGTCGAATGCCAGGTAGGCTTGGATCGGCCCCCAAAGCCCGCGGGTGTCGATGGGGACGATGTAGCCGCCGATGTCCTGCCCGTCGACGAACAGATAGATCGGCAACGCCGCGTTCGCCGGTTCGGACGGCGGCAGGATGCGCCCGACCGCATCCACCCGCAGCGGCCGGATGTGACTGGAATACAACCCTTCAATGTCCCGGGGCGACGGCGTGCTGGCCGCCAGCAGCAGCCCCGCTGCCGAGAGGATGTTGCGGTGGCGGTCGATCAGGATGTTGCGCTCCTGCAAGGGCTTCAAGCCGCTGGAAGCCGCGGTCAGCAAAAGACCGCAGACCGTGCACAAGGCGGCGGCATAGGCCAGCGATTTCAGGCTACCGGACATTGGGCATCCGTTTTTTCAAGCGGATCCTGATCTGGATTTCATCCAGCAGGGGCGCAAAGCAGTTCATGAAAAGGATGGCGATGCCAATTCCTTCCGGAAACGCCGGATTAAACACCCGGATCAGCACGGTGAGCATACCGATTAAAAATCCGTATATCCACCGCGCGTTCGGCATGGCCGGCGCGGACACCGGGTCGGTGGTCATGTACGCAATCCCGAAAGCCGCTCCGCCGACCAACAGGTGGTAAAACGGGTTCAAGGCAAGATAAGGTGAGGTCGAAGGCGAGGCAATCAGGTTCAGCAGAGTGCCCGTTACCATAAAACCCAGGATGTCCCCGCAGATGATGCGGTAGTCGGCCACGCCGACGGTGATCAGGAACAAGGCCCCGATGATGCACAGAAGGGTCGCCGAGGCTCCGATGGAATCCGGGTAGAGGCCAAGGAAAAGGGTGCCGAAACTGTAGCCGGCATCCGACCAGGCCTGGGGAATGGCGGCCGCTTCAGTTGCCTGAGCGATGGCCAGGGGGGTGGCTCCGGTGAAGGCGTCCACGGAGGCCGTGCGGCCGGCGAGGAGAACGGTCCAGACCGCATCGCCTGAGGTCTGCGCGGGGTAGGCAAAGTAAAGAAACGCACGGCCGGTCAGGGCCGGGTTGAGAAAGTTGCGTCCGGTGCCGCCGAAAATCTCCTTGCCGATGACGACACCGAAGGAGATGCCGAGAGCGACCTGCCACAGCGGCTGAGTGGGAGGCAGGGTCAGCGGAAACAGGGCGCAGGTCACGAACAGCCCCTCGCTGATCTCGTGTTTCCTTACGCTGGCGAACAGCGCTTCCCAAAAATAGCCAACGGCATAGGTCACCGCCACCATCGGCAGCACCACCCCTAATCCGCTGAGGAAGACAGCCCCGATTTCCAACGGCAGGCCGGAGGCAAGGTGCGACTGGTAGCCGACGTTGTAGGCGCCGAAGGCGTAGTGCGGCAGCAGGGCGACTATCACCAGGAACATGAAGCGCTTGACGTCCAGGCTGTCGCGAACATGCGGGCTGGCCGCCGTGACGGTCGCCGGCGCAAAAAAAACCGATTCGAGGTTCTCGTACAGAAAGAAGTACCGCGCCCACCGGCCGCCGTTTTCGAAATGCCGGCGCTGGGAGTCGAAGAAGCGCTTGACAGGGTTCATCGATTCACGCCAACTCGTCGTAGAATTTCGCCCGGGCTTCGCGCAACGCCTGGAGCAGATCGATCTTGGAGGGGCACACGAACGCGCACAATCCGCACTCCACGCAATCCAGAAGACCGTGGTCGAGCGCCTCTTCCACCTCGCCGGCCAGAATGGCCTTGTAGGCCAGCTGGGGCAGGATATCCACGGGGCAGACCTGAGGGCAGAAGTTGCACTGGATGCAGGCCCGCAGCCCGCCGTGGCGGTTGCAGTCCATCGGGTGTTCGGCCGGGCGGCGGAAAGCGGACAGGAACGTCCGGGAGTAGCTGGGCGTCTCGGCGCCGGGCAGGGTCCATCCCAGGAAGGTTCCGGACCTCCGCCCTTCGGGCAAGAGCACTAAGGACTTCTCAAAAAGCCCGAGAAAGGATTCCGGCGAAGCGGCGGAGCCCGTCAGAACGCCGCCCACCACGCGCCGGACCTCGCCGCCGGCGATCCGGCCCTGAGTGAGTGCCGCCAGCGGTGCTCCGATGCGGGTCCGTAAATGCCGGCTGTCCGCGGCTGCAGGCCCACCCAGGCTCACCATGCGTTCGGTCGGGTAGCGACCGGTCTGCAAAAGTTCAGCGATCAGGAGCACGTCCTGGCCGTCGATGAACCAAGCATGCTGCTGGTCCAGGCTCGTTTTGGTTCGATACAGCAGCACGCCGGGATCGTGGGCGGGGTAGTTTCCGCTGATCCCTTGAGATGCCAGGCCGTTCACCCACTCGCTATCCGCGCTGCGGGGGCGGCAAACGGTGACCACGGCGGGTGCTCCGGCGATCCGTTTGAGCGCCTGCAGGCCGAAGGCCATTCGTTCTCGGCGATCCCGCAGGTAGACCTCGGGCAGCGGATGAAACGGTTCGAGGTTGTCGAGGTTGACATAAAGGGCCGGCGGAACGATTTCCGGACGCGCGGTATCGCGAAACGGGAGTTCGCGAATGAGCGGCCAAAGGCCGCCGCCGATGATGAGTTCAACCAACCGCCGCCGGTCGGTCGATTCCAATTCGGCGCCCGAAATGCGCTCGAACTCCTCGTAGGGTTCCTCGGCATCCAGCTCGATCCGGATCTCCTGCAACCGTCGCCGGGGCCCGAAATTCACCGCGCAGACCGTTCCGCCGCCGGGCGACCGGAATTGCAGCTCCGGACGGCGCTTGTCCGAAAACAGAAGCGAGCCGACTTTAACCCGGTCACCGACCTTGACCGCCAGCCGCGGCTTCACGAAGCGCAGCCGTTCCGCCACTGCAGCCACCTGCTTGGGCCGCGGCAGCTCCTCCAGCGCTCCGTCCGGCCGTCCGGCCAGACGGAGATCATAGCCCTTCTTGAGGTGAACGATGTGCATGCTGGGTTGCTGGGGAATATAAGGAGGTCGGTTGCAAAAGCCTCCCACTGACCCCCCGGAAAATAGGAAGATCTGAAATTAGCGCCAATCGATTTCGTTGCCGAGCCGAACGGCACCGTGCGCCGCGACCAGCTAATACCATCTTAAGGCTCGGTTTTCAATCGAATGCCGGAGCGGTTGTCAGCCCATTTCGTTCTTGACTTTTACTGGCCAGCATACCATTTTCTAATATATACGACTCGGCGACTTAGGGTTAACTCGCAAGGGCAATTGCATGATAGAAATTACCAACGAAACAAGGGGAGCCGCATGGAAAACGACTGCAAAATCGTTCTGAACACCGGGCTGCGCGGGGTCACCATCGCCAATACACGGATCTGCGAGGTCGACGGGAAAAACGGCCGTCTGATCTACCGCGGGTACATGATCCAGGACTTGGCCCAGGCGAGCTATGAAGAAGTCGTGCACCTGCTGCTGCACGAGTATCTGCCGATGGCGGAAGAACTCCAGCCGTACCGCCTGAGGCTGGCCGCCGAGCGTGAGATGCCCACCCCGGTGATTGCGGCCCTCCGGACCTGCCCCCCCAAAGCGCTGCCGATGGACATCCTGCAGGCGGCCGTACCCATGCTCGCCAATTTCGACCCAGACATCGCGGATTCTTCGAGGGAAGCCGCCCTGCGGGTGGCCCACCGGCTGGTCGCCAAGTTTCCCACCATTATCGCCGCGTGGCACCGCATCCGCGGCGGTTTGGATCCGGTGGCGCCGTCGCCCGAGCTCGGTCACGCCGCCAATTTTCTTTATATGTTGAATGGCCGGGCTCCGGAAGAGACTGCGGTCCGGGCCATCGACACCGCACTCGTCCTGCACGCCGAGCATGCCTTCAATGCCTCCACGTTCGCCGCCCGCGAGGTGGCCTCCACCCAGGCGCACATGTATGCGGCGGTAGCCGCCGGCGTGGGTTCGCTGTCCGGAGCCCTGCACGGCGGGGCGAATGCCAAGGTCATGCAGATGTTGCTCAAGCTCGGCAGCCCCGACCACGTGGCGGATTTCGTCCATGCCGAGCTCGATGCGGGCCGAAAGATTTTCGGACTCGGCCATGCGGTCTACAACGTGGACGATCCCCGCGCCCACATCCTGGCGCCCATGTCCAAGGCCTTGGGCGAACGAACGGGCAACCCGCGCTGGTACGAAATGTCCACCCTCATCGAGAAGACCGCCAAGGAGATTTTCCGCCAGCGCAAGAATGCCGATATTCCCGTCAACGTTGATTTTTACAGTGCCTCACTGTACTACTACCTGGGCATTCCGGTGGACTTGTTCACCCCGGTGTTCGCCATTGCGCGCGTGGCCGGCTGGGCCGCGCATGTCATCGAAGAGCAGTTCGGCGGCGCAGCCTCCAAGCCCGTGCTTTACCGGCCGGAATCCGAATACGTCGGGGATTACTGCGGTCCGGAGGTGTGCGAATTCGTGCCGCTCGAAAAGCGCAGGAAGGGATAGCCAGGCCGCCCCGCCGGAAGCGCTCATCCAGGAGCTGCTCTCTAAACCCAAAAGGCAAAAGGCTGTGCTGAATCCGACTTTGCGGTTGTCGGGCACAAGCTGGAGTTTGTGGGCGTCTGACCGGATTGCCGGCGCTGCTCGGAAGACGTCCTGAACGGTGTCGGGGAGCTCCCGCGAGACTGATCCTCTAGCGTTTTTCGGGGCGCGCCGTTCCGGCCTGCCGTTGACAAACCCCCGCCTGCGACCTAGTCTGACGCTTAATCCGTCCAGAAGGTAGACATCCATGAAAATCCTAGTTACCGGCGCGTCCGGGTTCATCGGCGCGCACCTGTGCGCTTCTTTACTGAGCCGCAATCATCAAGTGATCGGCTTGGGCCGCTCGGCAGCGAAAAGCAGGATCGTCCACCCGCGGTATCGATTCGTCGCGGCCGACACCACGCGCCCGGGTCCGTGGCAGCAGGATCTGAGCGAGCTCGACGCCGTGATCAACTTGGCCGGGAAATCGATTTTCGGGCGCTGGACGGAGGCCGTCAAAAACGAGATTCGTGAAAGCCGCATTCTGACCACCCGCCATGTGGCCCAGGGACTGGCGCCCGGCCAAGGGACGACGTTCATCAGCGCCTCCGGCGTGGGTTTCTACGGCAGCCGCGGCGACGACGTGCTCACGGAAGACGACCCGGCCGGCCAGGACTTTCTGGCCCGGCTTTCGGTGGATTGGGAGGGGGAAGCTCTCATCGCCGCCGAAAAGAGTGCCCGAGTGGTGTTGATGCGTTTGGGGGTTGTCCTGGGCGAGGGGGGCGGGGCGATGGCCCAGATGATCCCGGCCTTCAAATCCTTCGTGGGCGGGCCGATCGGAAACGGCCGCCAGTGGTTTCCCTGGATCCAGCTTGAGGATCTTACGGCCGCGGTGCATTTCCTGCTTGCACGTCCGGGCATTAGCGGACCGGTCAATCTCTGCGCGCCGAATCCGGTTCAAAACCGCGATCTTGCCGCAGCGCTCGGCAAGGCGCTGAGCCGCCCGGCTTTCATGCCCGCCCCGGCCTTCGTGATTCGTCTGGCTCTCGGGGAGTTCGCTCAGGTGCTGCTCGGCAGTCAGCGGGCGGTTCCGCAAAAGCTGCGGCAGCATAAATTTTCCTTTCGCTACCCGGACATCCAAGCCGCCGTGCAGGCGGTCATTCACCCTTCCGCGGTGTAACTCGGCCGCGGCATCAGCTGAGCAGGAATTTGGAATGACCCCTTTGGACGAAGTTAATGAATCGGCCCGGCAATTTCTCACACGTTTGTTCGAGCAGGCCGGCGGACAAACCTCCCAGCAGATATCCATGTATGATATCGGTCTGGAGTTGGGCTGGGAGCGGGAGGCCGCCTCGCAGACCGCTCAGGACCTGATGGCCGACGGCCTGGTGGAAATTCGAACCCTTTCGGGCGCAATCGGCCTGAGCCCCGCAGGGGCCGAGGCGGTGCGAGCGGTTCTCCATCCTGCAGGCTCGGCACCCGTCCTGCCCCGACTGGGATCCGGCCGCATTCTGGATCCGGCCGCCTGTAAGACCGTCGCGCAACTTTGCGACGGCCTCAAACCCCAGGTCGGAAGCTTCGGCCTGGATTTCGACAGCCTCGCCGAGTTGGTGGCCGATCTCAAGACCGTTGCCGACCAGTTGGGTTCTCCCAAACCAAAGACCGCCGTCGTGCGTGAAGTCCTGCGTTCGATCGAGAGCACCTTGAAGCAATTTGCGGGGAACCCGCACCTGGCCGACATCCGTGCCCTGATCGAAGAATAAAATTGCTGTCCCTGGGGAGAAGGCATGCCCAAACCGGAAAAACAGCTCAAGTTCATATCCTGGAATGTCAACGGCCTGCGGGCGGCGATGAAGAAGAACTTCCTTGCATCGTTCAAAAACATGGACGCCGACGTGGTGGCCATCCAGGAGACCAAGCTCCAGGATTCTCAACTGGAGGACGACATGCGCCGCGTCCCGGCCTATGAGTCCTACTGGTCTCACTGCGAGGCCAAGAAGGGATACAGCGGGGTGGGAACCTACAGCCGGGTCGCGCCGGCCGGGGTGCGCGCCGGCATCGGCGCAAAGTGCTTCGACGCCGAGGGTCGCATCATCGAGATGGATTTCGGCAGCTTCCTGTTTTTCAATGTTTATTTCCCCAACGGCCAAATGAGTGCGGAGCGGCTGAAGTACAAGCTCGATTTTTACGAAGCTTTTTTCGATTACGCCGACGACTGCCGGAGACGCGGCAAGAGCCTCGTCATCTGCGGCGATTACAACACGGCCCACAACGAGATCGATCTGGCCAATCCCAAGGCCAACGAGAACACTTCCGGCTTCCTGAGAGTCGAGCGGGACTGGTTGGATCGCATCGTTTCCCGAGACTATGTCGACACCTTCCGCCATTTCCACCCCGGGGCCGTGAAGTATTCATGGTGGACCTACCGCTTCAAGGCGCGGGCGCGGAACATCGGCTGGCGCATCGACTATTTCTTCGTGACCAAAGACCTGATCGAAGCCGGCCGGGTCAAGGAGGCTTTCATCGACAACGACGTCCATGGGTCGGACCACTGCCCCATCGGGCTGGTGGTGGAACGATAGATGGAGCATCCGCGGATCGTGGCGCTGTACGGGAGCCCCCGGCGGCGCGGCAATACGGCCACCCTGCTCAAGCAGGCCGTGGCCGGCGCGCGCGACGCCGGGGCCCAGGTGGAAGAGATCGTGCTGCGGGACCTGAAACTGTCCGCCTGCCTGGAGATCTACAGCTGCAAGCAGGACGGCGAGTGCCGCATCCGGGACGATTTCCAGGGGGTTCGCGACCAGGTGCTGGCCTGTGACGGGTTGATGCTGGCCTCGCCGATCTTCTACTACGCGGTGAGTGCGCACACCAAGATCCTTATGGACCGGTTCCATTCGCTTTGGGTCAAAAAACGCTGGGTGGACAGGGGTCAGCATCCGGCGCCGGCCGTCCGGCGCAAGGGGCTTTTCATTTCGGCCGGGGCCACCCGCGGCAAGCGGCTGTTCGACGGCACGCTGCTCAGCGTGCGGTATTTCTTCGACACCCTCGATACGGACCTCTGGCAAGCGCTGCTCTACCGCGGGCTGGAACATCAGGGCGAGGCGCAGGCGCAGCCCGACTATTTGAACGAAACCTACCAGGCCGGCCGCAACCTTGCCGAAGCCCTCCGGGCGATGATGCGCGCATCCGCTGCCGGCCAATACCCATGAAGGAAGATATGCCGCTCAACTTCGAACCGATTTCGCTCGATCGACAGAAAGACTATCTGGAACGGCTCGCCCGCTGCCCCCAGGTCGCTTCGGACTACAGTTTTCTCAACCTCTGGGCGTGGGCCGAGGAATACGGACTGCTCTGGGCATGGGACGGGCCGCTGGTATGGCTCAAGCAGACCCGGCCCCGCGAGGCCTTCTGGGCCCCGATCGGTCCCTGGGAAAATGTTGAATGGGGCACGCATTCGATTTCAGCCGGTTTCGGCGGCAGAGTGTTCACCCGGGTGCCCGAGAAGCTGGCGGGGATCTGGCAGTCCCATTTTGAGCAACGCATCCGCGTGGTGCCGGAACGAGGCCAATGGGACTACCTCTATGCCGCCCGAGACCTGATCGAACTGCCGGGCAACCGCTTCCACAACAAGAAAAATCTCCTCAACCAGTTCGTGAAATCCTACGAGCACACCTACGTCGACTTCGGGCCCAAAGTGATCGAACAGGCTATGGCGATGCAGGAGGACTGGTGCACCTGGCGCGACTGCGAGTCCTCCGACCTCCTGGCCGCCGAAAACCATGCCATTCTGCGCGTGCTCGACCACTGGAATCGATTCGAATCCATCCTGGGCGGGGCGCTTTTCGTCGAGAACCTCATCGTGGCCTACACCCTGGCCGAGCCGTTGACCGCCGACACCCTGGTCATCCACTTTGAAAAAGGATGCCCGGCTTACAAAGGCGCCTATCAGGCCATCAACCAGATGTTCCTCGCCCATGCGGCCGACGGCTTCCAGTTCGTCAACCGTGAACAAGATCTAGACAACGAGGGCCTGCGCAAGGCCAAGCTTTCGTATAATCCTTGCGACTTTCTGCGAAAGTCGCAAGTGACCATTAACGGCTGAGCGCACCGCAGATTAGCAGGTCTATTCGCGCTCTTTCGATCTGGCGGTGCCATCTCCGGTTTCATGCAGGATAAAAAAAGAGGCGCGCCATGGGTGCAGACACGGTCAAAGAAAAAACTTGCAGAATCGAGGTCGAGGCGGCATCGAACTACCGCACCCGGCTTCCGGAGGTGGCCGAGGCCATCATCGCCAGCTGCGCCGAGCACGAGTGCCCCACGCACATCGACTACGATCCGATCCCTTCCCGGCAGGTGGTGGTGGAGATCATCGATCGGTTGCGGGAGTTGCTCTTTCCGGGATACTTCAGCCGGGAGAAGATCGACCCGGTCACCCTGCGCTACAGCCTGGGGCAGGCCACCACGGGGACGTTCGACCTTCTCTCCGAGCAGATCTGCCGCAGCATCCGTCACGACTGCCTGCGCTACGACCTGGCCTGCACGGACTGCGAAAACCGCGGGCATGACCTGGCGTTGAAGCTGCTGGAGGACATCCCCGGCATCCGGCGGGTTCTGGCGACCGACGTTCGGGCCACCTTTGACGGAGACCCCGCCGCCCGCAGCCACGACGAGATCATATTCAGCTACCCCGGGGTCTACGCGATGGCGGTCTACCGCGTGGCGCACCGCCTCTTCGAAGCGGGTGTGCCGCTGCTGCCGCGGATCATGACCGAGCATGCCCACAGCGTCACCGGCATCGACATCCACCCCGGGGCGGAAATCGGCGGCAGTTTCGTCATCGACCACGGAACCGGGGTGGTCATCGGCGAAACCACCCGGATCGGCCGCAACGTGAGGATCTATCAGGGAGTCACCCTGGGGGCGCTCTCGCTTCCCAAGGACGCCGGAAATCAGTACCGCGGCAAGAAGCGGCATCCCACCATCGAGGACGATGTCATCATTTACTCCGGCGCCACCATCCTGGGCGGGGACACCGTCATCGG
>Ga0105105_10000682_pt1 | contig 15081 bp, 21 predicted proteins | sample PPLLaktember2015_4_FD_79108 | JGI IMG/M metagenome (GOLD analysis project Ga0105105, IMG submission 79108) | Freshwater sediment microbial communities from Prairie Pothole Lake near Jamestown, North Dakota, USA - PPLs Lake P8 Core (1) Depth... | ecosystem: Environmental > Aquatic > Freshwater >... | reverse complement strand
CCCTCGAGTAGGTCAAAACAATCCTGTCTGCTGAGCTCTTGATGAGACCAAACTTTTCTTTGAGTTCCGAAATAAGATAGCGTCGATGACCTCCGATGGTTCGATACGTAGCTTTTATTTTTCCTTCTCTCTCCCAACTACGGAGGGTCGATATGGAAATACCAAGTAACCCTGCTGCTTCTGATATTGATGCGTACATAATAACCTCCTCATCGGAGGTTTATCGGCAAAACATAACTCCCTGAAATGATAAGTTTAGACAGATATATAATCAACTGTCGTCAACCCCTAAATTTCACCGACGAACAAGATTAAATTAGAAACAGCCATTGCCCTAACAATGGCTGTCCATCCCAACACAGGGGATTAGGTTTTTTGTTTAGAGATTCTCTGTCGTTATAGGCAGAGAATCCGACAAGCCACCAATTTGCTCTTGAGCAATTTTCCGTTGTGTAGGATAGTTAAACCCTACTCGCATAAGGTTTTCCTCCTCTCCCCCTCGCTATTTTAATAACCAGTATCCTAGTAACAAAGTAATTAGAGGGAGTGCGAGGCTACCTTATGTTTTAGGTATCAGGCAATCCGAGAAGTGCGCTTAAATTGACGCATTAAGTGGTTATATTAAGACCAGTATTCTGTAGCGGGTATAAGGCGACACCTTAATATATGAATTATGGGTCATTAGCTATGATTCTATAATTCTCTAAAATGTAATCTGCTAGCTTTAAAAGAATAGTGCCGTACTTTTCTTCATATTTAGGATCTAATAGGCTATTTATTAACCGCTACCTGGGCAGAAGATCAAACTGATAATTAAAATGATCTGTTATTTCTTCTTTTAAGCTTCCGCGAAAGCATAGGCAACCACAAAAGTAAAGTCGGATGCTTTTATTTCAATTTTTTTATTGTTTAATTCATCTATCCATTTCAGAGTTGATGCTAATTTGGGTACGTTCCAAAATTTGGCGAAATTTATAAGCTCCTGGTGCTTTGAAAAAAGTAACAAATCTTTTTGTGGTATATACTCTATAGGTTTAATTTTATACTTATCATTGAATAAATTTTGGATTTCAGGTGTTAATTTTTTACTTGAACGTAAATCCATTATAATTTTGCTCAATGAGCGATCAGAAGATATTGGCTTTTCATCTAATAGGCGTTTATACGCACTATTAATTTTTTTCATTAACTCCTGATTACCGCCCTTATCTGGGTGGTTTTGTAAGGCGGCTTTTCGATGGATTACCCAATTCACTTCCATTAAGACCTAGAATATGAAGAGACTCTTCTACAGACAGATTGTATGCAACAATTAAAGCAGACTTTTGCTGTTTTTCATACTTTACGTTGTACTTTGATCTAACGAGACGTTTAATAGTCATCTTTTAATTCCTATTCTTGTTGGTGAGCATTGCTTTATAGACTTCAGCACTAACGATAGGATCAAGAAGGATGAGATTACCTTCAGCATCTTGAGCGAACTGTCTACGAGCGATATCCCAATGCCACTGGTCATGGTAGTAGTTTGTAAGGAAGTCTAGTAGATGGTAGATAAGGGATTTCTCCATCCCGTTTTCTTCGTAGTAGTACATCATCTTATCTATGTTTTCTTTTGACTTGAGAACACCAACATGGCTTCTTGCCTTTTCAAAGAAAGCCACTTCTTCCCTGATCTTGGCTTGGTTCTCATTATTTGGTTTGTAAAGTTTAGGCATTTCAATAGCAAATAGTGCTATGTCTTTAAATGCTCTATTTCGGGTGTGGACATCGTGGATTTTAAAGTCTTTGGTGATCTCCAATCCCATGTGGAGCCAATCCTTCTTCATCGCATCTCTTGTGAGCATGATGACAGTCTTAGGATCTTTCTCAAGGATGATAGAGGTGTTCCCTCTAGCAATAACAGGAAAGTCTTTATACTCAGCAGGTATCTCAGAGAGCTGAACTGCTTTGGATAGAGCTTTTACTTCATATTTTTTTTCGATCTGTGCCCTAAACATGCTCTATTAATCCCCCGTCTGCTACCACTTGAAAATAAAAACCCATCACATATAATCTTATAGGAGATGAAAATTTCTATCTGTACTGGATCGTAAAAAACCTATGAATTATAATAAATTATCTTTTTCCCTTCCGCCAGTCCTTGGTTTCAAATATATTACTTTTGGAAGAATGGTCGAGTGACTTAAGATGGTGATCTCGAAAACCGTTGTAGGGAAACCTACTTGAGGTTAAAATTCCTATTCTTCCGTTCGTGTGCAGGTATGGTGAAATAGGTAGACACACAAGACTTAAAATCTTGCGCCTGTAAGGGCTTGCCAGTTCGATTCTGGCTACCTGTATTCTTAGTCGAGGCATATTTATCTGCGATATGTGTGTTCAGCTATGTGTCGATATTATACAAGAAAGAAAGTTAGCCAATGGCTAAATTTGAAGAAATAATGACAAAGGTACAACAAAATTTAGCTGCATTAAGTGATGCAGAGCTAGAAGAAAGAATTAATGCTCTTGACTCGCAAAATATAATCCTATTTGAAAATATACCAACCTGCAAAGTGAAATGCATCAATGGGAGCTTTGTTAATTCGACAGGGCAGACTTCACGACTTTTGACAAAGGAAGAAGCGGATGTACAATAGGAGGCGCTCCCTTCATAAATAGCGGTGTTTATTTTTTTGGAGAGATGGCTGAGTGGTCTAAAGCACCGCCTTGCTAAGGCGACGAGTGGGAAACTGCTCCGAGGGTTCGAATCCCTCTCTCTCCGCCACAAAGTAATACCGTTATGTGGGCTGCATATATCTTCACTTATTATCTTTCGCACATATCTCATCTCGACTACCTACAACACTCACTACTTCTCCGATCTCTAAAAGATCAAAGCATCTAGCAAGATGATTCACCAGAAGTTCAAAATTATAAAATGCGTAAGTCTTCACTAATCCTGATCGGTTGTAAGTTAGAATATAACCATTATCTATAACTTCTATCGAGTAGGTGTTGTTTATTGGTCTTAATGCTGTACAGTCTTTCATCCGATATCCTTTCGCTCTAAACCACGCGATTAACATTTGAGTTTCCAGTGAATCTCAATCCCTAGTCGTTCTTCTTCTTGAGTATATGTGTTTTTAAATAGCGCTGAAATGTTGGAAAGATCTCATCGATGAACATTTCCTGCCATCCCGTATACTTTTGGTGACAAGGAATAGCAAAGTGATCATCGTCATAAATATGCTCATAGATAGATGTGGGAAATGTAGAAAAATATGTGTCTATAGAGCAGTCAAGATCCATATCAACACAATCGTTGTAACACTCTCTAGCTACATCTGGGTCAATTGTTTCTTCTCTGCGAAGTTTAATAATATCTTTTTTGATTTCTTTTTTAATCGCATCTTCGTCTAGCTCTTTCGGCTTACCGCAAAACTTAATGCCGATATAGTAACGATCTAAGTCAGTAAGAAACTCTTCTAATGTATCCGAACCTATACACCCCCAGCGGTAACAATAGTCACCCCAATCGGTTTGAGCGTGAACAATTCCAAGGTCATGAACTAAGGTGAAATGAGCGTAACCATATCTTCGACCATCTTTTTTGAAATAAAGAGAGTGAGTAGAAGATTTGGGTTCCTGCGTGTTATATAGCTCAAACATTATTTTTTCTCCTTTTATTACAATCCCAAGATCTACTAAGTTTATAAGGAGCGATGTGGCAAGGAAATAGCAATCAGGAAAAGCGTGTGTGTCTTTTAGAATTGCATTCCATTATTATACAAAAGAAAATGCCAAACTCATTGTATAACAAGCTTGGCAACAATCTGTTTAAAATCGGAGATAAGTCTAAACGAATGACAATCAATTTTCCCTATGTCCAGAATATAAGGCAGAAGAAAAAAGTACAAGAAAAAAATTACGCAAAGAGATCTTCTAAGTGCTCAACAAAGAGCTTTGTGTACTCAGGTGGGCATTCGACCTGCTCATCAAGCAATTTAGGCAAAAATTGTTCCTCACAACAGTCATATGTCAGATCAAAAATATCTTTTTTACAGGGGTAGAATTCCCCTTTGATACCTTTTATTATGTAATCACCTAGTGTTGCTAAATGATCCCCCTCTAAAGTAGGAATACAAAGATCCCCTAGCTCTGTGATTTGTGCTGAAGGGCAAAACTTAAGCAAGGTGGGGAAATCCCCTTCCCACTGAAGCGCCTCAATAATCACAGGTCTTTTTCTATATTTTTTCGGCATTTTCTAAGATCTTCTGTTTTAACTGTTCTATAACTAGATGACCATCTCCAGTAAGTATCTGTTCTATAGGAGAGGAGCCATCAACCACAGTGTAAAGCCAGCCTTTAGTCGCTTCTACATCACCGTTATAAATGCGGGCAGCTAGAGTACTTGCTTCTTTTAATATATCCATATTCTTGCGTGCCATTGCGGAATAAGCTCGGCGTTGAGATCTATTGACTCCCCCACCTTCTAAGTCTGTGATTTTTTCTTTTTGTGTCAACATACGATGTGTTGCTGATTTTCTGCTACCACCGATTCTACCACTATTGCTCATGAGAATCCTTATTAGTGTCTAAAAATTCAGTTAATGTTTGTTCTTTTTTAGTTGCAGAGGTTTGTACATTGAATATTCGAGCTAGCGACACTAATTCGGATTTATCTACACGGTTATCTATTTTCTTTTTCTTTGCTTCTACGTCGATGTCTAATCGACTTACTGATAAGCCCATTCTCTTTAAAAATGCCATTTGTTCTTTTGAATCCATGTTTCCTCCGAATAATAAGTAACGATGGATACAAAAATACTATTCGCGAAAGTTCTGGACAACAAAATTCTTAACTATCTGTGATATCTTTTTTGAGGGGAGTAGTAACATGTACAAATTGATTAAAGAAAGACATGAGTTCTAATTGCGATTTTCTATTCTGTGCTAATACGTCAGCAGCAGCTTTCGCTGCTACTTCTGCTTTCTTCAACTCTATAGCTTGAGTTCGCTCATAGATAAGCATTACGCGTTCTAAACGTTCTAGTAAATCATCGTTAGACATATAGAAAAGTACCAAAACTACGGCATCCTAAGATGCCGTGTATTTAAAAACCAAGGCATGGACAATGTGCCGTAACGATTACCTGTCCATAACTCTGCCTTGGTGGTTCCTGCACTGGAGGCTTTGGATAGGTAGGTGGTTCCTGCACTGGAGGTTTAGGCATAGGCGGATTTTGGTCAGGACGATCTGGACATGGTGGACAATTTGGACATGGTGGACATGGTGGACATGGATTTGGAGTAGGCGTAGGTTTAGGAGTTGGTGTCGGAGTTGGAGTTGGTTTCGGTGTCGGAGTTGGTTTCGGTGGTATAGGAAAGCAATTTAACTCACCTTCTTCTCCTGCTCCTACAGGTAGTAAGGAATAATTAGTTGGTGTTTGTCGCTCTTCTCTTCCACAAGAAGAAACACACATTGCGAACATCATAGGTAGTAAAAATTTTCTCATCATATCATCCTTTCTTTTCCATCTTTTGGCTCAATCTGCTCAAAAACTTATTTTTACTTTGGATATCTATGTCTGGTTCTAACGGAAAGTCGGAAAGAGCGTTATCTAGATCTAACGTCTTTCCGTTATGTAAAGTAACCTGACAATAGTGTCGATCTCCGCTTATAATCCTTCGTTGGCTCTTTACATTTGCTAAATCAAGCATAATTCTTACTTGATTGCAGGTTCGAACTTCAACGCGCATTGACAGTGCCTCACCAGCTAAAACCACCGCTAAACAAAACAGTTTCGTTGGTCAATCCCAAAATACCCACCTTCACAGAAGGTGAAATACGATACAGATACTGTACACCAGCTACTAAGCCTTTGGCAGTATCTTTTTCTTTTCTTACAGCATATTCATCCCTACGCTCTTTTGTCTCATAGTAGTCAGTCACAATACCGTGAGGGCCTATACCCACCAAAATATTGAAATCATTTTTAGGTGTGTTGTTTACAACACGATCTCGGTATTTATACTCAACCTTAGTTTCGACTTTAGTCTCACACGTAGGACACGACTTTTGTGCAGGACATTTTTTTGGAGTCACTTTTTTAGGTACAGGCTTCTTCTTTGTTTCCTCTGCCGGAGGAGGACACTCGACGGTGACTTTTGGTGCTGACGCTGTTGCAGGTGCTGGGGTAGCCGCTGGTGCAGCATAAGGCACTTGTTGTGCGAAGCTCAATGAACTCGAAAGTAAACTAATAACCAGTAATTTTCTCATTTCTCTCTCCCTCTCGGTTAGTTACGTGATCTTTTTTCTGCTGGACATAGTGACGATGTTGTGTTTGCTAACGACACTGGGACTCGGACAAATAGCTTTGTGGTACCAAGGCGTTCTACATAAAGATCACGATCGGACACAGTAAATTTGACCATTTCCCATGCCTGTGCAGTAAACATGAAATTTAAGCGATTCTCATCTCTGCCGCTTCCTCGTGCCCAATTTCCTGTAGCGATTTTACCTTCTTTGTACCACCAAAATGTCCCGTCATTATTAAGACGGATACGCTCATGGCAGGCATCGGGTGTGTTAATAACACTGTCCCACATTCCAATAAGCAGTGTACGCGTATTATCTTCTGCGTCTGTGATACGATTCCCGCAAGCAAACAAAGATAACGCTAAAGCACAAATTAATAAAAGCTTTTTCATCTTAAATCCTTTCTCTTTTTATTTTAACCTCGTCGGGAACGATTAATTTCCGACGTTCTTCCGGATTTTCTGGTGGTGGACGTTTTTTTAAAAGAAACCCCAACACGTCAACATCTACATCCCATTCTATTGCAGCATCTATCCGATCTGTTTGATACCTGGCAACATCAAAATAAGCAGCAAGAAGTTTTTTCCTCTCCGACATCAATCCCCGTTTTATATCGCCCATGCACTCCCTTATATAGTCTATACATAAGTTTCGAGTCTCTCTTCCGAAATCTCGAAAGGATGCTTCTTTAAATACATATGCTACATATAACTCCATCAAATCTTGTTCTATGTTTGGGAAAGCAGACAATAGATCAACAATAGCATTGTATCCTTTTACTGGTACAGAATTCATACCACCTCACCAATTGTTTGTGCATACTAAATATGACGCACGTTGTAAATAGAATATTGTATATAATTACAGCGCATATATTTGCACAGTATCTACATAATTTCCAGAAGCCAACTCTTTTCCTGTTAAGCAGCATCGAATTCCATCTTTATCAATGCACAGTAAGGTGTGTGCTTCATCGGAGGCGTTATAAATATAGTAATATTTAGATGTTAGAAAGGCGCGGATCATATCTGAATGTGGCCTAGACGCGTCTTTAAATGAGTAAGAAACAGAATCTATTACTATTGTATGTTCTTTTGGTATAACTAGAAGTTTAATATTTTTACTGTTTTTTAACTTCCATCCGGTCTTATTCGATCTTGGCAGTGGCTCCCAGTCGCAGGCTACGGCTTCTAAATGTGTTTCAGAATAAACCCAAAGGATATCGCCAAGATTCATACCTACCGCAGAAAGGATTCTATCTTCACCTGTTTGTATAAGTTTTGTAGTCCATTGCGATACTTTTTGATTTAAAAGAAAATTACCCCATCGCCCACTACAAGATAGGATTAAAAACTGATAGGTGGCAGGTAGTAGCGCAACATAAGAATAACCAATGTCTTTTTCGACAAGCTCGCTTCTCTGCCATTTTTTAACTTCTCCCTTTTCCGTTATAGTAAAGGCGCTGTGCTGCGCATTAACGAGGGATAGGTAAGGATTAAGTGTTCGTTTTCTTAAGGAAAGTTCTGTACCAAGCATACAAAGAGTTTTTGGTCTAGTGGTTTCAATCGCCCAAAAGTTAGGCTTTCCTTCGCTTTCGTATAAACTGGTTTGTGTCGTTTTCGCGGTCACATCGCCATAGTCCACAAGGGCTACTCGTCCGATATCAAATTTAAGTAGCGAGCGCAGAGTATTTTCAATTAAAAGTTTAGGCTCTGCCAGCTTTTTGTCTTCTTCCGTTAATTCTGATGTAAGCGATAAGATGGACTTTTCTATTCTATCTCGTGATAGTCTACTGATAGATTGGAGCTGCATTTCCGTTATGATTTTTATTTGATCTACAGAAAGAGAGAGTGATTGTAAGTCTAAGTCTGGTTGTCTACTCTCTTTTAATATTGTGATAACTTCATCAATGTGCATAGACGCCCACAATTTTGTCTGCTCTCTATGGAGATCCTTTTTAATTTTATCGAGTCTAGAGTGGACTAGTGCTATTTCAATCTTTTCTCGCCAAGTCAACCAAGCAACAATCCAGGTGATAAGGCTGTGGTGCGAAAGAGATATATCTTCTGCTCTCTCCCCTGCTTTAGCAATGAGGTTAAAATTATAACTTTCTGAACAGTAGAGAGACGGTTCTAGGACGTCATAGAAAAAAGCAACATTGTTAAACGTGAGGACAAATCGTATGGGACTATCTGCACAGCTTTGATTTTCTATCTGAAGCATTCCTGTCTGCGCGTGGCTTTTCATTTTTACTAGCCAGCTTGCCAATGGAAAAGCTTCTGGAATGCCAGTTACAATAAGCGACCATTCCTCCTCTTTATTGTCATATGCCATTTCGTATTGGCATCGCCATCTTATTTTTCCTTTTCCTGCTCTATAAAGATCTCTTACTTCTTCAAGAGAAGAAACAATGGCCCCTCCAGTTTTGGATTCTGGAGCAAGAAGCGTGCTACCAATTAAATTATCAATATGCCGTTCACCGTTTAAGATAAGGATAAAGGTATTAACCAACTCTGTTAAATTATGTCCAGGTATCGATGTTGCTACTGCTACAGCAATACCAGAGGTACCCGCTAAAAGCGCATATGGAATAGGAGAAGGGATAACAATAGGCTCTTTCCAATCACCAGAATAGTTGGGTATCCATTCCGCCACGGGAATATTGTGGCAAAAAAGATCCCCAAACTTCGATAATTTTATTTTAGTGTACCGCATAGCTGCGGCCTCAGTGTGGATATTTTTCCATCCATCACCATCTCCATGACAGGGAGAAACAATATTATCATTTAACCGGACCATAGTATCATAAACCGCGATATCGCCGTGTGGGTGTAGTTTACCGATGACTCCACCGACTACGTTCGCGGACGATTTGAAATTCCCATCCGCACTTAATCCTTCCGACCACATATGATAAAGTATGCGCCTTTGTGATAACTTTAGACCGTCTCGATAATCAGGCAAGGATCGATCTTCTATTACTTCTTTAGCGTAAGCTTCCATGGAAGAGCGAACCATATCGGACGCAGTAATTTCCACAATCTTTTTATCCATTCGAACAAACTCCAAACAAATACAACAAGTAACCATCCAAGTATGGATAGTACTATTCTTCTTCGTGGGATTACAACCATGGGCTAAACTTCCTAACGAAACATGTTTCTAAATACTTTTTTTGCTCCGCCAAAATGATGTTTGTTAAATTGTGTTTTACGTTGTAGGGGGTGAAAATTGTCCCACTCCCATCTCTTCATCCAAGTATTGCCCATCAACTGTTGCACTAAACGAGCCATAACAATACCTGCCTCTGGGGAGCTTGCTAAAATGGTGTCGTCACAAACTGCCCACATTAAAGTTTCAGCAAGTGATTCTCTGTTCGTTTGGTTCTCTTTCGTAGACGGCCAAAGAGATCTTGCTACCTCGTCCCACATAGGATTTGGATCTCTTCCATCGTCAGGAATAAATGTAGTTATTGGTTTTTTCTCCTTTAGTTGTTTAAGAACTTCAGTAGGAAAAAATGGAGCCTCTTTATTATCTTCCATACACACACCTCAATCTATTGCAAGTAAATCCTTACGGGCTGTAACATCATCACCCATTAAACTCATTATATGCTCCACATCACCTTCGGGTAATGTAATGCGCTCTAACTCTCTTGTTGGACCTAATGCATAATTTTGTATGGCTTCTGCAGACGCAGCACCATGACCTTTAAATCGAGTAATTGTAACACCATCTGGCCGTCCCACTTTACTCTTAAGAGCATCAGGTATCTTTTGCATAACATCTGAAAGCGCAGACTGATCAGAGACACCAGTACCGTACCAATGTAATTCACGATAAGATGCAACATAGAGGGGAGATTTGACGCGATAAATCTTACCTGCTTCTACCATAGGTCGCATATATAAAGTAAAAAAAGAAACAAGTAGGGCATCTATATGACGACCATCAAAGTCCGCATCACTAATCAAAAGAATTTTATCCACGCGGGATTTTTTTACATCACAGTCATCAAGAATACCACAACCCACACTTTGAATAATCCCAATAATATCAGCATTTGCAAGCACTTTTGCTTTCTCAGCACGACACGCATTCGTTATCTTGCCTTTTAGCATATAAATTTCTTGATAGAGAGGACGAGTCCTTGCTTGGATGATAGGATTTGCGGCTGAGGCACCTTCGCAGTTATGAACAAAAACACCATTAGCCAATAAAAAGTTTTTCGTTTTGGGTACAGTTAAACAGTACACAGGAGCAGATGATACCATCTCAATTTTAACTATTTTATGGTTATAAGTTTTTTTATAAAAAATAACTTCATTTAATAGTGTAGCACTTCCTGCTTTTATATCTAAAGTAGGGTGGCAACGTCTTAAAGACGTGTCGATAGCTAATTGATCTGCCCTAACCATCAGGTTATCCTGACGCAAAATCAAATGATCTGGTGTACAAGTAAAACTAGTACCGTTATCTAAGGTAATCGTTAACAATTCGGCACTTTCTTGTGTTTGTCTAGGGTGTAGCAAACGAGTAACCCCGATCCAGTCATTACTACTATCATAAGTGAAGCCATAATAGTCTTTAGTTGGATTTTCAGCCATCTCCTTAATAGTAGGAGTACTACCGTCTGTTAGTCGAACCTTAGTGTTACCGTGTAGACATAAAAACAGCTCTCTTTGCTTTGGTGAGCAGTGCGAAGCCGAGATTAACTTATCAGGAAGGCTAATAAATCTAGACTTCCCTTTATTCAAATTCTTAATGGCTTCTTTATCTTTTTTAAATGTTTCATGTGCTTTTTTTAACGCAGTGGCGCGTTGCACGATAGCATCTTTAATTTTAGGATTTTCAGCTAGAAACAGTTCTAAATTTCTAGTCACCTGTTTCTGTACTATGTCTGCTGCCTCGGGGTTTAAAAGCCTATGCTTATTTTGTCCTTGAAATTGTGGGTCTGCTATCTTTATATGAAATGCACAGCGAAGCCCCTCTTTCACATATTGTCCTAATGATCGGCCAATATCACCAAACGCATCCACGACAGCGGTACGCAATGCATTAACATGACTACCACCATCTTTTGTACGCTGACAGTTTACGTAACTTAATATAGATTCACCGTCTTCCTCTGGGTTCCACCAGAGGATTAAGTTCAAAGAAGGGGTGTCTATTTGAAATCTCTTACATTCAATATCCGTATCTTTTGGATCTAATAGTCCAGCAATTCCCTTACGGCTGAAAAATATGTGCTGCTCGCTGTCAATAATCAACTCTATACGAAGCATGGGACATAGATATTGAAGGGCATCACATAGTTCCCGCAAATATTCTGCAGATATTTTACAGTATTTAGTTCCGAATACTGTAGCATCTGGCGTATAGCGAAGTACCGTGACAATGTCTTTTACTTGAAAAGGCATATTAGGCATAGGATCTTTTATGATTCCTGTGCCGTCTGGAGATGGCACGAGTACACCTCTTTTTACTTCTACCTTATACGAGATTCCTTCTCGCATCGTCCAAGCTTCAAAAATCTCGGAGGTGGCAGAGGTGACTTTAATCCCAACACCGTTAAGTCCGATTGTATTTGTGTACTTGTTTACTTCTCGGTTATGGTATTTTCCGGACGAGTGAAGCTTAGTAAAAGCAACAGCAAATTTAGAAACACCCTCCGTGGCGTGAATTTCTACGGGTATGCCTCGTCCTTTATCTGCAATAACAATTTGATTCAACTGTGTGTCTAAAGAGATACCTAAGTACCTACATGCACCCGCTTGGTACTCATCAATAACATTATCTATGGCCTCCTTTGTGGCATGATCTACCCCGTCCGTGTACATGGTGTGTCGTGCCCGTACATGTTCTAGGTCTTTCATTACTTCAATCGAGGAGGTCATATTCACATCTTTTTAAGAATTAAATTCGTTAATACTTTCACTCTTCGTCTTCACATTCGTCTTCGCACACAGTTTCTTCTTCACCATCATTCAATTCGTGAATCGGCAACTGCTCAAGAAGCCACGCTCTTAAATTGCGAGAATTCACTCCGTGCTTTTCTGCTATATCCTCGCACTGCTGATGCATATTAATGAAGAAGTCCACTACTGGACCTGCATCTTTAATAATGTCACTTTTTGCCTCTAACCAACGTCTCTCATAATGTTTTTCACTCATGTCAACAATTCTCCGGAGTAAATACAACGCTGTCGTACTTATGCACTAATGCGTCATTGTGGATTATTAGTAATACTCATTTTTAGTACATCAGAAAAAAAATTGCTATGTATTTTTTAATGTTTCCCGATTCTCAAAAAAATAAGGCGAGCACTACAGGAGTTTGTTAAACTCAAGGTATTAAAAAATTTAAAACTATATCACTTGGGTATATTCAGATGAAAATATGGCACATGTTCCTATTGGGTGTACTTTTAAATAGTCATCCCTCTAAGGCTACCGAGTTTTCCGTCCAGCATGGGCCTTACCTGACCAATATGACAACGGATGCAGTGACTATTATCTGGTTTACAAACAAGATCTCTGCAGGAGCTGTCGAAATCTTGGATGAAGATGGTTCATGGCGGGAGGTCTCTGCGCAGAAGCACGGTCTAAAAGATGCCTATTCTTTGATGCACAAAATTGAAATAAAAGGTCTAAAAAGCGGTGGTACGTACCATTATCGTACGGTTTCACGGGAGATTAAAAATCCAAATCCATACGGAGTTTTATTCGGGCAGAGGCTGGTCAGTGCAGCAAGCCGGTTTGAAGTATTTAGTACAAAACGCAGTGACTTCTCAGTTTATATCATCAACGACAACCATGAAGACAAGAAAAATATACGCGCTTTGCTGTCCTTGTTTCCGCTTCGTGCAGGTGATTTCGTTGTTTTTAATGGCGATATGGTGAACTTCATGTCAGATGAAAAACAGATTTTTGAAAGTGTCATCGATCCTGCTACGGAGTTTTTTGCTAAGGAATTTCCACTCGTCTATGTACGAGGAAATCATGAATTAAGAGGAAAAAATGCACGAAATTGGTATGACTTTTTTCCTACCTCGGAGGGAGAACCCTACTTTCTCTTTCGACAGGGCGGAGTAGAATTTTATGTGTTTGATTCAGGAGAAGACAAACATGATAGTCATTTTGAATACTCCGGTCTTGTCAATTTTGATGCCTACCGCATGGAACAAACTATATGGTTAAAAAATAGGTTGCAGGAGGAGAAAGAGGAGAAGCCATTATTTCGTGTTGCACTCATGCATATTCCGCTCTACGGAGGATCGGATTGGTACGGTGAGCGTCAAAATAGGAAATTATGGGGCGGCCTTTTAAACCAACACGGCATTGATCTCATGGTGAGTGGACACACGCACAAGTTTTCGTGGGTGCCCTATCGTCAAGGAGTGCATAACTATCCGATCATTATAGGTGGTACCAAAAACTTTATTCGACTTGATGTGACTTCAAAACAGCTTACCGTTCGTGCCATTTCTCTCGATGGGAAAGTTCTCACCGAGAAATCTTTGTGACCGCTCAATCACGTCTTTTTCCGCCTAATTGTGGCTTTGGTACTGGATAGCCAAGACCGGCCACAACATGAAGGTGTTCTCTAAACGTGCGAAGTGGAATCTTTAGTTCTTTAGCAGCACGCGTTCTATTTCCACCGTACATATCTAAAGCAGAAAGAAGAATGAGAGCGACTATGTCTTGCATGGGAAGTTTGTTTTGTAGGATTGCTTTTGCAACAAAAACCAAAGTAGGATCAAACTGTCGCTGCGGTATTGCCATAGCTACCTGAGTATTTTAATTATTTTTGAATTTAAAACGGCGTAGGACAAGTGGTCATATGCCCCTGCGGCATCTTTAATAATCACAACATCCACGTTGTGTTCCTTTAGAAGATCGGTCCCATATTTTTCTAGTAGAAAATATCCTGCTTTGTCTTTCCACTTGCTTTCAGGAATTTTATAATTGATCCCCAGTCCCATATCCATCTCTAACTGCTTTTTGTATTCCGCAACGATCGGATCTGTGGCATCTCGCATATCAACGACTTTTGGATTTGTTTTTGTTAGATGGACAGTAAGCAAGTGTTCAGACTTTCTTCCTACATACTTTGTTGCATACTTCTTTGCTGCTTCGGGATCATCCGTTAACCAGATAATACCATGATCATTTGGCTTTAATTCATCAAAATCCGCACTGCTACCGTGGTACAGAGTTGTTGGTATTGTATGCTGTAAAGAGGCGGCAAGGCGCGTGAGAAACATCATATGGTCACCTCAAATGTATTTTTTTGCTAATGCTTGAGCAACATTTTCGGTCTCTTCTGCGAATCTTTCCTCCATAACATAAGTTAAAGCCTTTTGTGCCTGGTCATAAGGGAGACTAAAGCCATGCATATTATGGAAGCGATGAAGAGCTTCTTCTTTCGTACGTGACGTATGAACTAAATGTTGGATAGAATGAAGGTCTGTTTGAAAATCTGCCATTTTATACTGCCTTATGCTTAATGATGTCATACAAGTAAGAAGGTGGAGGGTTCGGATACTCAGGAGTCCCCTTTGCCTTATAGTCCCATTCACGATATTGCGCAGGAGTCACTTTAATGACGTCTACTTTTTCTAAATTGTATAGCCCCACACTAAGATGTCCAAAGTTCCCATATTCCTTACTTTGTGCGAAGTCGTCAATAAGAACACCATCATGACCAGAGTGCTTCGCTTTTTTAAACCCGGTGAGATCATTATACTGAAGATCTGTAAGATCACTATCACCTTTAGCCT
>Ga0105105_10000681_pt1 | contig 15083 bp, 13 predicted proteins | sample PPLLaktember2015_4_FD_79108 | JGI IMG/M metagenome (GOLD analysis project Ga0105105, IMG submission 79108) | Freshwater sediment microbial communities from Prairie Pothole Lake near Jamestown, North Dakota, USA - PPLs Lake P8 Core (1) Depth... | ecosystem: Environmental > Aquatic > Freshwater >... | reverse complement strand
TATCGCGCGGTGCGGATCGTGGTCGACACCGGGATGCACTGGAAGGGCTGGAGTCGCGAGAAGGCAGCCGACTACATGGCGGACACCGTCGGCCTCGCGCGGGGCGCCGTCGAGAACGAGATCGATCGCTACTGCGTGTGGCCCGCGCAGGCCTGCGGTTACAAGATCGGGCACCTCGAGTTCGTTCGCCTGCGCGCGGAGGCCCAGGCGAAACTCGGTGATCGCTTCGACCTGCGCTCGTTCCACGACGCGGTTCTGAAGGGCGGCGCGATGCCGCTGGAGGTGCTGTCACGCGTCGTCGAGGAATGGGTGAAGGGCGCCTGATTCGAAAGGCCGGGCGCGGTGCGACCACGCTCGGCCTTGCTGGCTCCGGCTTGCTGCGCCTTGCTGCCGAGCGGACGTCTCGACACACTCGGTCAGCGCGGCCACCCGGTGCGATCCTGCGATCCGGGTGTGAGGGGCGGACCTCCAACTGGAGGAGGATCCAACGTGCTCCGCCCGCTCCGGCCCCGTGTCGCCGACCGCCAGCCGGTATCGACAGGCGGGGCTCAGCTACTTTTTACACCCGCACAGCGCGCGTGCGCAGAGCCGAATCTACTGATGCGTGTTGCGGAAAGATGCAGGCGAGGTCGCAGTCGGCAACACGACGGCGAGCGCGGTGCTCAGCCTTGGCCGGTGCAAAGCGTGACGGCCCGCGCGTCGACCAGATGCATCCGCGCGACTGCGGCGACGAATCGCGGTTCGCAGCGGATCGGGTCGAGGCTGGGCATCAACACGCCCCAGGCCAGGTCGATCTGGTCCCCGCGCGACGCGCGATCCACGTAGTCGAGCGCAAGCCCAGGCTCGTGCAGCAGCATGAGCAGCACTGGAACATCGAGGTCGCTGAACAGGTTGCCGCTCGCCGGGTCGCGCCAGCTGCGCTCGGGGAACGCCAGTAGGTCGCGGGCGAACGCCTTGCGATCGCCGCGCCCGTCCAGCACGGCAAACAGCTCTGCGACCTGCTGGTCCGTTCCCCCGCCCCAGGCCGCGGCCCAGCGGTCGTAGAAAATACGGGCGCGCTCACGATCACCCAGGATCAGGTGCGAGAGCCCGATCACCGCGCTGCAGAGAATCGCGTCCGGCGCGTACTCGAGCGTCGGTGTGCAAGCCGCAATGGCTTCCTCGTCGCGCCCGGCAATCGAGAGCATCGACGCAAGGTTGCTCGCGACGATCAGCGAGCGCGGGTCGAGCTCGGCGGCTCGCCGGAGCGAGGCGATGCCCGCCTCCGGCTCACCCATTTCGACGAGCATCGTGCCGAGCCACTGGTGGGCTGTGGCCGATGACGGTCGCAGCTCGATGGCCCGATGGAGTAGCGCTGCGCCCGTTTCCCTGCGTCCAGAGAAGCTGCCTGCGACACTGCCCATCGCGAGGTAGGGCTCAGGCTGCGTCGGATCGAGCGCAAGTGCACGCTGCGATGCGTCCAGGCTGCGGGCTGCCGTCTCACCGGGCGGCAGGCGATTGGTGTATGCGGGCAGCACAGCATAGGTGATTGCGAGGCCGCCCCAGGCCGCGGCGAAGCCGGGATCGGCCTTGATGGCGCGTTCGAACGCGTCGATCGCGGCGAAGAGGTCATCTTCCTCGCGCAACCTCCACAGTGCGAGCCCGCGCAGGTAGAGGTCGTGCGCCTCGACGTTCGTGGTGCCGCTGACCACGACGCTGTCTTCGCCCTGGCCGAGCACGCGCACCTTGAGTTCGGCGCCGATGGCGCGCGCGATTTCGTCCTGGATCGCGAAGATGTCCTTGAGCTCGCGATCGAAGGTCTCGGACCACAGGTGGAACCCGCTCTGCGCGTCGATCAGCTGTGCCGTGACGCGCACCCGCTCGGCCTGCTTGCGGACGCTGCCCTCGAGCACCATGCGGACCTTGAGCTGGTTCGCGATCTCGGCCACATCGCGCTTCTCGCCCTTGAACTGGAACGACGAGGTCCGCGCCGCCACGCTGAGCTCGGGCACCCGCGCCAGTACGTTGAGGATCTCCTCGCTGATGCCGTCCGAGAAATACTCGTTCTCGGCATCGCCGGACATGTTCACGAAAGGCAGCACCGCGATCGACTTCTCCGCGAACATCGCAGGCATCTGCGGCGCGGCACCCGTCGACTGCAGCGACGCCGCGGCGGGCGAGGGCGCCTGGCTCGCCTGTTCATAGCGCCAGAAGATCCCGCCGCCCACCAGGAACAGCAGCGTGATGATGATCAGTTCGGCCGCGCTGACTCGCTGCCGGCCCTGGTCGCCGTGGTACCAGGCGGTCACCAGGACGACGGGCAAGCCGATCAGCAGCGCGAGGGTCGCGAGCTGCTGGATCTGGCCCGGCCAGTTGAAGGTGTCGGTGACGTATTCGAGGCCTTGCAGGAAACCCCAGGCTCCCGCGGCATAGACGACGCCCCACTGCACGACCTTGCGGCGGCGCAGCTTGGCCCAAGCGCCTTCTGCCTCACGCTCTGTCGGCGTGTCGATCACTGAGAGTGTTCCGTCACGCCGGGAGTCTAGCGGTTCCGATGCGCCGAAAGACAGCGAACGGCGGCGAACGAAAAAAAGCGCCCTCCGAAGAGGGCGCAATCAGGGGGAGAACGGTCGAATCTCTGTGCGTCGGTGCCGGTATGACCGGCGCTCGCCGCGTCGGTTACTTCTTGCGTGCCGGCGCCTTGCGGGCAGGGCGCTTGCCCTTCTTGCGAGCTGCGGCTTTCGTCTTCTTCTTCGCAGCAGCCGGCGCGGCCTTGCCCTTGCCGGTCACGCTCTCGTAGGTATGCGTAGCGACCTTGCGCACGTCGCCGCCGGCATCCTTGAAGATCGTCACCGCCTGGCTGATGTCGCTCACGATGCGGTCACGGGTGGCCTTGAGCACGTCGGCCTGGTCGCGCGCCAGCTCCAGCACGTTGTTGGCGCGCGCGGCGCGCTCGAGCTGGTCGGCCGCTTCGGTCAGCGCCGTAGTGACCATCTCTGCCTGCAGTTCGATCAGGCTCTGGGCGGTACCCTGCGAGATCGCGGTCAGCTTGACGCCCGAGCGCGCCAGCGCGCGAATCGGATCTTTCAGCGACTTGATGCCTGCGGCCGACTTCACGGCGGCTTCGCGCGCGGTCTCGACGGGCGCTTTGCCGAGCTTCTGGGCCTGGCCAGCGAGGGCCTGCGTCTGCTCGGTGACGAATTCCTTCACCTTGTTGATCATCGTGGGTTCCTCGTAAAATTGCTGCACTGCAACATTGCTGCGGCGCAACATACAGCCACCCCATGGCGTTTGTCAAATCAGGACTTGCCGAGGGAGTCGCTGGAGCTTACTTCCAGCCTTCCTTGCCCGGTTCCTGGTTCATCAGCTTGCGGAACCGGGTGAACATGTAGATCGCCATCACGATCATGAACAGGATGGCGCCGAGGCTGAGCAGCCCGATATCGGTCGTGAGCAGTAGCTTGAGGGCTTCCATGGTGTTTTCCGGCAGCGGCGGGTAACTGCGCAAGGCTAATGCCGGGGCCGAGCGAATTCAGTCGGGAGTAACCGAAGTCCGTTTCCGATCGGCGGAGGCGGTCGGCCAGGCCTTGCGGACCAGGCTTACGATCGCCACCACGACTGCCCCGGCGACCACGCCCACGGCCGCGTTGGCGAGAATCGGCACGATTGCCGCCAGCAACGCGTCGAGTCCGGACAGCCCCTCGGAACGCCGTGCGACCTCCTCGAACCAGTGCTCGATCCACGGTATGCCGTGCGTCAGGATGCCGCCGCCGACGAGAAACATCGCCGCCGTGCCGGCGACGGACAGCAGCTTCATCAACCACGGCGCGAATACGAGGATGCCGCGCCCGAGCCGCCGTGACAGCGCCGGCAGCGCGCCGTTACCGTCGCGCTGGCTCAGGTACAGCCCGGCGTCGTCGAGCTTGACGATGCCCGCGACCAGTCCGTAGACACCCACGGTCATCAGCAGCGCGATCCCGACCAGTACTCCGACCCGGATTCCGAAAGTCGCAGCCGCCACGGTGCCGAGCGTGATGACGACGATTTCCGCGGACAGAATGAAGTCTGTACGGATGGCGCCCTTGATCTTGTCCTTCTCCACGGTGCGCAGGTCGACGTTGGGGTCGACGAGGGCCTCGCGCAATTCCTCGCGGTGCGCGTCGTCTACAGCGCGATGGGTCAACTTGTGCCAGATCTTCTCGAAGCCTTCGTAGCAGAGGAACAGGCCGCCGATCATCAGCAGCGGCAGGATCGCCCACGGTGCAATCGCGCTGATCGCGAGCGCCGCGGGCACGAGGATCGCCTTGTTGACCAGCGAGCCCTTCGCCACCGCCCACACGACGGGCAACTCGCGGTTCGCCTTGACGCCTGAGACCTGCTGCGCGTTGAGCGCGAGGTCGTCGCCCAGCACGCCGGCGGTCTTTTTCGTGGCGACCTTGGTCAGCACCGAGACGTCGTCGAGGACGCTGGCGATGTCGTCGAGCAGGGCGATGAGGCTTGCGCCAGCCATGGTGTGACTCGGGTTTGATTGACGCGTGTATGTTAAGGCTCCGGCGCGGCGGATGCGGGACTTCGTGTGGCTTCCCGGACCAGCGGGAGTATCGTCCGCGGGCTCGAGCATGAATTACAACAGCTGCCGAGTCGCGTCGGCGGTACAGGGGCAAACCATTGAGCAAAGTCGCCACGCCGCCACCGCGTGCAGCCGGGGCCGGCTAAAGCGGCGGGACTGCGGCCGGGTCGGTCAACTCGCGCGGCGGGATGCCGAACAGCACGCGCAGGCGCAGGCCGAGCAGTTCGAGCGTGCTGAGGGCCTTGCGCTCGTCGATCACGCGGGCGAGCAGGGCCGGGTCGTCGGTGATGATGTTGTCCACGCCGCGCTCGATCATGCGCAGCATCACTTCCGGCTGGTTGACGGTCCAGACATGGACGTCCTTGCCTGCAGCATGCGCGCGTCGCACCAGTGAGGGCGTGGCTTGCGCTGCATTGAGGCTGACGAAATCGGCCTCGGTCCGCACGACGTTGCCGATGGCTGCCGTCACGATGTGGCCCGTCACGAGGCGCGGCTCGATACGCTCCACCTGCTTGAGTGCCGCGTAGTCGAGCGACGTGATTACGACCTCGTCGAGGAAGTCCTCGCGCCGCAGCAGCTCGACCACCGCAGGCGCGAGCCCGGGATCGGTCACGTTGTACTTGAGCTCGATGTTGATCTTCATCCGGCCGCGCACGAGGTCGATCACTTCCCCGAGCGTCGGAGGGTGCTCGCCGGCAAATGTCGCATCTCGCTTGCGGCCGATGTCGATCGCCGTCATCTCGGCGGCCGTCAGTTCGTGCACCTTGCGGGGATCGTCGCCCATCCGCATCAGGTCGCCGTCGTGCAGCACGATCAGGTGGCGGTCGCGAGTGTGCTGGACGTCGATCTCGGCGTAAGTCGCTCCGGCCTCCATCGCAGCACGGAAAGCAGCCATCGTGTTCTCGGGTGCGACCGACGAGGCGCCGCGATGCGCAGTAATTGCCACCGCCGGTTCGAGGTCCAGCCGGGACGCGACGAACCACGCCGCGCCGAGTGCCGCGGCCAGCAGGCCGACCATGGCGAACGTGACGGGCCGTGCGAGGCTTCGCGTGTGCTCGTCGCTGATCTCGGGCGCAGCCGGCTTCCAGTCGCCACCGATCTGCTCCCTGTACATCCGCGTGACGAGAAACTGGTGCCCGGCCACAAGCAGGCCGCCATACAGGAATCCGCCGACCAGCGTCACGACGAGATACACGGCGACGAGCGGCAGCACACGGCGCACGTCGATGCCGGCCCAGTCGAGTCCCGCGTCGGATACCTGGCGAAACGCCCAGGTGATCGCGATCGTCGCCGCGGTGAGCAGCAGCCACCACAGCAGCAACGGCAGGGCGATCCGCACCACCCGGCCACGCGTTGCGTTCGCGCTGTCTGCGAGCGCGCGCGCGGGTGACACGCCCGTGAAGACGAGGGCGGGCACCGTGTATAGCCAGCGCGCGAGCTGCCAGGCCGCGAGCAACGCATAAGCCGCGACCAGGACCACCGCAATCAGCTTTGCGCGTTGCCACTCGGGCGGATGCTCCGCGAGGTAATAGTTGATGTCGTGCCCGCCGAGCAGCGTGAACCAGATTACGGCCGCCGCAGACAGAAAGGGCAGTGACAGAAGCAGCAGGCGCAAGAACACGCGCGCCGAGAGCAGGATCAGCCTCGGCAGCAGCCGGAGCACGAACGCGACCGTGGACCAGACCGTGACGCGATGCCGGGCGATCGCGTGGCCGGCGAGCCAGCTCTGGCCAGCGAACTCGGCCAGCAGCAGGCTCACGCTGAGGGCCGCGATCACCAGCACGAACGCGATACCGGTTGGCGACAACGCGAAGGCCGCGATGTCGAAGTTGCTGATCACGGGCTCGCCGGAGGCAAGCACGATGCGGCGACCAATCCAGCTGACGATCGGCGTGAAGATCGCCACGCCCAGCAGTTGCATCAGCAAGTGAAAGGCGAGCGACGTGCGCCATTGCGAGCGGAAGTCCGCCCACGCGCGCGCGGCGAGCCACCTGTCCATTCAGGGTGCGGTTACGGTAGCGCGGCTCTGGTCCCTGATCGCCCGGAACTCGCTGCCTTCGCGCCAGTTCGGCCAGCCGCTCTCGTTCGCGACCGCGAGGCCGACCTCGTAATACAACTCGAGGTCCTGCAGGGTGCCGCTGACGTCCCATGCGGGGTCGTACTCGTCCGATGGCTTGTGGTAGCGGTTCGCGATGTACTCGTCGAGCCAGGCCCGACCGTACTCCAGTCCTTTGGCCGGACTGTCGATGCCGGCCTTCGTGTACAGCATCGGCACGCCGTGCTTGGCCAGGTTGAAGTGATCGGAGCGGTAGTAGAAGCCCTTCTCTGGCGACGGCTCCTGTACGAGGACACGCTGCTGCTTCGTGGCTGCGCGGCGCAGGTACTCATCGAGTTCGGAAGCGCCGTAACCGATCACCGTGATGTCGCGCGTCCTGCCGATCGCGTAGAGGTTGTCCATGTTCAGTCCGCCGGCCATGTTCGCGACGGGTGCCGGCGGGTTCTCTGCGAAGTGCTGGCTGCCGAGCAGTCCCGATTCCTCGGCCGTGACGGCGACGAACATCACTGAGCGCTCCGGCCGAGGCTTCGTTGCGGCGAACGCGCGGCCCAGTTCGATCAGTGCGGAGATACCCGTGGCGTTGTCCGACGCGCCGTTGAAGATCGTGTCGACGTGGCTGTCGTCGGCGCCCTCGCTCTTGCCGAGGTGGTCCCAGTGCGCCGTGTAGAGGAAGTGCTCGCCAGGCCGCTTGCTGCCCGGAACCAGGCCCACGACGTTGTAGGTCGTCGAGAACTTCACGTCGTTGCGCACGCCGACGCTCGCCTTGACCCCGAGCGGCCGCGGACGAAACTTGCGGTCCGCCGCGGCCTGCTTGAGCTGCTCGTAATCCTCGCCGGCCAGCGCGAGCACGCGCTGCGCGGCCTCCTGCGTCATCCACCCCTCGAGCGCGAGACGCTGCGACGCGTAGTCGTCGATGCGCAGGTCGATCTGCGAGGTGGAGCCGTTGCGGACGACTTCCCACGGGTATCCGGCGGGCTTGGTCTCATGGACGACGAACAGGCCCGCTGCGCCCTGGCGCAAGGCCTCCTCGTACTTGTAGGTCCAGCGCCCGTAATACGTCATCGCGTTGCCGGTGAACAGCTTCGGGTCCTGCGTCGCAAAGCCCGGGTCGTTGACGAGCACGACTGCGATCTTGCCGCGCATGTCGAGCCCGGCGTAGTCGTTCCAGCCGTACTCGGGCGCGACGATGCCGTAGCCCGCGAAGACGAGCTCGGCGTCCTCGATGCGCGACTCGGCCACCGGCTGCCGCGTCCAGACCACCATGTCGTCGCCGTGCCGTAGCGCGATGCTGCCCTTGGCTCCGCGAATCGCCATCGTCTCGTCGGGATGCGTCGCGATCTCGACGACCGGTACGGCCTGCAGGAAACTGTCGCCTATGCCGGGCTCGAGCCCGGCCGCGCGGAACTGCTGCTCGATGTAGGCGAGCGTCTTCTTCTCGCCCTCGGTGCCCGGCGCGCGTCCCTCGAACTCGTCCGACGAGAGGCGTTCGATGTGGGCACGGTAGGCCGTCTCGGAGAAGGCCGGGGCGGTTGGGGCCGATTCCGCGGCCCAGGTGAGCGAGGCGCTGAGGAGCAGCGTAGCTGCGCTGACAAGGACCTGGCGAAGCTGTTGAGTCATCAGAAACCCTTGAACCGGTAAAGCGCGCTGAAGGCGATCCGGTCGACATTCACCTCGCCCAGCACGTCCTCGTCGCCGACGTCGGTGTACTGCTGATAGTCGAGCCGCACGGTCCACTGGTCGCGCGAATAGCCGACGCCGGCACCCCACAGGAATTCCTCTGAGTTCGACGAGTCGCTGGCGGCGGAAACGACGTCGCCCGATGAGAGGCGCGCAGTGACGTCGGTGCTCGAGAAATACACTCCGGCCCGCGCGTAGACCTCCCAGTTGCGCGGCAGCGGCAGGATCCCCAGCACCGACAGCGCGGGTCCGGAGCTTTCCGTCGTCACCTGAGTCCGAAAGTCGGCCGTGGCGACCCCGTCGGTCACGGTGGCGATGCCGCGATATTCGGCATCGTCGAGATCCACGTAGCTGGCCTCGACCGCGAGGTAGGGCAGGATCTGGTAGCCGAGCGTGATTCCGTACGTAAACCCGTCCTCGCTGCTCGACGAGCTGCCGGAGAGAACGGCGAGGCCGAGGGAATCGAATGCGTCGACGATCTGGCTGTCGATGTCGCGGCGGTCGAGGTCGTAGCTCGCCTGTCCCAGGTCTAAGCCGGCGTAGAAGCCGCGCTCGGCGGCGAGGGCTGGTGAGCTCGCGAGTGCAGCGAGGGTGAGCAGGGCCAGGCGGGACTTCATTGGGCGACTCCTTTGGCTGCGCCTGCGAAGTCTACCAAAGAGGTGCCGGTGTTACGGTTCGTTCGGTTCGGAGCGACGCGCTCCGAACCGAACGAACCGTAACACCGGCACCTCCCGATCAGGCGGCGGCAGCCTGCTCGACCGGCGCGGATGTGCGGATCAAGTGATCGAATGCGCTCAACGCCGCCTTCGAGCCCTCGCCCATCGCGATGATGATCTGCTTGTACGGCACGGTCGTCGCATCGCCGGCTGCGAACACGCCGGGCAGCGACGTCTGGCCACGCGCATCCACCTCGATCTCGCCGCGCGGACTCAGCGCCACCGTGCCCTTGAGCCACTCGGTGTTCGGCAGCAGGCCGATCTGCACGAACACGCCCTCGAGTGCGACGCGATGCGTCTCACCGGAATTGCGGTCGCGGTAGCTCAGCGCATTGACCTTGTTGCCGGCGCCGTGCACCTCGGTGGTCTGGGCTGACACGATCACACGTACGTTCGGCAGGCTGCGCAGCTTGCGCTGCAGGACTTCGTCGGCACGCAGGCGGTTGTCGAACTCGATCAGCGTCACGTGCGCGACGATTCCCGCGAGGTCGATCGCGGCCTCGACGCCCGAGTTGCCGCCGCCGATCACCGCGACCCGCTTACCCTTGAACAAGGGACCGTCACAGTGCGGACAGTAGGCCACGCCGCGGCCGCGATACTCGCGCTCGCCAGGCACGTTCATCTCACGCCAGCGCGCGCCGGTCGAAAGGATCACGCTGCGGCTGCGCAGGCTCGCGCCGTTCTCGAGCTGCACCGTGTAGAAGCCATCCTGGTCTGCACGCAAGAGGGCCGACGCGCGCTGCAGGTTCATGATGTCCACGTCGTAGGTCTTGACGTGGTTCTCGAGCTGGGCGGCGAGTTTCGGGCCCTCGGTCTCCGTGACCGAGATGAAGTTCTCGATCCCCATCGTGTCGAGCACCTGGCCGCCGAAACGCTCCGAGACGACGCCGGTGCGGATGCCCTTGCGCGCCGCGTAGACCGCCGCCGATGCGCCGGCCGGGCCGCCGCCGACGATCAGCACGTCAAAGGGGGCCTTGGACTTCAGCTGCTCGGCCTGCCGCGCGCCGGCATTGCGGTCGAGCTTGGCGAGGATTTCCTCGGCGGTCATGCGACCCTGGCCGAACGACTGGCCGTTCAGGTGCACGGTCGGCACGGCCATGATCTGCTTGGCCTCGACCTCCGGCTGGAACAGCGCGCCGTCGATCATCGTAACGCGCACACGCGGGTTCAGTACTGCCATCAGGTTCAGCGCCTGAACGACGTCCGGGCAGTTCTGGCAGGACAGCGAGATGAACACCTCGAAGTCGAGGTCGGCGTCGAGCGCCTTGATCTGCTCGATCACCGCCGCGTCGGCCTTCGGGGGGTGACCGCCGGCCTGCAGCAGCGCGAGCACCAGGGAGGTGAACTCATGACCCATGGGGATCCCCGCGAACCGGATGCCCATGTCGGAACCGACCCGGCTCACCGTGAACGACGGCGCGCGGACGCTCCCGTCGGGGTCTCGCTGACTAAGCGTGATCAGGTTCGACAGGGATGCGACGTCCTCGAGCAGCGCGCGCATCTCGACTGCGGCGTCGCTGCCGTCGAGCGCCGCGACGAGCTCGATCGGCTGGGTCATTCGGCCGAGGTAGGCCTGCAGTTGCTGCTTGAGGTTGGCGTCGAGCATTTTCGGTTCACCAGTGTGCGGAAAATCCCCCTCCCACAGGCTGGGAGGGGGCAGGGGAGGGATGATGGTCGGGGGAGTTCGTCAGATCTTGCCGACGAGGTCGAGCGACGGAGCCAGCGTCTTCTCGCCGGGCGTCCACTTGGCCGGGCAAACCTCGCCCGGGTGCGCTGCGATGTACTGGGCGGCCTGCACCTTGCGCAGCAGCTCCTTGGCGTCGCGGCCGATGCCGAGGTCGTTCACCTCGGCAACCTTAATGACGCCCTCGGGGTTCACGACGAACGTGCCGCGCAGCGCCAGGCCCTCTTCCTCGATCAATACGCCGAAGTTGCGACTGATCGTATGCGTCGGATCGCCGACCATTGGGTACTCGATCTTCTTGATCGTGTCCGAGGCGTCGTGCCAGGCCTTGTGCGTGAAGTGGGTGTCGGTGGACACGCTGTAAATCTCGACGCCGAGCTTCTGGAACTGCGCGTAGAGGTCGGCGACATCGCCGAGTTCGGTTGGGCAGACGAAGGTGAAGTCGGCCGGGTAGAAGAAGAATACCGACCACTGGCCCTTCACGTCGGCGTCCGTGACCTGCACGAACTCGCCATTGTGGAACGCGGTGGCCTTGAACGGCTTGATGGTGGTGTTGATGATCGAGGTCATGTGGGTCGCTCCGTAGATGGTTGGGGTCAGGCAATTCGTTCGATGGGGAGCAGGTTAGTGGAGGCAGCGCGGTAGGACCAATCGATTGATACAGTCGCGATCATAGAGCAGCACTATGACTGCTTGCGGTCGAGCGGACGGCAGTTGCTCGTCCGGCTGTTGCTCGAGCTTGGTGCCGGTGGTCGGATCCGTCGGATTTCACGAAATCCGACGGATCCGACCACCGGCACCGTAAAATCGGCGACGATGAAGACGATCATCGAGCCCTTCCGCATCAAGGTGGTCGAGCCGATCCGGCTCACCACGCCCGAGGAGCGCCGCAGGCTCCTGGAGGATGTTGGCTGGAACCTTTTCGGCCTCCACTCGGACGACGTGATCATCGACCTGCTCACCGATTCCGGCACCAGCGCGATGAGCGCCGAGCAGTGGGCTGCAGTGATGCGCGGCGACGAATCGTACGCGGGATCGCCGTCCTTCTATCGCTTCGAGAATGCGGTGCGCGAGTTGATGCCGTTCCGCCACGTCATCCCCACGCACCAGGGGCGGGCGGCGGAGGCGATCCTGTTCTCGATCGTCGGCGGCCCGGGCCGCCTGATCCCGTCGAACACGCATTTCGATACCACGCGCGGCAACATCGAGGCGACCGGGGCCGAGGCGGTGGATCTCGTCGTCCGTGAGGCGCACGACCCGGACGACCTGCATCCGTTCAAGGGCAACATCGACCTCGCGCGGCTGGAGCGGCTGCTGCTCGACTCGGGTGAGCGGATTCCGGTCGTGATGCTGACCGTCACCAACAACGCCGGCGGCGGCCAGCCCGTGAGCCTCGAGAACATCCGCGCCACCGCCGAGATCGCCCGGCGCCACGGCAAGCCGCTGATCATCGACGGCTGTCGGTTCGCCGAGAACGCCTGGTTCATCAAGTGCCGCGAGACGGGGCAGGCCTCGCGCAGCGTCAAGGAAATCGTGCGCGACATGTTCGCCGTGGCCGACGGCATGACGATGAGCGCCAAGAAGGATGCGTTCGCCAATATCGGCGGCTGGCTGGCCGTGAACGACGACACGCTCGCCGCCGCCGCGCGCAACCGGCTGATCCTAACCGAGGGCTTCCCGACCTACGGAGGCCTCGCCGGACGGGACCTCGACGCAATCGCGGTGGGCCTCGGGGAGATCGTCGACGAGCAGTACCTGCGCTACCGCGTGCGCACCAACGAGTACATCGGCGAGAAGCTCACTGCGCTTGGCGTGCCCATCGTTCGCCCCGTCGGCGGACACGCGGTGTTCGTGGATGCGCGTCGCTTCTTGCCGCACATCCCGCCGCTGCAATACCCCGGCCAGTCGCTGGCGGTCGCGCTCTACGAGTTCGGTGGCGTGCGTGCGTGCGAGATCGGCACCGTGATGTTCGGCCAGAAGCCCGACGGAACCGAGGTGCCGGCCGACATGGACCTCGTCCGCCTCGCCATGCCGCGGCGCGTCTATACGCAGTCGCATGCCGACTACGTGGTCGAGGTGTTCGAGGAGATCGTGTCGCGGCGCGAATCAATGCGCGGCTTGCGCATTTTGTCCCAGCCGCCGCAGCTGCGGCATTTCACGGCACGCTTCGACCCGCTGGTGTGATCCTCGCAGATCGATATCGTCGGTTGATCGCAGTACGATCCGGATCCCACAGTTGCCTGCGTCCAGAAGATGCATTACCGACTGCTCGCCGATCTCGTGCTGGTCGTCCATGCCGCATTCGTGGCATTCGTGATGCTCGGCGGGCTCACGGTGCTGCGCTGGCCGCGCGCAGCCTGGGTGCATCTGCCGGTCGCGCTATGGGGAGCCGGGATCGAGTTCGTGGGTGGCATTTGCCCGTTGACGCCCCTCGAGAATCATTGGCGACGACTCGCCGGTGATCAGGGTTACGAGGGTGGCTTCGTCGAGCACTACATCGTCGCGCTGCTGTATCCCGATGGACTCACGCGCACGATCCAGATCGCGCTCGGGTTGCTCGTGATCGTGGCGAACGTCGCGATTTACGCGTATGCGTGGCGACGCAGGTAGGCCGGTGCCGGTGGTCGGATCTGTCGGATTTTGCGGAGCAAAATCCGACAGATCCGACCACCGGCACCGGCTATTTCTTCAACAGCGACGCCAGGTCTGCGAACGGCGTGTGTGTCGACGAAGGGGTCGCGTCGCGCCGGCTGGAGCCAGTGCCGGGTTGCTCGAGATAGCGCTGGTGCTCGTTGTCGTGGCAGTAAAGACAGAGCAACTCCCAGTTGCTGCCGTCCGGCGGATTGTTGTCGTGGTTGTGGTCCTTGTGATGGACCGTCAGCTCCGACACGTTGCTGCGGTCGAACTCCCGCGCGCAGCGCCCGCAGATCCACGGGTAAAGCTTGAGTGCCCGCTCGCGGTAGCCGAGATCGCGCTCGTCGCGGGCCCGCCGCGCATCCGCGACGATGCGATCGAGTCGCTCGAGGTCGGGACCGTCGCGTTTCGTGGCCATGCGCCTACTCGCAGTCGGCCGGCAACTTGCCGGACTTCTTGAGCTTCGCGTAGTAGGTCCAGCTCGTCTCGTTGGGCTGGTAGAAGCTGGCGGGCGGCGTGGCGAAGGCCGGGTAATGCTTCAGCGTGTACGCGCGCACCTGCGCGGGCAGTGTGTCGAACGAAGGCTGCTTGCGACCCTGGCCGCTGTAGATCAGGTAGCCCGGCGCCTGGCCCATCTTCATCCAGGGCAGCCACGGGCCGGTGCGGAACCACGAGTAATGCGTCGGCGTCGAGTTCAGCGTGTCCGAGGCGATGTCCGCCGTGTCCGCGAAGAATATGAAGTGTTCCGAAGCGAGATAGGTCGGACCCGTCGATTCCTCCGGATGCTCGCCGGGTTGCAGCGCGTTTGGGTACTCGAGCGGAATGTCCCAGCGCAGCGACGCGACATCACCGTCGATCCGGAACGCAGCGAATGGGTTCGCCCGATCCTTCGACGGCGCCGGGAAAATGTTGCTGACCGGGTCGTTGGCGACCTGCACCACGCAGACGGTCTTGCCGTTGAATGGGTTCTCCCATCGCTCGATGATCTCGCCTGTCTTCAGGTCCTGGTAATACGCGACCTCGCGCGTGATCCACTCGTAGCTGCCATCGGGCTTCGTGACAAGGCGCCCCGCGTTGTAGCCCTGCATGCGCAGGATCGGCTTCGGTTTCGCACCGGGCAGGACGGCGAAGATCGTGACGTCCCAATCCTTGAAGACCGGCTTGCCGTCGAGGTCGCCGACGATGCGGAGCATGGCCTTGTAGGCTTCGTCGGGCTTCGATACGTCAAGTGCGCTCGACAACCCGGTGAACAGGCACGCGATGGTGGCTGCAATGCAGGCCAAGGCTCGGTTCACGGACAGATTCGACATGCAGCGTGCTCCTGGAGACCGCGGACAACTTACTTGCCCGGGCAAGACCCTGCAAGGTGGCCCATTTGCCAACCCTCGATCCACTCACGCAGACTGGCCGGAGCGCGCCTTCCCGGCGCAGGGGGAGCCGAATGCCGTTGCGACGTCGAGTGCTGCTGGTCGTGGCCCTGCTGGTCCTGGGCGGATGCGCCGGAATGCCGCAGAAGGACCCGCTCCAGGTGACGGTCGCCGGCATCGAGCCGCTGCAGGGCGAGGGGCTCGAGTTGCGCATGCTGGTGCGGCTGCGGGTGCAGAATCCCAACGACGCGCCTTTCGAGTTCGACGGCGTGTCGGTGACGCTGGACGTGCAGGGCAAGACCTTCGCGACCGGCGTCGCCGGCGAGAGCGGCGTGGTGCCACGCTTCGGCGAGACGGTGATCGCCGTCCCGGTCACGGTCTCGGTGCTGCGCATGGTGCG
>Ga0105105_10000680_pt1 | contig 15114 bp, 14 predicted proteins | sample PPLLaktember2015_4_FD_79108 | JGI IMG/M metagenome (GOLD analysis project Ga0105105, IMG submission 79108) | Freshwater sediment microbial communities from Prairie Pothole Lake near Jamestown, North Dakota, USA - PPLs Lake P8 Core (1) Depth... | ecosystem: Environmental > Aquatic > Freshwater >... | reverse complement strand
CGCACCCGCACGGTCGCGATCGGGGCCGGACCGCCCGCCATGGCGGGCGGAGCGGCGCGTACAATTCCCGGAACCCACCCGGAGATTCCATGATGCACACGAACCGTCAGCTCCCGACGCGCCGTCGCGCAGGCCTCGCGGCCCTGGCCGCGGCCACCCTCGCCACCCTGGTCGCGATGCCCGCCGCGCACGCCCAGCAGAAGTTCGTCACGATCGGCACCGGCGGCGTGACCGGGGTCTACTACGCGGCCGGCGGCGCCATCTGCCGCCTGGTCAACAAGGACCGCGCCAAGCACGGCATCCGCTGCTCGGTCGAGTCCACCGGCGGCTCGGTGTTCAACGTGAACACCATCAAGGGCGGCGAGCTCGACCTCGGCTTCGCGCAGTCCGACGTGCAGTTCAACGCCACCAAGGGCCTGAACCAGTTCAAGGACGGCGGGGTCTCGGACCTGCGCGCGGTCTTCTCGGTTCACGCCGAGCCGTTCACGCTGCTGACCCGCAAGGAGTCCGGCATCAAGACCTTCGCCGACACCAAGGGCAAGCGCGTCAACGTCGGCAACCCGGGCTCCGGCACGCGGGCCTCGATGGAGGAGCTGCTCGGCGGTCTCGGCTGGACGATGAAGGACTTCTCGCTGGCCGCCGAACTCAAGGCCGACGAGCACGGCCCGGCGCTGTGCGACGGCAAGATCGACGCGTTCTTCTACGGCGTCGGCCACCCCAGCGCGAACATCCAGGACCCGACCACCACCTGCGGCGCGAAACTCGCGTCGATCTCGGGTCCGGCGGTCGACAAGCTGATCGCCGGGAAGCCGTACTACGCGAAGGTGACGATCCCGGGCGGGCTCTACCCGAACAACCCGGACGCCGCCCAGACCTACGGCGTGCTCGCGACCGTCGTCGCATCGTCCAAGACCCCGGCCGACACCGTGTACCAGGTGGTCAAGGCGGTGTTCGACAACTTCGACGAGTTCAAGAAGCTGCACCCGGCGCTCGCCAACCTGCAGCCCGAGACGATGGTCAAGGACGGCCTGTCCGCGCCGCTGCACGAGGGCGCCCTGCGGTACTACCGCGAGAAGGGCTGGGTGAAGTGACGCCGTCGGGATCCGGACGGCGCGGGTAACACCCTCCGCCCACGGACGGGACGGAGTCGGACGGGCGCCCTCGGGCGCCCGTCGCACTTGAACGCGGCGCGGCGCGGCGCAACCGAGAGGCAGGCGATGGCGAAGCAAGGCACGACGGGCGCGGCCGGATCCTCCGCGGCGGGGGCGGGCGGGCCCGTCCTGGACGAGGCGGGGCTGCAGCAGCTGGTCGCGGAATCCGACACCGGCGGGCGCAAGCCCGGCGGCGCGGTCGAGCAGCTGCTGCTCTGGGTCGCGGTGGGGTGGAGCGTCTTCCAGCTCTGGTACGCGTCGCCGCTGCCCTTCGCGCTCGGCTTCGGCGTGCTCAACGACACCGAGGCGCGCTCCTGGCACCTGGCGACCGGGCTGTTCCTCGCCTTCCTCGCCTATCCGGCGTTCAGGTCGTCGAGCCGCACGCGGGTGCCGATCGCCGACTGGGCGCTCGCGATCGTCGCCGGCGGCTGTGCGGCCTACATCGCACTCGCCGCCGGCGGGCTCGCGATGCGTCCGGGCCAGCCGACGGGCACCGACATCGTGGTCGCGAGCATCGGGCTGCTGCTGGTGCTGGAGGCCACGCGCCGTGCGGTGGGCTGGCCGATGGCCGCGCTCGCGCTGATCTTCATCGGCTACATCTTCCTCGGGCCGTACATGCCCGAGGCAATCCAGCACAAGGGCGCGTCGCTGAACCGGATGCTGTCCCACCAGTGGCTGACCACCGAGGGCGTGTTCGGCGTCGCGCTGGGCGTATCGACCGCCTACATCTTCATCTACGTGCTGTTCGGCGCGCTGCTCGACCGGATCGGCGCGGGCAACTACATGATGCAGGTGAGCTTCGCGCTGCTCGGCCACCTGCGGGGCGGCCCGGCGAAGGTCGCGGTGGTCTCGTCCGCGCTCAACGGTCTGGTGTCCGGCTCGTCGGTGTCGAACGTCGTGTCGGGCGGCATCTTCACCATCCCGATGATGAAGCGCGCCGGCTATGGCGGCATCAAGGCGGGCGCGATCGAGACCTCGTCGTCGGTGAACGGCCAGATCATGCCGCCGGTGATGGGTGCGGCCGCCTTCCTGATGGTCGAATACGTCGGCATCCCGTACTCCGAGATCATCCGGCACGCCTTCCTGCCCGCGCTGATCTCGTACATCTCGCTGTTCTACATCGTGCACATCGAGGCGCTGAAGCTGGGCCTCGAGCCGATGACGAGCGCGCGCGAGCGCGGGGTCGGCGCGACGCTGCTCGCCTGGGGCCTGGGCATGACGGGCACCGTGATGGCGGTGGCCGCGATCTACTGGGTGGCGCTGGGCGCGCGTGCGCTGGCGGGGGACGCCGCGCCCTGGGTGATGGGCGGGCTGCTCGGCGCGCTCTACGTCGCCGCGGTGGTGTTCGCCGCGCGGCGCGACGAGGTCGACTTCGCGCGCTTCGACTTCGAGGTCCAGCCGCAGACCTGGCCGACGGTGCGCGCCGGCCTCGACTTCCTGATCCCCATCGGCGTGCTGGTCTGGTGCCTGATGGTCGAGGACCTGTCGCCGGCGCTCGCGGCGTTCTGGGCCACCTCGGTGCTGCTGGCGATGATCGTCACCCGGCCGGTGCTGGTGGCCGCGGTGCGCCGGCGCGGCGCGCTCGGCGCGGCCTGGCTGCGCGGCCTCGTCGACCTGCGCGAGGGCCTGGCGACCGGCGCGCGCAACATGATCGGCATCGCCGTGGCGACCGCCACCGCCGGCATCATCGTCGGCGCGATCACGCTGACCGGCATCGGCCTGATGATGACCGAGTTCGTCGAGCTGGTCTCCGGCGGCAGCCTCGTGCTGATGCTGCTGTTCACTGCGTTCGTGTGCCTGGTGCTGGGCATGGGCGTGCCCACGACCGCGAACTACATCCTCGTCGCCACGCTGATGGCGCCGGTGATCGTCGAACTGGCCGCGCAGGGCGGGCTGGTGATCCCGCTGATCGCGGTGCACCTGTTCGTCTTCTATTTCGGGATCATGGGCGACATCACGCCGCCGGTCGGCCTGGCGAGCTTCGCGGCGGCGGCGATCTCCGGCGAGGACGCGATCAAGACCGGCCTGCAGGGCTCGGTCTACGCGCTGCGCACGGTCATCCTGCCGTTCGTCTTCGTCTACAACCCGGCGCTGCTGCTGATCGGCGTGGACAGCTGGCCCGAGATCGCGCTGATCGCGCTCGCCGGCACGGTCGCCTCGCTGCTGTTCGCCGCGCTCACGATGAACTGGATGCGGGTCCGGCTGCGTGCCTGGGAATGGCTGGCGCTGGCGCTCGCGATGGTGCTGCTGTTCCGGCCGGACGTGGTGTGGGATGCGATCTACCCCGAGTTCGAGTCGCGGCCGGCATCGCAGGTGTTCCGGATCGCGGGCGAGATGCCCGACGGGCAGCTTCTGGTGGTGCGGATCTCGGGCACCACGATCGAGGGCGACGACGTGAGCAAGACGGTCGCGCTGTCGCTGCCCGATCGGGCCCGGCCGGCGGCCGGGGCGGCCGGGGCGGCGCCGGCCGCCGCCGATCCGGTCGACCCGGTGGCCCTCGGGCGCCAGCGGCTGTCGCAGGCGGGCGTGACCCTGACCGGGCTGGGCGACCGGGTGCAGGTCGCGGCCGTGCGCTTCGGCTCGCGGGCCAAGCGCCAGGGCATCGAACAGGGCTTCGACGTGTCCGAAGTGCTGGTGCATGCCGACCGGCCCTCGGTCCACTGGCCCTACCTGCCCGCGTTCCTGCTCGCCGGTCTGGTCTGGTGGCTGCAGGGGCGCCGTCTGCGCGCCGGGGGCGGGCCGGTGGCCGCGCGGGGTCTCTCGGGGACGGTCGCACCACGTCCGGGCGATAATCCGCGGTGATGAACACCGAACACCTCGCCCCGCCCGCCGCCGCGCGCACCGTCGCGCCCGCCCTTGCGCCCGCGTCCGAGCCCCGCTGGGCCGACCTGGAGGCCGCGCCCGATGCGGCCGGAGCCGCCGCCATCGTCGCCGCGCTGCGCGCGGTGCTGCCGGCGCGCTGCGTGCTCGCCGGCGTCGAGCAGACGCGGCCCTACGAATGCGACGGCCTGTCGGCCTTCCGCAAGCTGCCGGTCGCCGTGGTGCTGCCCGAGACCGAGGAGCAGGTGGTCGCCGTCATGAAGACCTGCCGGCGACTCGACGTGCCGGTGGTGGCGCGCGGGGCGGGCACCAGCCTGTCCGGCGGCGCGATGCCGCACGCCGCCGGCATCGTGCTCTCGCTCGCCCGCTTCAACCGCATCCTGTCGGTCGATGCGACCGGCCGCACCGCGCGCGTGCAGCCCGGCGTGCGCAACCTCGCGATCAGCGAGGCCGCAGCGCCCCACGGCCTGTACTACGCTCCCGATCCGTCCTCGCAGATCGCCTGCACCATCGGCGGCAACCTCGCCGAGAACTCGGGCGGCGTGCACTGCCTGAAGTACGGGCTGACGGTGCACAACGTGCTGCGCATCCGCGGCGTGACCATCGAGGGGGAGATCCTCGAACTCGGCGGCGCCGCGCTCGATGCGCCGGGCCTGGACCTCCTGGCGCTCGCGATCGGGTCGGAGGGCATGCTGCTGGTGGCCACCGAGGCCACCGTCCGGCTGGTGCCCAAGCCGCTGCTGGCCCGCGTGGTGATGGCCTCGTTCGACGACGTCATCAAGGCCGGCGACGCGGTCGCCGCGATCATCGGCGCCGGCATCATCCCGGCCGGCCTCGAGATGATGGACCGCAAGGCGACCGAGGCGGTCGAGCCCTTCGTGAAGGCCGGCTACGACCTCGCCGCCGAGGCGATCCTGCTGGCGGAGTCCGACGGCACGCCGGAGGAGGTCGAGGAAGAGATCGCGCAGCTCGAGGCCGTGCTGCGCGCGGCCGGCGCCACCGCGATCGCGGTCTCGAACAGCGAGGCCGAACGGCTGCGCTTCTGGTCCGGACGCAAGAACGCGTTTCCCGCCGCCGGCCGCATCTCGCCCGACTACTACTGCATGGACGGCACCATCCCGCGCAAGAACCTCGGGACGATGCTGTCGGCGATCGCGGGCATGGAGCGCACCTACGGGCTGCGCTGCATGAACGTGTTCCACGCCGGCGACGGCAACCTGCATCCGCTGATCCTGTTCGACGCCAACACGCCCGGCGAATGGGAACGTGCGGACCGCTTCGGCGCCGACATCCTCGAGCTGTGCGTCGAGCTCGGCGGCACGGTCACCGGCGAGCACGGCGTGGGCATCGAGAAGATCAACTCGATGTGCGTGCAGTTCTCGCCGGCCGAGCGCGCCGCGTTCTTCGCGCTCAAGCGCGCCTTCGATCCTCCGGGCCTGCTGAACCCGGGCAAGGGCATCCCGACCCTGGCGCGCTGCGCCGAGTACGGGAAGATGCACGTGCAGGGCGGGCGCATCGCGTTCCCCGAGCTGCCGCGCTTCTGACCGCGCCCGGACCGAAGCGCCCGAAGCCGCCCTGAACCCGCCCTGAACCCGCGTCCGAACGAGCCCCGCTTGCAACCGACCGTCCCCCTCGCGGCCGACGCCGCGCCGCCCGCAGCGTCCGTCCCGCCCGTCTCGGACGGCCGGGTCGCCGACCCGGCGCTGCGCGCGCTGCGCGACTGCGTCCGCACCGCCGATGCCGATCGAATCCGCCTGCGGCTGCGCGGCGGCGGCACCAAGGACTTCTACGGCGAGCCCGGCGCCGGCGACGTGCTCGACCTGCGCGCGCTGTCGGGCATCGTCGCCTACGAGCCGACCGAGCTGGTGATCACCGCGCGCTGCGGCACGCCGCTCGCCGAGCTCGAGGCCGCGCTCGCCGAGCACCGCCAGTGCCTGCCGTTCGAGCCGCCGCACTTCGGCCCGGGGGCCACCGTCGGCGGCATGGTCGCCGCCGGCCTGTCCGGGCCGCGGCGCGCCAGCGCCGGTTCGGTCCGCGACTACGTGCTCGGCGCGGTGCTGATGAACGCCCAGGGCGAGCTGCTGCAGTTCGGCGGGCAGGTGATGAAGAACGTCGCCGGCTACGACGTCTCGCGGCTGCTCGCCGGTTCGCTCGGCATCCTCGGCCCGATCGTGCAGGTGTCCCTGAAGGTACTGCCGGTGCCCGCGGCCGAGGCCACGGTGCTGCTGCCGGCGAACCTGCGCGAGGCGATCGACCTGATGAACCGCTGGGGCGGGCAGCCGCTGCCGGTATCCGCCACGGCCTGGCACGCGGGCGATCTCGGCGTGCGCTTCTCGGGCGCGCGCGCGGCGGTCGACGCGGCGGTGCGCCGCTTCGTCGAGCAGCACGGTGCCGAGCGCGTCGAGCCCGCCCAGGCCGCCTCGGTCTGGAGCGGCATCCGCGAGCACACCGATCCGTTCTTCGACGGCGAGGCGCCGCTCTGGCGGCTGAGCGTGCCCTCGACCGCGCCGCCCTTCGAGTTTCCCGGCCGACAGCTCATCGAATGGGGCGGCGCGCTGCGCTGGTTCCGCACCGACGCCGACGCCGCGCGCGTGCGCGAGGCCGCGGCCACCGTCGGCGGCAGCGCGACGCTGTTCCGCTCGCGCGACAAGGCGCCCGGCGTGTTCACGCCGCTGTCGGCGCCGGTGCTCGAGCTGCACCGCCGGATCAAGCGCGAGCTCGATCCGCGCGGCATCTTCAACCCCGGCCGCCTCGTGGCCGGCCTCTAGGACGGCCCGCCGCGATGGAAACCCACCTCGCCGACTGGCTGCGCGGCACCCCCGAGGGGACCGAGGCCGAGTCGATCCTGCGCTCGTGCGTGCACTGCGGCTTCTGCACCGCGACCTGCCCGACCTACCAGCTGCTCGGCGACGAGCTCGACGGGCCGCGCGGCCGCATCTACCTGATGAAGCAGGTGATGGAAGGGGTGCCCCCGACGCGCGAGACGCAGCTGCACCTCGACCGCTGCCTGACCTGCCGCAACTGCGAGAGCACGTGCCCGTCCGGCGTGAAGTACGGCCACCTCGTCGACATCGGCCGCAAGCTGGTCGACGAGCGCGTCGAGCGTCCGCTGGGCGAGCGCCTGATGCGCGGCGCGCTGCGCGAGGGGCTGACCCGGCGCTGGCTGTTCGATCCCGCGATGCGCGTCGGGCAGGCACTGCGCCCGATGCTGCCGGAGTCGATGAAGGCGAAGGTGCCCGAGCGCCGCGATCCCGGACCGTGGCCGGCGCGGACCCACGCCCGTCGGGTCCTGATGCTCGACGGCTGCGTGCAGCCCGCGATGATCCCTGCGATCGACGCCGCGACCGCGCGCGTCCTGGATGCGCTCGGGATCGAGCCGATCGTGGCCGCCGGCTCGGGCTGCTGCGGCGCGATCCGTCACCACCTGAACGATCACGGCGGCGCGCTCGGCGACGTCCGCCGCAACATCGACGTCTGGTGGCCGCACATCGAGGGGCAGGGCGTGGAGGCGATCGTCGTCAACGCCTCGGGCTGCGGCGCGATGCTCGCCGACTACGGCCACCTGCTGCGCGACGATCCGGCCTACGCGCAGAAGGCCGCCCGGGTGTCGTCACTGGTGCGCGACCTGTCGGTGTTCCTCGCGTCCGAGCGCGAGGCGCTCGCGGCCCGCGCCCGCGAGCGGGCCGACGCCCGCGCCGTGCCGCTGCCGGCGCGCGTCGCCTTCCACCCGCCCTGCACGCTGCAGCACGGCCAGCAGGTGCGTGGCGCCGTCGAGGCGCTGCTCACCGCCTGTGGCGCGGAGCTCCAGCCGTTCGCCGAGTCGCACCTGTGCTGCGGGTCGGCCGGCACCTATTCGGTGATGCAGCCGACGCTGTCGAAGCAGCTGCGCGACCGCAAGCTGGAGAATCTCGAGGCTGGCACGCCCGAGACCATCCTGTCGGCCAACATCGGCTGCCTGACGCACCTGCAGTCGGGCACCGGCACGCCGGTCCGCCATTGGATCGAGTGGGTCGACCGGGCGATCGGCACCGCGGTCACCTGACGCGCGCGGGGCCCCGATGCCGGCCGCCTCACCCCTGCCGAGCGGCGGCGTCCCCCTGACGGTCCGCCTGCCCAACTGGGTCGGCGATGCCTGCATGGCGCTGCCGGCGCTGCGCGAGCTCGAGGCGCGCGGTGCGGTGCTCGCGCTGGCCGCGCGGGGCTGGGCGACCGACCTGCTGGCCGGTCACGGCTGGCCGGTGCTCGCGCTGCCGGCCGGCCTGCGGGCCGGCGCCGCGGCCCTGCGCCAGGCCGATGGCCCGCGCCAGGCCGATGGCCCGCGCCGGGGACTGCTGCTGACCAACTCGCTGTCGAGCGCGGCCGCCTTTCGCCTCGCCGGCATCGCCGCACTCGGCCACCGTACCGACGGCCGCTCCCTGCTGCTCGGCCGCGGCATCGGCAAGCCCGACGGGCTGCACGAGGTCGAGGTGTTCTGGCGCCTGGCCGGCGCCGCGGCGCACTGGCTGTCGCTGCCCGGCTGGCCCGCCGCGCCGCCGCCCTCGCTCGGACTCGTGCTGACCGGCGCGCATCGGCAGGCGGCGGGCGCGGCGCTCGCCGCCGCGTCGCTGGCCCCGGACCGACCCTACGTCGTGCTGGCGCCGCTGGCGGCCGGCACCGCGGGCGGCGTCCCGAAGCTCTGGCCCCGTTTCGCCGAGCTCGATGCCGCGCTGCGCGCGCGCGGCTGGGAGACCGTGGTGTGCCCGGGGCCTGGCGAGGAGGCGGCCGCGCGTGCCGCCGCACCGGGCGCCCGCGTCCTCCCCGGCCTGAAGCTGGGCGCCTATGCGGCGGTCTGCGAAGGCGCGCGCGCGACCGTCGCCAACGACTCCGGCCCGATGCATCTCGCGGCGGCGGTGGACGCGCCGGTGGTGGGGGTCTTCGGGCCGAGCGATCCGTCGCGGACCCGCCCCTGGGGCCCGCATGCCGGATGGATCGGCGGCGCGGGCGTCTGGCCGTCGGTCGAGCAGGTGCTCGATCGGCTCGACGGCCTGGATGGGCAGGGCACCGCGGCGGCGTCGCGGGTCGCTCGGCCGGTCTGACCCGGTCCGGGCGGATCGGCCCGGATCGTCGGCCCGGACCGTCGGCCTACCGGGCCGGTCGGCGCTCAGCGGGTCGCCGGCTGCCAGGCGATGAGTTCCCAGCGCACCGAGTCCTCCAGCGCCCGGGACGCGCGGCCGCCGGGTGCGCCGGGCAGGAATGACCCGGTCCACTCGCGGGCGACCCAGCGCCGCACCTGAGGCGAGTACCACAGCGTGTCGGTGCGCTCGGGCGCGTACCGGAACACGTCGGGATGCTGGAAGGTCACGAAGCGCTCGATCCGCAGCGCGTCGAACGTGCCCGCCGGGACCTGCACGCGCTCCCAGCCCACCACCCGCAGCCGCTGCTGCCAGCCGAGCACGCTGCTCGAGCGCTCGCTCCGATAGCGCGACGAGGTCGTGATCCCCTGACCGGCCCGGGCGCCCGGAGGGACCACCGGCATCGCGGCTTCGAAGGCGAGCGGGAAATCGTAGGTGGTGTCGACCAGCACGCTCCAGGGGTCGGCCCAGCGCTCCTCGAGCACCGGGCGCCCGCCGCCCGGGTCGACGCGCAGCGAGATGTCGGGCTTGACGGCCAGCACCTCGACCGTGGTCTCGCCGAGGACCGCGCCGTTGTAGCGGTCGATCAGCCGATACCGCCAGCGGTCGCCGACGCCCAGCCTCGGCACCGGCAGCGGCTCGGCGCCCGGGGGCGCCGGGACGGCCGCCCGGCTCGCGCAGCCGGAACCGAGCACGCCGCCGGCGAGCACCGGCAGGCCCAGCAGTCCGCCGAGCGCACGGCGCCGGGGCAGGTCGATGCGTGTCATCACAGGTCTCCTCGACGCCCTCGCCGGGGCCGGCATCAGCCCGCGACCGGCGAGCGCGTGTAGGCGGTCAGCTGCCAAAGAAGCCAGTCTTCGCGGCCCCGCACCCCGGTGGACGGGTTGTTCGCCCCCATCCCGGTCGCGGTGTAGTCGCCGCGCATCTCGCGCTGCACCCACCGGTTGACCGCCGGCGCGTACCAGAGCGTGTCGCTCCGGTTGGCCGCGGTGCGATCGCTGTCGGGCGACTCGAACGCGATGGTGCGGCTCACCTTGAGGCAGTCGTAGCGCCCGGCCGGCACCTCGACCGTCTCCCAGCCGCCGATGCGCAACTGCTGCGACCAGAGTTTGCGCTTCTGCGTCGTTGGGTCGATGTAGGAGGTCGACGTGGCCGCCGTGCGTCCCGGTTCGATCGGGCCGGGTACCACGGGCACCGGATCGCGGTAGGCGTAGGGCGCGCCGTACAGGGACTCGGTCAGCGCCACCCAGGGCTCCGAGTAGCGCTCCTCGGCGTTGCCGCCGGGTCGTCGGCTCCGGATTCCCAGGCGCAGTTCCGGCGCGACCTCGACCACCTCCCAGGTGGGCTCGTCGAGCCAGCGCCCGTCGAGCCGGTCGATCAGCACGTAGCGCCACCGGTCGCCGACCCGTACCACCGGCGCCGGCGCGGGTCCGGTGGGCAGCTTCGCGCCCGGGCCGCCGGCTGGCGGCACCACCGTGCAGGCCGGCAGCGCGGCCGCCGCCGCGAGCAGCGCGCGCCGCGCCGGATCGGTCAGGCCGGCATCGGCCGTCCGTCGTTGAGCCACAGCACCCCCTTGATCATCCGGTAGAGGTACCAGATGACCGGCACCAGGAACAGGAACGACAGCAGCCCGAAGGTGATGACCGCCAGGAGCAGCGTCGGCAGGAACGACACGACGACCCAGAACAGCGTCCACCAGAACGTGCGGATCATCCAGTTCATGTGGCTCTCGTAGATCGTGCCCCGGGCGTCGTCGCGCTTGATGTAGTTGACGACGAGCGCGATCACCGACAGCACGCCCATCGACAGCAGCGGCCCCGCGATGTGGAGCGCGTAGTCGACGAGGCAGACCTTCTTGAGCGTGTCGAGCCGGTCGGCGTCGATGGTCAGCACGGGTTCGGCGGGCATGCGGGCCTCCTCGTTGGGATGGACCCGATGATGGGGGCGGGGCGGGCGGGCTTCAAGACGCACCCGCCCCGACAGGCCTCACTCGACGGCCTTGACCATGTCCTCGACGACCTTCTTCGCGTCGCCGAACACCATCATCGTCTTGTCCATGTAGAACAGCTCGTTGTCGAGACCGGCGTAGCCGGAGGCCATCGAGCGCTTGTTGACGATGATCGTCTTGGCCTTGTAGGCCTCGAGGATCGGCATCCCGGCGATGGACGACTTCGGATCCTTGGCCGCCGGGTTCACGACGTCGTTGGCGCCGAGCACCAGCACCACGTCGGCCTGGCCGAACTCGGAGTTGATGTCCTCCATCTCGAAGACCTGGTCGTACGGCACCTCGGCCTCGGCGAGCAGCACGTTCATGTGGCCGGGCATGCGGCCGGCGACCGGGTGGATCGCGTACTTCACCGTGACCCCGTGGTCGGTCAGCTTCTGCGCGAGTTCCTTGAGCGCGTGCTGCGCGCGGGCGACCGCCAGGCCGTAGCCGGGCACGATGATGACCGTGTCGGCGTTGGTCATCAGGAAGGCCGCATCGTCGGAGGAGCCGCTCTTGACGCTGCGCTGCGCCTGCCCGCCCGTGCTCGCCGCCGCGGCCTCGCCGCCGAAGCCGCCGAGGATCACGTTGAAGAACGAGCGGTTCATCGCCTTGCACATGATGTAGCTCAGGATCGCGCCCGAGCTGCCCACCAGGGAGCCTGCGATGATCAGCATGCTGTTGTTCAGCGAGAAGCCGATGCCGGCCGCCGCCCAGCCCGAGTAGCTGTTGAGCATCGACACCACGACCGGCATGTCGGCACCGCCGATCGGGATGATGATCAGCACGCCGAGCACGAACGACAGCGCCAGCATCGCGAAGAACGCCGGCCAGCTCTCGGTGAAGGTGAACACCAGGCCGAGGGCGAGGGTCGCGAGGCCGAGCACCAGGTTCAGCTTGTGCTGGCCGGCGAACTGCACCGGCGCGCCCTGGAACAGCCGGAACTTGTACTTGCCCGACAGCTTGCCGAAGGCGATCACGGAGCCGCTGAAGGTGATGGCGCCGATGGCCGCCCCCAGGAACAGCTCGAGCCGGTTGCCCGCCGGGATCGGCGGCCGCGTGACGATGTCGGCCACCACCATGCCGGCCGGCGTCTGCGCGCCGATCAGCAGCTCCTTCGGGAAGCTGGTGATGCCGAACGCCCAGGGCTCGGCGACCGCCGCGATCGCGATGAACACCGCGGCCAGGCCGATCATGCTGTGCATGAAGGCGACCAGCTCGGGCATCTTGGTCATCTCGACGCGCTTGGCCATCACCGCGCCGGCGGTGCCGCCGACGGCGACGCCGAGCGCCACCCACAGCAGGCCGACCCCGCCGGCCTCGGCGCGCATCATGAAGATCAGCGCGATCGTGGTCAGCACCGCGATCGCCATCCCGGTCATGCCGAAGACGTTGCCGCGGATCGAGGTGGTGGGATGGGACAGGCCCTTGAGCGCCTGGATGAAGCAGATCGAGGCGACCAGGTACAGCAGGACGACGACGTTCAGGCTCATGCCGCACCTCCATCACGCTGCGAGGCGGGGGGCTGCGGCGCGGCCGGCTTGCGCCGGAGTTCCACATTGCCCTTGCGGATCATGCCGAGGCGGTCGAGCACCCAGACGGCGGGCGCGATGGCGACGGCGGCGATCACCAGCACCGCGAAGGTCCGCTCCATCCCGGGGGCCGCGAAGCCCTCGGCGAACGAGTCGCCGAACCAGATGGCCACGACGGTCACGAGGAGCAGCACGAAGAACGCGAACGGCCTCATTGCGCGGCCTCCTTCTTCGCCTTCGGCTCTTTCTTCTTGAACATCTCGAGCATGCGCCGGGTGACCAGGAAGCCGCCGAACACGTTGACGGCGGCGAGCGCGACCGCGGCCACGCCCATGAACTTGCCGAGCGGCGTCTGCGTGAGCGCCGCGGCCAGCATCGCGCCGACGATGACGATGGCCGAGATCGCGTTGGTGACCGCCATCAGCGGCGTGTGCAGCGCGGGGGTGACGTTCCAGACCACGTGGTAGCCGACGTAGATGGCCAGCACGAAGATGATCAGGTTGACGACGGTGGGGTTGATCGCTTCCATGTTCAGGCCCTCAGCACCTGGCCGTCGCGCGCGACGAGGCAGGCCTTGACGATGTCGTCCTCGAGATCGATCTTCAGCTTGCCGTCGGCGTCGACGACGAGCTTGAGGAAGTCGATGACGTTGCGTGCGTAGAGCGCCGAGGCGTCCGCCGCGACCAGCGCCGGCAGGTTGGTCTCGCCGACGATGTGCACGCCGTACCGGGTCACGGTGCGGCCCGGCTCCGACAGCGGGCAGTTGCCGCCCTGCTCGACCGCCATGTCGACGATCACCGAGCCCGGCTTCATCGACTTGACCATGTCCTCGCTGATCAGCACCGGCGCCTTGCGGCCCGGGATCAGCGCGGTGGTGATGACGATGTCGGCCTGCTTCACGCGCTCGGCGACCGCGGCCGCCTGGCGCTTCATCCAGCTCTCGGGCATCGGGCGCGCGTAGCCGCCGACGCCCTTGGCGATCTCGCGCTCCTCGTCGGTCTCGTAGGGCACGTCGATGAACTTGCCGCCCAGCGACTCGACCTGCTCCTTGACCGGCGGGCGCACGTCGGAGGCCTCGATGACCGCGCCGAGCCGCTTGGCCGTCGCGATCGCCTGCAGGCCGGCGACGCCGACGCCCAGGATGACGACGCGGGCGGCCTTCACGGTGCCCGCGGCGGTCATCAGCATCGGCATGAAGCGCTGGTAGGTGTTGGCCGCGACCATCACCGCCTTGTAGCCGGCGATGTTGGCCTGCGAGCTCAGCACGTCCATGCTCTGGGCGCGCGTGGTGCGCGGTGCGGCCTCGAGGGCGAAGGCGATCATGCCGAGGCCGGCCATCTGCTCGAGGCCGGCGCGGTCGAACGGCTCGAGCATGCCGACGATCGCGGTGCCCGGCTTCATCAGCATGAGCTCCTCGGTCGACGGGCGGCGGACCTTCAGCACCAGCTCGGCGCCGAACGCGGCGGCCGCATCGGCGATGACGGCACCGACGGCCTCGTAGGCCGCATCGGGCACGCTGGCGCCGACGCCGGCGCCCGACTGCACGATGACCTCGTGCTTCGCGGCGACCAGCTTCTTGACCGTCTCGGGGGTGGCGGCGACGCGCGCCTCGCCGGCGCGGGTCTCGGCCGGCACTCCGATTCTCATGGGGGATCTCCGGAAGCGTAGCCCGCCAGCATACCCCGGCGGGCCCTCCGGAGACGGCCCGGGACCTCGCCGCGGTCGGGTATGCCGCTCGGATAAAATGTGGAATGGCCTATTGGAAACCGAATGCCACCGTCGCCGCGGTCGTCGAGCGAGACGGGCGCCTGCTGATGATCGAGGAGCACACCTCGGAGGGGCTGCGGCTGAACCAGCCCGCCGGCCACCTCGATCCGGGCGAGTCGCTCGCGCAGGCGGCGGTGCGCGAGGCGCTCGAGGAGACCGGCTGGCACGTCGAGCCGACGGCGCTGCTCGGGCTCTACATGGCGCGCTACACGAGCGCCAAGGAAGGGGTCGACGTGACCTACCTGCGGCATGCCTTCGTCTGCAGGCCGCTGTCGCACGACGCGTCGCGCCCGCTGGACACCGGCATCGTCCGGGCCTTCTGGATGACGCCCGACGAGATCCTCGCCGACCGGGCCCGCCATCGCAGCCCCGCCGTCGAGCGCACCGTGCTCGACTGGCTGGCCGGGCGGCGCTTCCCGCTCGACCTGATCTGGACCCATCCGGACGTGGTCGCTCCGCGGCCCGCGCCGTGAGCGACCTGCCCGCATCGCCCTCGGCGTCCGCCATGCCCGCCATGCCGGCCGCCGGTCCCGCGCCCGGCGCGCGCCGGGTCGTCGTCGGCCTGTCGGGCGGCGTCGATTCGGCGGTGTCGGCCTGGCTGCTCAAGGAGCAGGGCTGGGACGTGATCGGCCTCTTCATGAAGAACTGGGAGGACGACGACGACTCCGAGTACTGCTCGACGCGCCAGGACTGGCTCGACGCCGCCAGCGTGGCCGATGTCATCGGCATCGACATCGAGGCGGTGAACT
>Ga0105105_10000679_pt1 | contig 15119 bp, 12 predicted proteins | sample PPLLaktember2015_4_FD_79108 | JGI IMG/M metagenome (GOLD analysis project Ga0105105, IMG submission 79108) | Freshwater sediment microbial communities from Prairie Pothole Lake near Jamestown, North Dakota, USA - PPLs Lake P8 Core (1) Depth... | ecosystem: Environmental > Aquatic > Freshwater >... | reverse complement strand
GGATTTTATCAGTTCCCGGTTGATCGATTTGGGCCGGTTGACCATGGTCTGCCGTCAGTTGGATATGCTCATGGACAACGACCGGAGTCCGGATTATTTCGCCCAGTCGTTTCTGAAGGGGGAAATGGAAAAGTTTTGAATAGTAAACAAATTCGACCGGGTCGAGGTGGCGCCTTGGCGTCGGTTTAGGCAGTTCATCCTGGTTTAAATCATAGGAGGTTGTATGCGGCGAGTATTTGTTCTCTGTTTGGTTATCTTTGCCACGGTCGTTTCTTCGGTTTCAGGATTCGACGGTAATCGCAAGGGCTTTGTCTTGGGGGGCGGCCTTGGTTTCGGCCCGGTGGCCAAAATCGCCGCCGATGGTTATGAAGGCGAAGCGGAAAATTCCGGAATCGCATCCAATTTTCTTATCGGTTACGCCTGGGACGAGAAGAACATGATTGTATATTATCGTGATGCCATATTCTATGAAAAAGAATTTCTGGGGGATGATATCACCCTGGTTCAGGGATTCTCGGGGGCGGGGTATTTACATTATTTCGGCAATCAGGGCAAGAGCGCCTTTATCGTGGCCGGACTCGGAATGCAGGATTGGCAGGCGCTGGACGAGGACTACGATGACGCCGACCCCGGGGCGGGATTGTTAATCGGCGGCGGTTATGAATTTGCCCGGCATTGGCAGTTCGGGATGAATTTATCCTTTGGGAATACCGAGCAACTGGGGTTTGACCTAAAGCACACGCAATTGACGTTCTGTATTTCGACCGTCGCTTTTTAGATGGCAGGTGCCTGTCGGGTAAGAATAATCAGTCTTATGAAAAGAAATCGGGCCGGAGGTTCCGTGGAACTCCGGCTCTTTTCCTGAAATTTCGAATCACAGTTCCCCCAGCGGCGTGGGGCCCATCAGTTTGGTGAACTTTTTCAAAAGGTCCTGGTCCAGAGTTTCCTGCTCATCGTACATCGACCGCAAGGCCGTGAAACCGCTCACGGCCGAACGGTAAACCCGCCCGGTGGTCATGGCATCGAACATATCCGCAATAGCCACGATCTTGCCGAAAGGATGAATATCGCCGCCGGCGATACCATCGGGGTATCCCGAGCCGTCCTGACGCTCGTGGTGCTGACCGATGGGGATGTAGGAATTTTCCGGAATCAAATCCGTTTCCCGGATAAGTTCGACGCCCAGCCGGGGATGACACTTGACGGCCGCCCACTCTTTTGCATCCAGGGGACCGGGTTTGTTTAAAATGGATTCGGAAATTTTAACCTTGCCGACATCATGCAGAAGCGCCCCCGTGCCCAGTTCGATAAGGGCCCGGGTGGTATGTATGCCGGCGGCCTGGGCCAGGGCCAGGGAAAAGGTGTAAACATTGACCGAGTGGTTGTAGACGGTGTAATCGAAAGACATGATGCGCAGCAGATTGTGGAAGGCGTTTTTGCCTTCGAGTATGTACAGGGCGGTCGACTCGACCATTGCCTGACAATGCTTGATATTTTCCCCGTAGGTGGGATTGCTCAACACCTCTTTTATAACTTCTTTGGCGCTGTCATAAACTATGCTGGATTTGGCGAAATCGTTGAGAGAGGGGTCGGCCAGGATATGGCTCATATAAGTATGCAGGTATTTCTGGTATTCCCGGCGATTATCGGTTGAAACATAAAGCCGCTGGATGCCGTTTTCCTGGAGGGACAATCGCACTTTTTCAGTGAATTGCACATTGGCGGCGCGGTAAAGAATCATCTCCTGGTTCTGGTAGATATACAGGTCGAAATCGGGAACGCTGTCGATCCAGAGCGTCTGCAGGTAAATCGGCAGAAAGCGGTCGGTAATGACCTCTCTTTTTTGTGGCTGTGTCTTGACCCCGGGAGTATCCATGGTACTCTAAAGGTCGGAAAATCGACAAGTTACTTTATGATTAATTTCCGGGTATAATAGAGAACCTTGGAGATGATCAATAAATGATCATAATAATAAGGTTAATTTAGTCTTTTTTCGCCGCCAGTAACCGGAATTTGGGCATTATAATCGACATTGACTGACCGGAAAGCCTCTCGGGCGAGGCTAATTATAGCCCAATAAGGAGGGAAATACCCCTGTTTCTCCTCGAATTGAGAGACGAGTATCAGAAGGCGATCTTTTACCTGCTGATGCTTCCAGGAAAACCATTTATTGCGCAGGGCGGCGGTGGCGCTCATGCCTTCGGGGACCGGGCCGACTCCGCCGAACTGATTTAGAATAACGCTGTAGGCTTTCATTATCCGGGCCACCGGTAGAAAATATAAGTCATAATCGAGATTATAGCCCCGGTCGGCTTCCTCCAGCATGATGTCCACCACGGCATTGTCGAGGCGGTCTTTTAGCAGAGTTTCATAATCCCGCCATTCCGCCACCACACTTACCTGCGGATCATATTCCAGGTCGGAGGGTTCCTCGGTCGTGAAATATCGGACGCCGAAAGCCGCCAGCCAGGCCCTGGCGCCGGGGCTGGAAATGTGCGAAAGCCCCGACCAGAGGTCAATCCCGAACCGGGCGTAGGCATCCGACGCCACCTCGGAACAAAACAGTCGGGAGGATTCTTCGGTATCCATGGCGAAATCGTAGGGAAGGTGTTCTTTCCGGGCCCGCGACAAGGAATAGGCGGCGGCTTTGTGGGGAAGTTGGGGGTCAGTTTTGATGGCAGGCAGGTCCGCGCGCAGACGCAGGGCCATGATGCGGAGTTTGGTATCATTCAAATAGGTGTCGATATCGGCGATGGCCACCCCTTTCTCGATATGCGATTCGACTATGGAGACAACTCGGGATTTTTCATCGACATGAACCAGGGCGATGTGCGAAAAATTGCCGGGGTAATCATTACCGCGGGCGATCAGGGCCGAAGTCGGGGCGCCGCCGCGCGAGACAAGGATATCGCCGCTGTGAATGGTAACGCCGTGAAAATTAGCGAAAGGTGTGGCCGATGGTTCATCGAGTTCCCGCATCGTTTCCGAAATCGAATTCGCCGGGGCCTGAAGAATTATTTCTTCGATGGCGGTTCGGCCGCCATAGAGCAGTCGGTATATGCGATTCCTGGCCGTTCCCGAATTGATATCCCAATGCCGCGATTGATTCTTAATCGAAGGCCTGATACCGCGGAAACGAGAGATGATGTCGTCGATTCTTTCGGGACAGGCGGCCACCAGGACGGTCGTCTCAAAAAACTCGTTTTCGATTTTGTCGAACAGGGAGTCCTCGGGTGGAAGACTCCCGGTTTTCAAAGGCTCGCAGAGGCTATCCAGGCCGCGGAGTCGTTCTGATATGGCGGAAGCCAGGGAATCACACCCGATCGACCGGGCTATCTTAAAGCCGTTTTCAAGTTGATTCCAGTATTCGTCGCGATTCCAGGCGAAAGGGGCGCGGTTTTCTTGCGGCGGTACCGGCGGCCGTGAGTCCGGAATCAGGAGGACCAGATAGAGAGTGGCAAGAATCGTCGGAAAACCCCCAATCCATTTTGCCCGGCGTGATTTCCGACTCATTCTCCCTCGAGTTGCTTTCTTATTCCTATTGAGGCCGTAATGAAATCTATATACGAAATTTTATTTTCTCCAACAAGGCCGGGCAAAAGATGTCAACATCATTATTTTTCAAGGAGTTTAAGTATTTCCCGGGCATTGTTATTCTCGGGATTAAGTTCCAGTGATTTATTGTAATTTATGACGGCATTCCCGGTATCGCCGCTTTTCATGAGGGCCTCGGCATAACTGTCAAAAACGTTGGCCGATTGCGGATATACTTCGACATTTAATCGAAAAGCCTCGAGAGCGTCGGCATATCTTTCCAAACTTAACAGATAATAACCGGTGGCGTTTATGGAAGCCTCCTCGACATAAATATCACTTCCGTCTGCCAATAATTTTCTGATTTTATTCACCGCGACGGTAACGGAATCGAAGCCCATGTTTTTTATTATTTCGGATGCCGGGTTCTTATGCTGGAGATAAAACAATCTGATATGGGTTTGATGCTGGGGACGAATCCAATCATCGCCATTGTCTTTATAGACCTGCATCTCTTTGACAAAGGCGAAGTCATTCTCCAATGATAACTTTAAGTATAATTCCTCCAGGCTTTTGCCTTCGGCCTCGGCTTTCGTGACGGCCTTCCATAATTCCCTTATATAATGCAGATGAGATTGAGCCCGTTCCCTTGTCCATATTTCATTAAGATTGCTTCCGCACAAAACCTTTTCAACCGCATTGTTGCCTTCGAGTATTTCCTCCAGAATCCCGATCCAGCGCGGGACGTCCAACTTGCTGTATTCGGATTGAGGATAGGGAGCGAGATGATGAGAATGTAAAACAAAACCGGGTATGATCGCCAATTTTAATTCCGGTATGACAATTACGGTCATGCCGTCATAACCGGCCCGGCCGAACCAGATAAGATTAAGGGTAAGATCGCCCGCATTTATGTTTTTTCTGTCTTCGAATGTTTCCGTCGGAAGTACCAGAGAAAACCCGGATTCCAATTCCTCGGCCCGCGTCTTACAGGTATTAATCCATTGTTGCTCGCCGATGGCTTCCGGGGAACCAGGGGCATGGCCGGCCAGGCGTTCCCGCGCCACAGCCTCTTTTTCTCTCCACATTTCAATCAGATCGCGGATTTCGGTAGAGATCTTATCTTCCTGTCCCCTGTATTTGTTCCAAAAGGCTCTGTGCCCTATAATGGTAACATCTTTATATGCGGCATTGCCGCCGAACAGGTCCAGGCGATCGACCATATTTATCAGGCACAGGAAATCTTCGCGTTTCATCCCTTTGATAATCTCGGACTTAAAGGCTTGCGCGGTTATCTCCGACCAGAAGCTGTTTAAAACCACCAGACCCTTTTCCGTTTCAATTACTACCTGTGTCTCGCCAGCATCTGTATTTTCGATGGAGAATAATTTGTCGGTCAGTTGCCGCACCTTAAATTCCCGGGCGACCGCATCCCCGAGAATAAAAAGACCCATCACTTGGATACAGATTACAGAAATAATAAGAGTGCCTTTCATGACTGATCCCTTCCAGAAAAGAAACAATTATTTTTTATAATTACGGTTTTAGAATTTAATAGTTTCAGTAACCCCTGGTCCGATGCGCTTTCGACGGTTCGGGCGACATCCGCGACGTGTCCACGCGGCGTTATTAGTCCCAATCGGCCAATCCCCCATCATTAAAGGCCGGGGGAAGGATATGAGCTCCGTATTCTGAATTTATATCCGCCCGTATATAAAAAACCGCCGGATTTGCTAATCCGGCGGTGTGATTATCAAAAGTGACGCGACTCAATGTCCTTTTTTGAGTTCCGATTGGCGGGTAATATCCATCACCCGGACCGCCTTTAAAGTGCCTTCGGATTGATGATAGGCGATACGGACCGTATCGCCTTCCATGGGCGTGGCGCCCATCTCGGCATTTTCAAGGGAAAAGACCAAAATGTCCTGGGGAGGAAGTTCATCCTTAACCACCAGTTGATGAGAATTTTCGTCGTAGGCCACCACTGTGCCCTGGATTACCAGGGGCGCTTCGCCGCAGGCCAAAAAGAGGAGGATACCGAAGATAAGCGATAGTTTTAATTTTGCAATTTTCATCGTGTACCTCCCTTAAAGCGACAGGTTATTGCCGTTTTTAACAGCCCGTCTTTCCTGGATTACACCGCGAACCAATAAGGTGATAATCACCAGGCTGATGACAATTCCGGCTGTAAGAATCAGAACCGACGAAGCCAATTGGAGTTCCAGTTGTTTCATCAGGACCGAAGCGCAGGCGATGAAAATGGTCACGGCGAAGAGGAGTCTTATGGCATAACCCCGAACGTACTTGACGGCGACGGTGCCCAGTTGGGCGCCGATAGCCGCCCCGATCAGCATCCACATGGCGGCCAAAAGATCCACCCGTCCCTTGACACCGTACGTGAATGCCCCATAAGCCCCGGTGATCATGACTTCGAAAAGGTCGGTACCGACCGCGACCAGGGTGGGACAACCGACCAGGTATATGAGAGCCGGCATGCGAATAAAGCCGCCGCCGACGCCCAGGACACTGGCCACCACCCCGGTCACCAGGCCGACCAGGACCGGTAACCAGAGCGAACAGCGGATGCGCGAGGTCTTGAATTCTATCATGGGGGGAAGATTTATGCGCTGAAGCCTCTGGGCCAGCGTTGTCCCATAAGTCACTGTTTCTTCTTTTTTAGATTCGGAAATCTTTTGACGACGGACATGCGAGAGATAATCGTATAGCACATAACTGCCGATGGCCAAAAGAAACACGACGTAAATTTTTCTAATCACCGATTCGGCCATTCCCAGTTGTTCCAGGTACATCACCAGTTTGGCTCCCAGTTCCATGCCGACCGTAGTCCCGATAATCATCGAGACCGCCAGGCGGACATCGACATTGCCGAATTTGCTGTGCCGCATGGTGGAGACAATCGATTTGCCGCCCATATGGGCCAGGTCGGTACCGATGGCATAAGGCATGGGAAAGCCGAAAATATTCAGAGCCGGGGTGACGATCCAGGCTCCCCCGATGCCAAAAAAGCCGCCGCAGACGCCGACCGTGGTGCCGATTAAAAGCAAAAGCAGGACATTGAATTTCAGCCCTGCGATGGGAAGGTAGACATTGAATATATCCATAAAAATTGCCTTTCCTCTCAACAGCGCCGGGGCCGCTTATTCATGGTGATCCAATTTGCCGAGGTTGATACCTGATAGTCGAACCAGGCGGTCCATGCCGTAGCCCAGGACAAAACCCATACCGGCCATCATAACCACCACCAGCCCGCCGTACAACCAGAGACTGCTGTTGTAGATATCAGCGATCCATTTGGAGACGCCGGGCTCGATGGCGCGGGTATCGGCCACGTTGAAAATTTTGGTGGCCGGCTTACCGCCGCCGGCGGCCCAGGCCACGACCGGCAGAAGCCAGACTGCCGCGAGGGCCAAAACCAGGGCCAGGGTTCCCAGCCGGAACAGCAGCGCTCGTAGAGGAATCTTATCTTTCGAGGAATTCACAATTCGTCCTCCTTACACATTGGGGGGGATAATTTATGCATGATAATACTTAAATATATTTCTGATTTATAAAATTTTGTGAAATATTTCACATGAATTGGCTTTAAAAAAAGCCCTATGGACTGGTTTGATAACGGCATAGTCCTATTCGTTTCTTAACAGGGCATCCGATTTCTTCGAATAAGCTGCAATTAATCTAATATTAATCCGGTAGTTTGTCAAGATGAGGCTTAATCAAGTGGCAATTTATATATCAGGATAAATTCGACCGCATTTAATTAACCGGCAAAAAAATAAACCCCGCCGAAGCGGGGTTTACAGAAGCGTTAACCTTTGGGACTAATTCTTCTTGGCTTTTTCCTCGGCAGTCGGTACTGACAATGAACGATAAACGAAGGCAGGAATAATTTCTTCGACTTTGGGCTTTACCATCTGGAGGATATTGCCGGGCGGGGTCGTGGTTGTGTCCACCATCAGGTTTTCGACGGGATTGCCGTCGGTGGAAGAAACAAAAACGGTGGCAATTCGGCCGCGTCCCGGGGCCACCGGCGGGACCGAAATACCGATGTCGTTAATGAGTCCGATGGTCAGGCACTGGGTGGCAGTGTCGGCCCGGGCCGTCTTAACGCGGAAATGTTCCACTCGTCCACCCTTGAAAATAGTGGAATCCGCCAGGATTCTGGTCTTTCCGGCAGAGAATTTCATGGGCAAAGAAATCGCCAGGATTTCCTCGTCATTAAAAAGTGAGATATTGACCGCCCAGGTTTTGGCGTCGATCTGGTATGCCTCGGCGATAATAGTATCAACAGCGCCGAAATCGTCGCGCTGGGCCATAGCCGGGGCCACCGCAAGCAAAAGCAGAAGGGCTGACAGCATCATTCTAGAGGGCTTCATAATACTCCATTCTTTATCGGTTTAATTCTTTTACATCTATTTTCGGCCGGAGATCCAATATTTTTAGGCCCCAAGTTCTTTATATTTCAGGTCTTAACAACTTCAGCAGGGAGTCGGCCCGGTTGATATCACCCAATCTTTCCCGGTAAATGGTGGCCGCCCGAATCAATCCCCGGCGGCCGGTTTCCTGATTGGGGAATCGCCCATATAGCCTTTCCAGCAATTCCGCCGCGTTTTTCCAATCGCCTCGACGTCGCGCCACTTCGGCCTTATAGGAAAGGGCCGAGGCCTCCAGAGTGGTTCCGGAATGACGCGCGGCCATTTCATCATAAAATTGCTCGGCCCGTCGAAGCCAGGATTCCTCCAAACGCTTATTCCCTTCCAGGGCATAATGTTCCGCGACCGACAGGTAGGCATCGAAAGCCTCTTCCGTCCGCGGAAAATTGGTTATTAGCCAGAGGAATTCATTTTCCGCGCTAGTCCAGTTGCCCTCTTTTTGAAGAGCCAGGGCGATATATTTTTGAGGCATGGGGTCATTCATATAAAACTGATTGAATCCGGATTTAATACCATTCATGATTTCTCGACAGCGACGGTAATTGCCGCTATCAAAATAGGTTTTTCCCAAACGAGAATTAAGATTGGCCAGGAGGGAAGAATCTTTTTCACGGGCCAAAAGGGCATTATAAATTTCGATGGCGGCCGCATAATCTTTTTTTCCATCGGCCTGAAATTCGGCCATTCTTAAAGCGGCCCAGAAATCACGCTGGCCCGTGGAATCCTTAACCTGGGACAGCATCTCGATAGCAGGATCGTATTGACCCCGATCGGCAAACAGGGCCGCCAGGTTTCTCCGGGCAGAGGTTTCCAACTGGGAATTGGGCCATTCCTGAATTAAGCGTCGGTAATATTTCTCCGCCGCTTCTTCCTCCTGGCGGGCTTCTTCATCGTAGCGCAGAAGCCGGTTGGTCTGAATCAGTTCCAAATGAAGATTGACGACCTGATAAAGTATATCCCCCTTGCTGTCCACGGGAGGATAAAAAGTATCCAGGATAGAGCGGTAAATACCGAGTGCCGACAACCACTCCCCTTTGTACTGAAGCGCTCGCGCCAGATTGGTGCGCGAAACCAGGAGAGCATTGTCGGTCAAATCCGTCATGGCCAGCAGTTGCCGCAGGATGACAATAGAAGTATCGAATTGCCCCTGCAGATTGAAAAAACTGGCCAGTTTGTTGGAGGCCATGAAGGCGATCTGCTCCAGGTTTTTGCGCTCTTCCGGATATTTATCACGGGGCAGGGAATCCAGGTGTCGCCAGCAGTAGTCGGTCACTTCGCGGTAGGCTTCCCGGGTCGAAATTATCATAGATGAATCAGCCAGTTCCGGCTTAATGGTGGCGGCCTTATAGGCCTTCTCCGCCTGAAAATAGAGTCTTTCAGCCTTGAAAGTGATATGTTTGTGCCCGTTCCCGGAGCATGAAACCAGAATCATGCCGAGAAGGCAGACCATGAAAATATGGAGGGTTCTATTTTTCAAGCGCGTTTCCACGTCCCTGTTACGACCACGATGGCCGATTTGACCATCCCTGCTAACGGATTTCGGAAGATCAGGGCAAAAGATTACACAATTTAGTCTTTAAGTCAAGTCAGACCCAATAAAAAAGCCGGGCCAAAGACCCGGCTTGGGAAATTTGTCAGATAGAAATTATGAGCGCTTGCGGCGATAGGCGGCCATACCCAGAGCGCCTAAACCCAGAAGCATAATGCTGGCCGGCTCGGGAACGTCGGTCACCACGGTCAATTTGACACCATCGTTAAAATAATGGCAATCCGGGTCGAGCGAGAATCCAAAGAGGCCGTCGGCGGCATAACTGTTAAGAGTGCTCAAAAGGCCGAGACTTCCCAGGTTAAAGGTAACATCAACGCCGGGACCGTAAAAACTACCGGCCGGGTCGGACCAAGTCCCCACCGGGGTGCCCTGACCGGCAAAATAATCGCCCACTTCTTCATTGTCGTAATACTGCGTCAAACCGGAAGCCGGATTGTCCAGCATATTGAGATAAAGAATGTCATCCGATTCCGGGCGCCAGTCATGGATATTGGTGAAGGTCAGGAAAGCGCCATGAATGACTTCGTCGGTATGATTCCAGTCAATACCCCAAGTATAGGCGAAATCGTGATCGAGATCATACATGTCGCCCGGCGTCGGCATATATTCATAAACCGCCGCCTTGGCCGTAAAGCCAAAGGCCAGAACACAAAGGGTTGCCAAAATGATTTTCTTTTTCATTGATGCACCTTATTCCAAATTGTGACTATTATACTCTTGTATTAGTTAATCTAAATACCTATCCAGTTGTTAGTAAAGCAATCTCTATGCCAATGGGGCGTCCCTCCCTGATTATAATCCAAGTTGCTGATTTACAGTGTCTTATCTTCTGCTATTAAATACGTCGCCAAAGTCCATTCCGTTGGCATGCAAGCGAGTGCAATTATTATACAGTTCACCGCATACTTTTTTGGGCAATTAATTGCAAAAAAGATAGTAAATCGATGGTATTTCGACAATGACGACCATAAATAAAGAGGATTTATGGGAAAAATATTCCATAATCGCCAGGGGATCCCGATTGGGAGTTCTATCAAACAGGTTCAGGATGCAGAATTATTACCCGAATTTCGGAAGGGTCGACCCGGTTTAGGGGGAATTTGGCAATGGCGACAGGGGGAATATTCTCCGGCTCGCCTTAAATTGTCCTTATATCGGTTTCTGCGGGATAATATTCCCCTTTTGGGGGCTTGTATTTGGACCTGGAGCCGTCTGTCGGCCGCCCCTGGAAATTTCGCCATTATTGACCCCCGGACCGATGCCGAAAACCGGCGGGGTCTGGAAATACTGACCGGCCTGGCCGATCGCGTCTATCCTTTTCAATTTCAGAGAATGGCCGGAATGGAGTCGTTTCTGCCATATCTTTTTTCCTCGCTCTATACAGATGGGGCGGTGGCCGGTTTTGTCATTCTCAAAGGCGACCATTCCGGAATCGATAAGTTCCTCCCGGTCGATCCCGCCGGGATTATGGCTCGGGCCGGAGATGACGGCCGCCATCGTTTATATCTCGATTCCGAGACCGGCCCGATAGACATTAATCGTCCCGATTTCTATTACCTGGCCTTTAACGCCGACAACAACCAGCCCTTGGGACGGTCCCTCCTGGCGACAGTGCCGTTCGTCAGCTATATCCAGCAACAACTGATAAGCGACATGCAGAAAACGGCTCACAATGCCGGATACCATCGCCTTCATGTCAAAATAACCCCCCCGGAGCGTCAGAGCGGCGAAACCGACCCGGCCTATGTGGCCCGGGTCAATGAATATTTCGATGATACCGTGGCGATGGTGAGAGGGGTTGAGCCCGAGGACAACCCCGTGACCTGGGATAATGTCAAAATCGACTATATCGGTCCCGGCGCCGGCCAGAGTGTGACCGGCTCCTGGTTCATGACGCATCGCGCCATGATTGAAGAAATTTGCGCCGGAACCAACCTGTCGCCTTTCATGCTGGGTTACAGCTACGGCACGACCCACAACTGGGCTCAATTCAAGTATGACCTGGTTATGAGGCAGGCGGTTTCAGTACAAAATGAGGTGGCCCGCTTCCTGGAATGGCTGGGGAACCTGGAACTGGCCCTGAAGGGTTGCGCCTGCCGCTGTCGCTGGACATTTGACAATACGCTGACCTATCTGGCGGGGGAGACCTCGGAAATACGCAAATCTCGCATTGAGGCTATAATCGACCTGTTTAAAGCCGGGCTTATTTCCAAAGAGAAGGCCTCCCTTTTGGCCGAGGGGCTGTTATAGGCACGCTCTTTTACGAGGCGGATTGGTCCCGGGCGGTGGAAGATATCCCCTTTTTCGCCCGGAAATTTCTGGATATTCGGCCGCACCCGGGGCAAATCCGCTGGCTGGAAAATAGTGATCGTCCGGAAAATCTGCTGGTGACCGGAAACCGCTGGGGGAAATCCTTCGCCTCGGCCGTTAAGATAATCCACCATGCCTTCTTTCGCATCCGCGATCCAATTTATGATACTTCCGGAAAGTACCATATTGTTACGGCCAGTCTCACGCAGGATCAGGCCCGGATTATATTCGACACGATCCTGCGCATACTCAATTCCACCTGCCGGCTGGAGGGACTGATTAAAGAAATCCTGATGACGCCGTATCCCCGAATCGTCCTGGGCAACGGGGCGGTAATCGAGGCCCGTTCCACTCAACGGCGGGGGCAGTACCTTCTGGGTCATGACTATGATTTTTTTCTGTTCGATGAAGTCGCTTTCGAACCGGAAGCCGATTTTGTCGTCAACGAGGTAGTTAAGATGCGCCTGGCCGATCGTCGGGGAAAACTCGACTTGGTTTCCACGCCTAACGGCCGCAACTGGTTTTATCGCAAAATGCTGGAGTTGAAAGACAAGCCGGAACTGGGCTATGTCCAGAGCGGCGATTCCCGCGAAAATAAATTCATTTCATCCGACTATCTGGATCTTCAGATTCAACATCTTGCCGAACGGCGGGTGGCCCAGAATATCATGGGGCAGTTTGTCGATTCCGGTGGCGAACTAATCCCAGGTAAATATGTCGATGCCGCCCTGGCCGATTCGGCGATAATAGCGGAGCCAGTCACGATTGAGGATACCCCGCCGTTGTATCTTACCGGATGGGATCTGGCCCGTAAGAAAACCGCCACGGTGGGGATTACTGTGGCCCTCAAAAACAACCTGGCCCGGGTGGTGCAGGTGACGCGGATTCGTCAATGGGACTGGAATATTATCCTCGAGGCTATCCGCAAGCAACAGGCATTGTTTCCCGGAAGATTAATAGTCGACGCCACCGGTTTGGGGGATGTGATAGTCTCGCAATTGGGGGAATTATCCCCCGAGGCGGTGATATTCACCCCCAAAACCAAGGCCGAACTTCTGACCAATTTGGAATTGTTTCACAGTTTGGGGAAAATCAAGTACCGGCGTTGGGAGATACCCGATATCGGGGGGAAAGTTTGGGCATTGGAAGACGAAATGCGGTCGGCGCGGTGGGATGATAACAACCAATGCGATGCCGTCATGGCGATGGCCCTGGCTTTATGGCCGTTACGCCGCAAAGCCGCCCCGCTATTGTTGCCGCGCATAGGAAAAATATAGGACGGTCGGTGAATAAATAAACGGCAGGAGTGGTGCAGGCTCCTGCCGTTATTCTTTGGAAAATATCCTGAAGAGAAAAAGCGATTGTCGAAATTTTATAGATTTCCCGTCGCGCCATAAAGGTCATTAAATGTGATACACAACGCCGAGATGAAAACTATCGCGGCCAGGATCCATTTCAGGGCGAGAGATCGTTTCTTAGCTCTGTAAACCACCATCGGTATCATCTCCTTAATAATTCGTCCACATTACCCATGAGCAAGGATTGTGCCTTTCTAGAATTATCTCGCGATATCCTTATAACTCGCGCTTAATCAATGGCATAGAATCGTGTTCGGAATCTGAACAGGAGGCTCACGCTCCGACTTGTGAAATCATCTGCATAATTTGATTTGCAAAATCGATAGTAAATCGATGGTGATTTGACACCGCCGGCCCTTTATGAAGGACATTTAATAATTTCGCGGAGGTGTCATGAAGGAACTGGTCGGCAAACTTACGGCCGCCCTGGCCGAGAAGGAGGGGCTTCCCCCCGGGCAATTGGTGGATAAAATCAATCTCAATATCAATCCCCCGGAAAAGGTGACCGCCGAGAATGTCTATATCCGGGCCATGTACATTGTCTCGGATAAGGTTAACAGTTTTGGGGGCAAATTCCCCATCGACGAACATGTGCGCCTGTTGCCCCTCTTAATCGATACTCCCGTCCTGGTCGGTCATCGCAAAGATAGCCTGCCCATCGCCCGAACTTTCCACGCCGAAATGGTTGAGAAAGACAATACCCACTGGATAAAGGCGTACTTCTATTGGCTGAAAAACGCCGAGGGGGCCGAAACGCTTAAAAATAACATTGACGGCGGGATTTACCGGGAATGCTCCATCAGTTTTGTTTTCGCCTTTCCCGAATGTTCCATCTGCGGCTCCGACATGAGGCGCTGCGGGCATCGCCCCTTTCAGAAATATATGAATGAAAAGGTGGAACAGGAGGCATTCTTCAATTACCGCCAAATCGAAAAAGTTCTCGAATCCTCTCTAGTGTACCGCGGAGCGGTGCCGGATACGTCGCTGACCAATGAACTCCTCCTATTCACGGGCAACGACCTTAAAGGTATTCCGGCCCCGCCCCTCTCGCCACGAAACCGAATCTGGGAATTAAATCGCTTCCGGCCCGGGCAAAGATTTCTGGTCAGCCCGGCCTATGAATCCCTTCGCGTGGTTCTGGAAAAAGAAGGCACTGATATCCGCCTGTATGACGTTCAGGCCCGCGAGATATTATCCCCCCGGGTAAGCGAATTTCTGAAAGGGCTGAAATTGCCCGCCGATAATTTTATGGCCGAGGGGCGACTTTTGGGATTGCGCGGCAAGGAGCGGCGTCCGGCCGGGGAGATAGTATCCCTTCTCCGCGGCGAAAAAAGCCAAATCCGCCGCCTGGAATTAAGACTTGTCAGGTTGATTTCGCATGAAGGATTCGACCTGAATTCCGAAACTCCTTTATCTCGCCGCCAACTTCTGGAAAAGTTGCTCTATGACAGCAAAGATTTTCTCCTTCCAGCCGAAATTGCCTCACCCGATAACCGCGGTCATATTCTTACCCGACTGGCCACCAGGTTGGGGCTGGAGATGACCGCTTTGGACGACGGGCAGGAGTATCATTATAGTCCGGGGCGGCGTCTGTCTCTGCGGGTACGCTCATCCGAAAGCAGAAAAAACGGTTTTACATATAGCCTGGAAACGGCGGCGGATCCACCGGAAAGCGCCACCGCGATTTCCGTCTTCTCCGTGCGGCAGTACCAGACCGGCGATGTCGTGGAATTGGCCTTTCCGCCAAATGAGTTTCTCGGACCCCGTATTGATATTTCGTCCGGGCGAATAACCGACCTCTGCGGCGACTTGGAATTTCCCGATCGTTTTGATTCGTTATCGGAGTCAGTCCCAATGATAAATAACAAGGGCCATGGGGCGGCGATCAGCGATAGCGGCGCTCTCCTGATATCGATG
>Ga0105105_10000678_pt1 | contig 15123 bp, 9 predicted proteins | sample PPLLaktember2015_4_FD_79108 | JGI IMG/M metagenome (GOLD analysis project Ga0105105, IMG submission 79108) | Freshwater sediment microbial communities from Prairie Pothole Lake near Jamestown, North Dakota, USA - PPLs Lake P8 Core (1) Depth... | ecosystem: Environmental > Aquatic > Freshwater >... | reverse complement strand
GCGGCTACCGCTGTCTCTGGCGCCGTAGAGGCAGAGTCGTTATAGTAAACAACGCCCCCGGCCTCTCTGCTTTTCTGCAGGCGGTAGGGGAGTCCCTTTGATTTGGAAATGGTATGCAGAATGATATCGGGGCTGATTCCCAGATGTGAACAGACTACCGCTGCCATAGAAGCATTTTTAAGGTTGTGTTTTCCGGGCATAGATAGCCTGACGGGTAAACCGCCCGATTTGACTTCAATCTTTTTACCCTTGCTCTTATTGGCGATTTTCTTTGAGAACTTATTGCCGGCCACATAAAAGACAAAATCTCCTTTGTGCTGATGCTTGACGATGCCTGTTTTTGCATCAACGTATTCTTTAAAGTTTTTGTGCCAGTCCAGGTGCTCGGGAAAAATATCCAAAACGACAGCGATATGAGGCGAATGTTTAATATCCCAAAGCTGGAGATTAGAGAGCTCCAGAACGGTCACCGAATTATCCGTCAACTTATCGATAAACTCTAAGGGCGAGTTTCCGATATTACCTCCGAGATAGACATCCTTGTCGGCGCTTTTTAGGACCTCATATATCATCTGTGCAGTTGTTCCTTTGCCCTTACTGCCGGTGACGCCGACTATCTTTCCTTTAGCTTTTTTAAAGAACAGATTCATCGGACTAGAAAATTTAACGCCCGCGCGCATGGCTTTCTGAATTTCAGGTAAACTACAAAGCACACCGGGGGTACGATAAACTAAGTCAAATTCTTTGAGGCGGGAAAGATAATTCGAATCCAATCGGCGGTCTAAAACTACCGGCTTGAGGCCGGGCTGTGTTTTCTTAAGATATTCCTGGAGTGCCTGCCCCTCGATACCAAGCCCTCCTAAGATCGCTACTTTTTGCATAATAGGAAGTATGGATTAAGTGTCGCGCAAAACAAACTGCTTCGCAATCCTAACAAACAAAGAAGAGCCGACATCCATTGTTTTAATATGCTATTTGATATTATAACAAACTTTCTCGACCGCGATTTTTTGTTATAATATTAAAATTTAAGTTTTCGCTCTGGTCCGGGGTGCCGACGGGAGGAATCGAACCTCCGACCTAGGGTTTATGAGTCCCTCGCTCTACCACTGAGCCACGCCGGCCCGACTTCACCAACGTTACGACAGGGCGAACCCGACAACGCTAAAGCTTCGATGGGGTAAACCCGACTACGTTCTGACCGCGGTCGGGACCTCGATGGCATAAGCCATCTCGCAGCCATATTACTCCATCTCCCTTAGTTTCGCCAAGACTCAGACCTAAACGTTTTTAATCAGGCTTTCAAAAATTTCTCTTGCTCGCCTTGGCTGTTTGACCACCCTCCTAATGGCGGAGAGAGCCGGCGGTATGTTTTTACCTCCAAGCCTTTTAATTAGCGGTTCCAGGGAAATCAGGCCCTCGGCGGTGAATTTATCAAGTCTGCCTTCAATGATTTTTTGCCCCACCACCCGATTGGCTGAATTTATACTGTGGCTGGTTGCCTCAAGATCTCCTAAACCAGCAAGTGAATGGGCGGTCTCTGGTCTGCCCCCCAACCGCCGTATAAGAATTTCCATTTCAAGTAGAGCAATGTTAATAAAAACCCCCTTAGCATTGGAGCCCAATTTCAGAGCGTCTATCATCCCAAAACCCATAGCGTAGATGTTCTTCAAGACGCCCGCTACCGATACGCCCCGAGTATCGGGGGAGTGCTCTATGGAAAGGCTAGTGCCCACCAGAAGGCGCGCTAGTTTTTCGGAATTTTTTTTCGTGGAACCGACAGTGGCCTTGGTCAGTGCCCCCGTTCTCAACTCCTCGGCTATCATTGGTCCCGCGAGGATAACGGTGCGCACTTTACCGAATTGCCGGCGAAGTATTTCGCTGCTGAATTCTCTGTTGTGTTTATCCAATCCCTTGGTCAGGGAAATCATGAGAGCTCTCCTCCGCAGATGTGGTTTGATGTCAGACACAGCCTCTGTTAGAGCGGGAGAGGGGACGCAGATAAAGATAAACTGGGATGCTCGAACTAAGTCGCCTAGATTCTTACCGGAGGAGAGGCGAGGATTCTTGTCCCAAAACTTTATTTCAGTACCTCCTTTCTGACTTAAAACTTTTGAGATAGCTTTACCTATCTCCCCAGCGCCAATTATAAGAACTTGTTGCCCCATCCACTTTATTGTAGCAAAAGATGGTAAAGTTCGGCATCTATGTAAGCAAGACGAGGCACCCTCTGCTATAATAGAAACATGTCCGTTAAAACTATCTGCTTCCTTGTGGCCGTGTTGGCAATTTTGCCGTACGCAACCCTACTGACGCTCTCTCCCTATATACAGACCGCCGATTTTTCCTCGGCTTTTTCTTTTACACTGCTTTTTCTCCCCCCATCCCTTATATTCGGGGCTATTCTGTCCTTTTTGCTGGGTGGCGGTGAGGGAAGATATAATCTGAGAGTTCTGATCCGCATTCTCTTTGCTTTGAACATCGTTCTTTACTGCATTCTCTTCTACAATATCTTTACTAATATTTAAGTTGCCGGTTTAAGCAATATGCAAGATACAGGCAGTGAAAATCCGGGATTAACAGCCCATCTAGACACTATATTGGGAAAGGTGGAGGAAAAAATAGCTTCCCCTGAAACAAGTTTTGAGAGGGGACAGCACGAGAAAGAAGCCCTGCACGCAGTAGTAGGGGAAAAACTCGGCAAAGAGTCAGCATCTGCGCCTGTCCCGATATCCGTTACAGCACCCTCACAGAGTGATATAGCCTCATATGATTCGCCGGAGCTGAAACCGAAAGTTGATGAACTGCTGAACATTGCCCTGTCCAAAGATTTAGATGACGCCATCGATCAGGCCCATAAAGCTAATGACGCCGCTCTTCTGGACGCCTTTCACGATGCTCTGACCGAAAAGCTCTATAGTCATTTGGTTGAAGCGGGTAAGTTGAAACAGATAAAATAATGAGTTTAACCGCCATTCTTTTATTGGGAGCCGCACTTTTAATAGCGTTGGCCCTCGTATTTCTATTTATAAAATATCGTAAGCAGGGTTCACTTGTTCGCTCTCTGAACATATCCCTTTATAAAATTACCCTTCCCAAGGAGGAGGGCGGAGACGGGGAGAAGAAGGACCAGGATAAAATTTTCAGAGATATGGAACAACTCCTGACCGGCTTTATGAGTCTGCGGACTAAAGGATTGAGCAGTTTGTTTTACGGTCAGCCTTACGTATCACTTGAACTGGCAGTAGAGCATATCGGGGACAAAGTGATGAGTTATATTGCTGTGCCGAAGTCTATGGAGGGTGTTATTGATAAGCAGATACATAGCGTTTTTCCCTATGCTGAAGTAACCAGGGCGGAGGGAGATTACAACATTTTTACTCCCGGGGGAGTGACCTTAGCTTCCTGGGTCAGGACGACCGGCACCTCCATTCTACCCCTGAACACTTATGAAAAACTTAGCGCTGATCCCTTGGCGGCTATCGTGACAGCTATGAGTAAAATTGCCCAAGAGGGCGAGGGAGTGGCGGTGCAATACATTCTCCGCCCCGCTGATTTTAAGAAACAACGGGAAACAGCTAAGAAGGTTATCAAAGAGATGAATAAGGGGCACGACTTCTATTCTGCTTTATCTCGGGTGCGGGGAGAGAAGGCGCGGGAAGTGGGAGATATCCTGATGACTCCGGCTAAGGACGCCACTGGCACACCCAAAACGAGTCCCAAAGAACCATCGGCAGCAGCCGACGAGGGTTTCATCAAAGAGCTTCAGACTAAAATTACCAAACATCACTTTGCCACCAACATCAGACTGGTAGTATCCGCCGCCCAAGAGCAAAGAGCCGAACAGATCTTGATGGAGCTGGAATCTGCTTATCAGCAGTTCAATAATCCAGTTGGCAACTCCCTGAAAGCCGTGAGGGTGAACCGCCGCGGAATGCGGAAGTTCATCTTCGATTATTCATTTAGAATACCCAATCCGCAGAGAAGCTACCTGCTCTCAACGGAAGAACTGGCCAGCCTTTATCACCTTTCACTCGCTCAGGCAGGTGTGCCTGGGTATAAAACTCTAAAGAGCAAGATTCTGGAACCGCCGGATGATATGCCTAGTGAGGGCATTATTCTGGGCGAGAATAGTTACCGCGGAGAAAGAACTATCGTCAGGATGTCGGATACGGACAGACGCCGGCACTTCTATATCATCGGGCAGACCGGTACTGGTAAGACAGCTCTTCTTAAAGCCATGATTAAGCAGGACCTCGAAGCTGGTAGAGGATTGGCTACATTAGATCCGCACGGTGAGTTGGCTGAATATGTGCTTAGAATAGTCCCGGAAAACAGAAGACAGGATATTATCTGGTTTGACCCCGGTGATTTGTCGCGGTCGTTCGGCCTGAACATGCTAGAAATTGATCCAGCCCGGCCGGAGCAGAAAACCTTGGTAGTCAATGAATTGCTCGGAATATTCAAAAAACTCTTTCTGGCGGAAACGATGGGTCCAGTCTTTGACCAATATTTTAGGAATGCTGCCCTGTTGCTGATGGACGATTACCAACACGAAATCCCGACCCTGCTGGATATCCCGAGAGTACTGACAGATATTGATTATCGAAAAGACAAACTGAGCCGTGAAACAAACGAAGTGGTTAGAAGGTTCTGGGAAGAGGAGGCCGAAAAAGCTAAGGGGGAGGCGTCACTTTCCAACATCGCTCCCTATATTACCTCCAAAATAAACGGGTTCGTAGCAGATGAGTTCCTGCGTCCTATTATCAGCCAAAAACAAAGCTCCATCAACTTCCGGCAGGCAATGGATGAGGGAAAGGTCATCTTAGTTAATCTTTCTAAGGGCAAGCTGGGAGACCTGAATTCTAATCTCATCGGCCTGGTCATCATTGGGAAAATCCTGATGGCCGCCCTTTCGCGCGTTGATACGCCCGAAGATCAGCGCAAAGATTTCTACCTCTACATAGATGAATTCCAGAATGTAACTACGCCTAGCATTGCTTCTATCCTTTCCGAAGCGAGAAAATATAAACTAAATTTGATTATTGCCCATCAGTTCATCAAACAGCTTCAAGACGACATTAAAAACGCTGTTTTCGGCAACGTCGGTTCAATTTTGGCATTCAGGGTGGGAGCAGAGGATGCTGAATATCTGGAGAATCAATTTAAGCCCCAGCTTGATAAAGGAGACCTCATTAATATTGATAATCTTAACGCCAATATCAAACTTTTGGTGAACGGGAAGACCAGCAAGGCTTTCAATATGAAACTTATTCTCCCCCCGCGGTAGGGGAGCTAAAATTGGGGAAAATTTCGGGCAGAAATCGGTCTTTTCTGTGTTAAAATTCAGGTATATATGCAGGTGATTGATATTCGCCCGCCTTGGCGTAGGGTGGTGGCCAGCGGAAGGCGCACTTTCGTTCCGCTTTATCTGAAAATCAGCGGTTTTATCCGCAAATATAAATACGGACCGCTGATTTTTGTGGTTTTTGCGGTGGTCCTTGTTATGGTTACGGTCGTTGCTATTCAGGAGACTACCCGCTCCGCTCGTTTGGTGCCGACCATTATTAGCCGTAATACCTTTTGGAACAGCTCAGGTGGTGAGATTGATAAGATCGTCGATCGGGAATTGGGCGAGAACGACGGTATAAATCTTTTTAATACAAGCAATTCAATTATTCTATCTGAGTCCGAGGAAGAATTAGAGAAAGCCGAGATGGTGGAGGCGACAGTTGAGCCTCCCTTAGAGGAAGAGATACCTCTCGAGGAACCCCCAATCGAGATACCGGAGGTAATCTCTACTGGAATAATTGAAGAGTCAGGGGAGGAGAGTGGGAGTGAGGCCGGGGCAATACCGAATATAGAGGATACGGGGGAAGAAAATCAGGACGTTTTTGATATACCTGCCGAGGAGGTGCCCGCGGAAGAAATTCCCACGGAGGAAACTTCCGGGGACGAAACCAGTTGGCTGGGCCGGCTGGTAGCTGTTTTTACCGGCCGGGTTAGGGCGCAAGAGGAACCGATACCGGAGCCAACTCCATCCGAGGAGACTGACCAAGAAAGTACAGCCGAAGAGGGTGAAAACATAGAGGGAGATCCGGTCGCGACAACAACACCGGCGGATGAACTGTCCTCGGACGAGATATTGCCGTCTGCAACTAGTACTCCCGAAGAGACTACTCCGGAGGCTGAAGAAACTGAGGAAACCGCCCCCACCGGTCAAGAGCTATTACCCGAACAGCCAGACGAGCTCGCCGTAGTTGGGGAATTAGTCGTTTCCGGTTTCAGCAGTAGCGATGAAAATACAGAAACTTTGGCCAGTGTGGAGAAGGCTATCCTTAATCTTTCTTTAGCTCTCAGGGGTACCCTTACTGTGAACCACACCTTTCAGGTGCAATACCGCTTCAATCAGGAAGAAACTTGGCAGAACTTAGAAACTTTTAGTTCTCCTAAACAATATGCCAGTAAAAGAAACGGTAATCTTCTCTCTTACGAACTGGACACTCAGGAAGAAGGGCTGGTAATAGACGACCTTAAAAATTTAGAGGTGCGTTTGACTACTTTGACTGCAGAGGAGGGAGTCGGAGACTTGATCATCTATCTAGACGCCCTCTGGCTGGATATTGATTATCAGGCCGCCGATGTCGTTAAACTTTTAAGCGAGCGTAACGGCTTTACGTTTGATGAGAATCCCTCGTTCTCTTTCGCCGGTGAGCCGGCCAGTTTGAACATAGAAGAGATAGAGGTCCTCGATCCGAAAGGAGAGAGACTGCCTTTAAAAACGGTTATTATCCAAGAACGGAATAGGTGGCAGCTCGAACTAGACGGCGAACCATATCGCGACCTACTCAGGCCAGGAAAATATGTTGTTAAGATCAAGACTAGAGAAAGGGATGCTGTCTACGCTCAAGCTATAGAGTTTTATTGGGGAGTTTTGGCCATTAATACGAATAAATCTATCTATCTCCCGGGCGATGAGGCTTATATCCAGATGGCTGCCCTGACAGAAGAAGGTAAGACTATCTGCGATGCCAACTTAGAGTTAGAAGTCATTACCCCTAGAGGAGCATTCTTAACGCCAGCTATTGAAACCTCTGGGCAGTGCGGTCCAGACAGTATCGTGGATGTACCCGATTACTTTGCCTACCATCTCTTAGAAGAACTAGGTATTTATATTCTGCACCTTAGCCGTTTGGACGAGAACGGTAAATTTATTACAGACATTGTCAGCAATTTTGAGGTTAGGGATACCATGCTGCCAGAAGCAAAAAAGTTTGGAGACAAAGAAGTAAACTTCATTTTTACCGACGAGAACCTAGACGAGAATTTAATTATTAAAACTGACCAAGAAACTTATGTCGGGTTAACCGAAGCCGATGTCTACGTCAGTGTTACCAACACAGGCATTGAATCAGAATTGGTTAATTTTCAGCTTCATTTTCCGGAAGATAAAGGAGAAATAGAAAAAATTGAACAATGGACCGTCAACGCTCCCGAAGAAGTAGACGTTCCTGAATATGGGTCAAAAGAATATCTTTGCGAAGACGGCTGGGAAAGGGCTGCAGAGCAAACCGACTTCGAAGAAGGCCAAATTTTCTACCAGTGTTCTTCTTCAAACGAGATAATGTTCTGCGAAAGCTTAGGTGGAGATGGCAAAAGTTGTACTTTGAACGATGTTATGATCGGCTCCCACAAAGAAACGAGATATAAAGACAAGTGGAGCCGGGTAAAATTGTCAAAAAACCCATTGAAGATTAAATCAGGCTTCTTCGACAGATTGCTGGGGAGAGCTATCCAAAGGAAACCGGTCCCCCAAGATTTTAAAATTAAGAAAAGTACTCAAATTAGCGGAGGACAGTCTTCCGCCGGCTTAGTTGAGCCGGGGGAGACAAAATATTTCAAAGCGAAAATAAAGTTTCCCCTAGATTCAGAGGGCGAGTTCTATATTGAAGCTATCGGAGATAAAGAAGGATATGGGCTTTTAGATCCTTGGTGGGATAGTAGTTGGACCTACCGCAAGCAGATTACAATCGACCACGATCGGGTGGGAATAACCTCTGACATGAGCGCGAATGCCAGCTCCGGTCAAGACCAAATTATCGTCAAAGACGGTAGTTTGTTCTCTGCAAGCGAGACCGTAGTCATAAAAGATGACAATAATGAGGAAACAGGCACCGTTAGCAGCGTTTCCAGTAATACCTTAACAATGCAGAGCAACCTAACTAACAGCTATACAACCGCCGCCAATGCTTTTGTTAAAAACACGACCGACTCCGTCAATTTGAGTAATTTTCCGGTCTTAATTAATCTTGCTTCAGATGCGGATTTGGCAGCCGATGCGCAAGACGATGGTGACGACGTCGCTTTTACTGATAATTCCGAGAATCAATTAGATCATGAAATTGAGAACTTCAACGGCACCACTGGCGAGCTTCAGGCTTGGGTCGAAGTAGCTACTCTTTCAGCCAGCAGTGATACAGTCGTTTTTATGTACTATGGCAATGGAGCTTGTGGGAGCCAGCAAAACACTACCGGAACCTGGGATAGTAACTTTAGGGGAGTTTGGCACTTAGATGAGGGTGGTACCGGTACGCGGTATGACTCGACTTCTCTAGGACATAACGCCACAGCGACAAATTATGACGGAGATGAGGATGTGTCTGGGAAAATAAGCAACGCCGATGATTTTGACGGCAGTGATGACATCTTAGTTGGCCCTTCTTCAAACAGCATTACCGGAGATAACCTCCAAACAGCGACAATGTCTATTTGGGTCAAACACAGCAACACAGGCAATGCTGGATATATGACAGCCCTAAAGAGAAGCGCAGCTGATAGCACATTGTTTTCTCTTGACGCTGGGGAAAGTAATGCAGGAGATTTAGGTTTTCTGACAAGGAATTATGCTGATACTACTCACCCATGGTTAAACTACAATGGAGGATATAACGATGGACAATGGCATCACCTGGTCGCGGTTATTAACAATCTGGACAGAACGCTCTATGTCGATGGTTCTAAGAGAAACGCAGATACCGAAGGTATGCAAAGTGTTACCGGTAATACGGCAACGTTTACAATCGGCGGATTTGCTGTAAATAATATTCTCTTTGATGGAACGGTTGATGAGGTCCAGATTTCCAATATTGCCAGAGGTTTTGATTGGATTAAGACGGGCTATAATAATCAGAACTCACCCTCCTCCTTCTACACCTTGGAAGATGAGGAAACCAAACCGGATACTCCAATACTAGAGCAGAATCATTATCACTGGCGCAACGACGATGGAACAGAAGCGACAGCTACTTCAGCTACCAGCGGTACTCAAGACACAAGCTTAACCCTTGACATAAATGTCCGCAAAAGATTGAGAGTAGAAATTTCCAACGAAGGGTCTGCTAGCTCTACCGATATTCAGTACCGTTTGGAGTACGGAGAGAAACTAACCACTTGCGGCGCGATTTCCTCCTGGACCGATGTCGGTGCGGTGAGCGGTGATTGGGATATGTCCGCAACCGATAATTTAACTGAAGGAAATGACACAACTAATATCGCGGTAGCCACTGGTGGTGTGACCGATGAAAATACCACTTTTGAAACTCCCAATAGCGCGATTAAAGACACCTCTTCACAGACGGCGGCTATTTCTTTAGGCACCACTGAGTTTGTGGAAGCCGAGTATTCAATTATTGCCGCTAGCTCAGCCCAGGGTAAAAATTACTGCTTCCGCCTAACTAATGCCGGCTCAACAGATTATTATTTTGACTACACTACCTATCCAGAAGCCAGCATCCCTAAGCTAGAACAGATCCATTATCGTTGGCGGAACGACAACGGAGGTGAAGGAGACGCGACCTCTTGGTATAACGCCTCGTGGTCTTATCGGAAAAAAATTACTATTGATCACACCAAAGTCGAAGGCGATCATTCAAGTTTTCCGGTTCTTGTCCACCTTGATAGCTCAGAAACAGATTTTTGGAGTCACTGTTCAAACAAAAACGAGGTAGTTTTTACGCAAGCCGATGGGACAACGAAATTAAAAAGAGAAGTAGAAACCTTTAATCACACTACGGACGACCTTTATGTCTGGGTGAAAATCCCCACAATGGATGAGGACAATGATTTAGATATTTATCTCTATTATGGCAATGGGTCTGCTTCGGAGACAGACGATATAGATACATGGGATACTAACTACAAGATGGTTCAACACTTAGATGATTTAACCACGTCTACCACCGAGGACAGTGTTTCAAGTAGTAATAATGGGACAAAAAGAGCGGCCAATGAACCGATAGAAACAGATGGAAAGATAACAAAGGCACAAAGCTTCGACGGCAGTAATGACTACGTTAAAATAACGAATAATTTTATCGTTAGCCCTACATCCTTAACCATCTCCTCTTGGTTGAAAAAAGAAAGTGGTGGAAGTACTTATGAGTGTGCTCTGCATAAGGGGTCTACTAATACTATAGGAAGTACTGATTATTGGCTGGGTGTAGATAATACGGACTATTTAACCGCCACTATCGGCGCCAACCGATCTGGTATCGGTTGGGATAAGGGGAAAACCACGACTCTAGCAACCTATGGAGAATGGTACTATCTGGTAGCTAGCTGGGATGGCTCTGTCGTCAGGGTTTATATAAACGGAGACTATAATAAACAGTATGCCCTAACTTCATATGGGAACTTAACAACTCCTACAAGATTTGGAGCGGCTGACGATGGAACAACCTATCAATTTAAAGGAGTAGTCGACGAAGTTAGGATTTCCGACACATATAGAGACTCCGATTGGATAAAAACCTCTTACAATAATCAGAGCTCTCCTTCGAACTTTTACAGTATAGGAGGCGAACAAGCTGGAGCCGGAGCAACTTGGAAAGAGAGTGAAGACACGGTAACCTCGTTAGCGAAAGACACCTTAGCTCGTCTACGATTTGAGGTTTCCAACGAGGGGAACTCAACTTTAACTAGTACCACTTACCGAATTGAATACGGAGTAAAGTCAACCACTTGCGCGGCGATTTCCGTCTGGACTGCTCTTCCCGACGATGATACCCAGCACTGGCGGATGGCCAATTCAACTAATTTAACCGAAGGAGAAGCGACTACTAATGTGGATGGCTTAACCGACGAGAACACCGCTTTTGTGGCTGGCCAAACAAAAGATACAAACAACCAAACCACTGGTATCACCTTAGCTTCAACTCAATTTACTGAGATTGAATATGGTATTAAAGCTACTACTAACGCTACCGGCGGAGCTACTTATTGCTTCCGTGTTACTAACGCCAGTTCAACTGCTTACTTCACCTACACTCAATATGCCCAAGTTACGCTTGGGGCCGATCCCGTCATCTCCATTTCTATAAGCGACGGTGTTATAACTTACGGCACTATGGCGGCCGGAACTTCAAAAACAACGGTTGATTTAACTGATACCCAGACTTTAACTAATGACGGCAACGTCACCGAAACTTTTAATATCAAAGGCCGAAACGCGCCTTGCCCCTGGACTTTGGCTTCATCTGTCGGCACCGACCAATATGTGCATCAATTTTGTAAAGCAACCGACGTCTCCTGCAGCAGCCCGCCGACAAATTATACAGCTCTCACCACGGGCTATCAGGCTCTTTACACCGGTGTGGCCCAAAGCGGGACAAAACAGCTTGATTTAAGGGTCATTGTCCCCACTACGAGTTCCTGTTTTACTTCACAATCCATAGATGTCACAGTGCAAGCCGTAGAGGAGTAATATCCACAAGGAATGGCCCTAAACCGTGGTACAATTAGCGGGTAAAAGGTCGAAGAGATTTAGATCCCAAATAAGGATTATTGATGAATAAATTAATTTTACCCGTTTGTCTTTTAGGCCTCTTCGGCTTGTTAATGGGGCCAATGGCCTGGGCGGCAGACACGGATGTAGTTGATGCTACGGTTATGATTCAAAACATCTCGGTTTCAGTTAGTGATGGAGACGTGTCTTATGGCACAATGGCTGTGAGCACATTTAAGAGCACGATAGCGACAGACCTAAATGAAATGCAAACCGCCACTAATGACGGCAATGTGACTGAGGATCTCAACATTAAAGGTCAGGACACCGCTGCTTGGACATTGGAGAGTGCTGTGGATGCCAATAAATATGTGCATCAGTTCTGTAACGACACTGATGCAGATTGCTCTGCCCCACCCACTGGTTTTACTGCAATGACAGAATCTGGTTATACCACGCTCGACGAGGATGTCGTCGCTCTCGGCACAGTTGACTTCCAGCTCAGGCTTGGCACGCCGAGCTCGTCAATTTCCTATACCGAGCAAGAGGTTGACGTGACGGTTCAGGCGGCTCTTGCCACTTAATCCTTTCAGAACATATGTTCTCAAGAATTGCTGGTAAAATTTTTTTGGCACTGCTTTTGGCCGTAGTGGTTATTCCACCAGCCTTAGTTCTGGCTAAAATAGGCGTAGGTGTTGGTGTTGGTAAGATCCAAGTTGATGAGATACTCAAGGCGGGACAGGTCTATCGGTTGCCCAACCTGCCGGTTTTAAATACGGGGGACGAGCCGGCCGACTATGAATCAAGCGTGGAATTCCACGAGGGGATACCAGAGTTAAGGCCAGCCAGAGAGTGGTTCTCTTTTAGTCCCCAGACTTTTCATTTAGAGCCCGGAGAGGTGCAGAGCGTGCAGGTTATGCTTACTCTGCCGCTGAAGACCCAGCCGGGGGATTATTTCGCTTACCTTGAGGGACATCCGGTTGAGAAGACAGAAGCGGGCGTCACGTCGGTCGGTATTGCTGCCGCGGCTAAACTTTATTTTACCGTTGCCCCGGCGAACATCTTTCAGGGAATTTACTACCGGGTAATAACCACCTTTCAGGCATACGGCCCTTGGTCTTACATAATTCTGGGAATTCTAGTGGGAGCGTTTCTTATCATACTTTTTCGGAAGCACTTCTCGCTCAACATAGCTATTAGGGCAAAGAGGTAGTTAGTTAAAACTCTGATTTGCGCCCAAGCAGGAAAAAACAATTTGCGGTATTTCTAGTTGGCGTCTTAGGCCTTTTGGGGAGCGTTTTTTTATTTCTCAATTCTCAGTCAGTTGAAGCGGGCGAGACCAGCCAGGTTACAGCTACCATTACCATATCTGTCTGCGGGAACAACATAATTGAGGCAGATGAAGAATGTGACGGCACAGATCTGGGAGGCGAGACCTGTAAGAGTCTGGGCTATGCAGGCGGTACTTTAAGCTGTCAAACTGACTGCACTTTTAAGACCACCGCCTGCACCTCCGGCGGAGGCGGTGGAGGAGGTGGGGGAGGCGGAAGCCCCAGTCCGCCGGCCGAGACAGAAGTTAATTTCTCCGGCCGGGCTTATCCTCTTAGCAAGGTGGGGGTTCTTAAGGATGGCCAAGTGGTGGCTACCAGTATCGCCGGTCCCGATGCCAAGTTCTATATTTCTTTAAGCGGTTTGTCACCCGGCGACTATAATTTCTCACTCTACGGAGAGGATAGCAACGGCAGGCGTTCTTCACTCTTCACCTTCTCCGTTTATATAACTGATGGTGTCACCACTAATATCAGTGGTGTTTTTATTACTCCCACTATCGATACCGACAAAAGCGAAGTAAAACGAGGTGAGAACATCGCTATCCTAGGCCAATCGCCGCCTTTGTCCGAGGTGACTATTGCCGTAAATTCGGAGGAGGATATTTTCGTAAAAACATTCTCGGACCAGAGCGGTACCTATCTCTACAACCTTGATACTGTTCTGCTCGCTATGGGTCGGCACCTTACCCAATCCAAAGCTGCCCTCCAGGGTGAAATCAGTTCATTCAGCAACGCGGTCACATTCTTGGTCGGCAACAAAACCGTTTTCAGGGGAGCGGGAACCTGCCCGGTTAAGGGAGACCTGAACGACGATTGCCGGGTGAATTTGGTTGACTTCTCCATTGCCGCCTACTGGTATAAGAAGCCGATCAGTGCCCAGTTCGCCGTAAAAGAAACGGACAAACTGAATAGCGATGGTAAAATCAGCCTAGTCGACTTTTCTATAATGGCTTTCTACTGGACGGGCTAATATATGGATTTTTTCAGAAAAATAATTTTATTACTCACGCTGTCATTGGCTCTGGTGCCCCCGGTGGCCACAGCGGCCGTTATATCCCTGGATATAGAGGATAGGGAACTGGGGGTCGGGAGCCAGCTTGAGGTGGCCGTGAAATTAGATACGGAGGGCGAAGAGATCAATGCCTTTGAGGGAACGGTCATCATCCCATCCGAGCTCGTGCAGGTGAAAGAGATCCGTGACGGGAACTCAATTGTTAACTTCTGGATAGAGAGACCCCGCCTGGAGTCACCTCAGAGGATCGTTTTCTCGGGTATAACCGCGGGCGGATACCGGGGCGAGAGCGGAACTATTTTCTCCGTTATCCTGGTGGCTGAAGGAAGCGGCAGCATTCCGGTTTCTATGGAAGACATTAAACTGCTCAAGAATGATGGCAGCGGCACTCCCGCTGAAATAAGTTTTTCAAACCTAACCCTTTCCGTGCCGCCCGTTGGCTACCCGAGCAGAGAGTGGGAGGTTGAGGACCGGGATGCTCCGGAATTGTTTGCACCGGAGATTGCCCGCGAAGGATCTTTATTTGACGGGCAATGGTTCCTGGTTTTTGCCACTCAAGATAAAAAGTCAGGCATTGATTATTACGAAGTCCGCGAAGGCAGGTGGGGCAAGTCTATCAGAGCCGAGAGCCCCTATGTACTACAAAACCAGAAATTGGACGGGAGAATTTTTGTAAAAGCCGTTGATAAAGCCGGCAACGAACGAAGCGTAACTCTGGATCCGCCCGATTATAAACCATGGTATCAGCATTTCTGGATAGTCTTTATACTGATAGTAGGGATAGTGGCTATCAGCCTGATCTCGGGTAAGAAAACATGGCGAAAACCTTCAGAGCCACATTAATATTCCTGCTTTTTTTCGGTGTGTTCGACCAAGTTGCCGAAGCGGCGACTCTTAGTTTTGCGCCGGCATCCGGCTCATATACGGTAGGTAATACGTTTGCGGTAGCGGTGCGTGTGTCCAGCACCGACCAGGCTATGAATGCCGCCTCCGGAGCG
>Ga0105105_10000675_pt1 | contig 15157 bp, 10 predicted proteins | sample PPLLaktember2015_4_FD_79108 | JGI IMG/M metagenome (GOLD analysis project Ga0105105, IMG submission 79108) | Freshwater sediment microbial communities from Prairie Pothole Lake near Jamestown, North Dakota, USA - PPLs Lake P8 Core (1) Depth... | ecosystem: Environmental > Aquatic > Freshwater >... | reverse complement strand
CGGATCGCCTTCAGTCCGATCGTGCCGTCGTGATCCGTGCCGCTGAGGACGATGCCGACCGCGCGCTCGAGCCCCTGCTCGGCCAGCGACAGCATCATCAGGTCGATCGGTCTGGGCGCCGGCGGGCGCCCCGGCGGGTCCGAGAGCTCGAGCGAATCGCCGCGGCACAGCAGCAGCCGCCCCGGCGGCGCGACATAGGCCCGACCGCCTTCGATCGCCGTCGGGCCCTCGACCTGCACCGCCGGCACGGTGCCGGCCGCGGACAGCAGCTCGGCGAGATGACTGACGCTGCCGATCGGCAGGTGGGTGACGACCAGGTAGGCGATGCGCGGATCGGGCGTGGCGGCCGCGAAGAACGCCTTCAGCGCGGCGAGGCCGCCGGCCGAGGCCCCCAGGCCGACGAGCATGGCCGGGGATGCCCCTCGGGGCACCGCGTGTTCTTGCTCGCTCAACGGGAGGTCCTCTCGGTGGTGGGGGCACGCGCCGTGCGGCGCGTACGCTGTGAGGGCGCGTACCGTCAGCGCCGGCGCCGAGGGGCACCGCTCATCAGACAGATCGGAATGCAGCCAAGCCAGGAGGGCGGATCGGGGCGAGCTCGGCGAAGCCAGTATAGGCCTGCGGGCGCCCGCCCCCCGGGACAAGGGCCCGACGCTTGATCGGGCGCAAGGGTCGGGCGTGCGTCGCGGGGGGAGGTCCGCCGGTTCAGCCGAACTGCAGGCCGGCCAGCCGCGCGTACAGCGCCCCGCGCGCCATCAGTTCGGCGTGCGTGCCCTGCTCCACGATCGAACCGTGCTCGAGCACGACGATCAGGTCGGCGCGCTGCACCGTCGACAGGCGGTGGGCGACGACGATGGTCGTGCGTCCGCGCATGGCGGTCTCCAGCGCCGCCTGCACGAGGCGCTCGCTCTCGGTGTCGAGGGCGCTGGTGGCCTCGTCCAGCAGCAGCAGCGGCGCGTCCTTGAGGATCGCCCGTGCGATGGCGATGCGCTGGCGCTGGCCACCCGACAGCCGCACGCCCCGCTCGCCGAGGAAGGTCCGGTAGCCGTCCGGGAGCTGGCGCAGGAAGCCGTCGGCCTGCGCGGCGCGGGCGGCGGCGATCACCTCCTCCTCGGTGGCGTCGGGCCGCCCGTAGCGGATGTTCTCCATCGCGTCGGCCGAGAAGATCACCGCGTCCTGGGGCACCAGCGCGATGCGGGCGCGCAGGGCTTCGAGCGGCCAGCGCTCGATCTCGACGCCGTCGATGCGCAGCGTGCCCGCGTCGCGGTCGTAGAAGCGCAGCAGCAGCTGCAGGACCGTGCTCTTGCCCGCCCCGCTCGGGCCGACCAGCGCGACGGTCCGGCCGGCCGGGATCGAGAGGGAGAGCCCCTGCAGGGCCGGCCGATCGCGCCGCGACGGGTAGGCGAAGCGCAGGTCCTCGAAGGCGATCGACGCCCCGAACGGCGAGCCCTCGGGCACCGGAGCCGGCGCGCTCGGGCTGCGGATCGCGGGCACGGCGCGCAGCAGCTCGTCGAGCCGCTCGGAGGCGCCGGCGGCACGCAGCAGGTCGCCCCAGACCTCGGCGAGCACCGCCGCGCTCGAGGCGACCATCGCGAAGTAGATCAGGGTCTGGCCGAGCTGGCCGGCCGTCATCTCGCCGCGCAGCACCGCGAGCGAGCCGTTGTACAGGCCGAAGATCGCCGAGCCGAAGGCCGAGACGATGATGAAGGCGGTCAGCCAGGCCCGGGTGCGGGTGCGTCGGATCGAGGTGACGAACGTCGCCTCGGTGGCCTCGGAGAAGCGTCCCGCCTCGCGCCGCTGCTGATCGTAGCTCTGCACGACCGGAATGGCGTTCAGCACCTCGGCGGCGATCGCGCTCGAATCGGCGAGCCGGTCCTGGCTGGCCCGCGACAGCTTGCGCACCCGCCGGCCGATGAACACCGCCGGCACCACGACGAAGGCCAGCACGGCGATCATGGTCACCGCGACCTTGGGCACCGTCCAGACGAGCATCCCCAGGCCGCCGACGAACAGCACGGCGTTGCGCAGCCCCATCGAGAAGCTCGATCCGACCACGGTCTGCACCAGCGTCGTGTCGGCCGACAGCCGCGACAGCACCTCGCCGGTCTGGGTCGTCTCGAAGAACACGGGGCTCTGCTGCAGCACGCGCGAATACACCGCGCTGCGGACGTCGGCGATCACCCGTTCGCCGAGCCAGGTGACCATGTAGTAGCGCAGCGAGGTGAACCCCGCGAGCACGGCGGACGCCGCGAACAGCCAGAGGAAGCTGTGTCCGAGCTGGGCGGCGCGCGTCGCCGGATCGCCGCCGAAGCCGGTGTCGATCACGTCGCGCAGCAGGACCGGAACGGTCAGGGTCGCTGCCGCCGCGGCGAGCAGGAACAGCGTCGCGAGCGCGGTCCGGCCGAGGTAGGGGCGCAGCCAGGGCAGCAGCACGCCCAGGCCGGAGAGTCCGGAGGCGGGGGGACGCGAGGCGGGGGGGCGGTCGGCCATCGGGCACGGGAGCGGTTGCGATGCGCCGGACGACGCACGCCGTCAGCGTAGCAGAGCGTCGCGGGCGCCCCCGCCCTAGTGCGCCGGCGCAGGCTTCGCGCAGCGCGCCTTCACGTGCGCCACCATGCTGTGCGCCAGCTCCTCCTCGCCGCTGAAGACCGTGCCCAGTCCGGCATCGCGCATCAGGCGCGACTCGGCCTCGCCATGGCTGCGGACGACGACCTCGATCCCGGGGTTCAGGGTGCGCGCCGTCCGGACCATCCGTTCGAGCCCGACCGTATCGGGAATGGCCACGACCAGCATCGCCGCAGTCGCGATGTGGGCCTGGACCAGGACCTCGGGGTCGGCGGCATCGCCGCTTACGGCAGCGATCCCGGCCTGACGCAGCGCCTCGATCCGCTCGCGGCTGATGTCGATCACCACCACGGGCAGACCGTCGTCGCGCAGGGTCCTCGCGATCTGCCGTCCGACGCGCCCGTAGCCGACGATCACCACCTGGCCGGACAGCACGTCCGGCCCGGTGTCCGCCGGCAGCGCGGCGGACGGGTCCCGGCGGGCGTCCATCGCTCGCGCCCACGCCGAGCGGGCGGTGAGCGCGCGCGCGAGCGGCTCGGCCGACGCCATCACGAAGGGGTTGATCGCGATCGAGATCAGCGCGCCCGCGACCACCAGGCTCATGCCCTCCGGCGGCATCAGGCCGAGCGCGGCCCCGAGCCCGGCGAGGATGAAGGAAAACTCGCCGATCTGCGCCAGGCTCCCCGACACGGTGAGCGCGGTGCGCAACGGGTACCGGAACGCGACCACCAGGGCCGCCGCGGCCACCGACTTGCCCACCACCACGATCCCGACGACGGCGATCACCTGGAGCGGACGATCGAGCAGCACCGCGGGATCGAACAGCATGCCGACCGAGACGAAGAAGAGGACCGAGAACGCGTCGCGCAGCGGCAGCGACTCCTCGGCCGCCCGCGCACTGAACTCGGACTCGCGCATGACCATGCCCGCGAAGAACGCGCCGAGCGCGAACGAGACCGAGAACAGCTTGGCCGACGCGAACGCGATGCCGATCGCGCAGGCCACCACCGCGAGCGTGAACAGCTCGCGCGACCCGGTTCGCGAGACCTGCCACAGCAGCCAGGGCACCGCGCGACGCCCGGCCACCAGCATCACCGCCACGAAGGCCGCCACCTCGAACAGCGTGCGACCGATCGCCCCCCAGGGCGAGCCCGCCGCCTGCGCATCGGGGACCGTGCCGCCCAGCAGGCCGGCCAGCGGCGGCAGCAGCACGAGCACCAGGACCATCGCCAGGTCCTCGACCACGAGCCAGCCGACCGCGATCCGGCCGTTGGACGACTCGAGCGCGCCCTGCGCCTCGAGGGCCTTGAGCAGCACCACGGTGCTGGCCACCGACAGGCACAGCCCGAAGACGAGCGCGCTGCCCCAGGTCCAGCCCCACCAGGCCGCCAGCCCGGCGCCGAGCGCCGTGGCGACCGCCATCTGCACGACGGCGCCGGGCACCGCGATGCGCCGGACGGCGAGCAGGTCGCCGAGCGAGAAATGCAGACCGACGCCGAACATCAGCAGCATCACGCCGATCTCGGCGAGTTGCGCCGCGATGCCGACGTCCGCGACGAAGCCCGGCGTGGCCGGGCCGATCATGACCCCCGCGACGAGATAGCCGACGAGCGCCGGCAGCCGCAGGCGTTCGGCGATCACGCCGAGCAGCAGCGCGAGGCCGAAGCCGACCGCGACCGTGCTGATCAGCGTGACGTCGTGGACCATCGGGGAGGACGCAGGGGCGGGTTGGAATGCCCCGATGGTAGAAGACGCGCGAGCGTCCGCCGCAGCGTAGGGGTTTGCCCGGCGTGGGACCGCGCCGCGTCAGTGCGCGGGGGGCGCGTTCCTCAGCACTTCCTCGATCGTGGTCTGCCCGGCGGCGACCTTCATCGCACCCGCCAGCCGCAACGGCTTCATGCCGTCGCGCATGGCCTTCTGGCGGATCCGGACCAGGTCCGGCCGCTCGTCGACGAGCGCGCGGATGCCGTCGGTCATCGTCAGGATCTCGTAGAGGCCGGCCCGGCCGCGATACCCGGTGTTGCGGCACTCGAGGCAGCCGACCGCACGCCACGCGGTGGACGGGCGGCGGGCGCGGAAGGGCCGGATCATGCCCTCCCAGGCATCCTCGGGCAGCGCATCGTGCGGTGCCTTGCAGTGGGGGCAGAGCGTGCGCACCAGCCGCTGGGCCATCACGCCGATCAGCGTCGCGTTCAGCAGGAAGGGCGCCACGCCGAGATCGAGCATCCGCGTCACGGCGCTCGCCGAATCGTTGGTGTGCAGCGTGGACAGCACCAGGTGCCCGGTCAGCGCCGCCTGGATCGCCATCTCGGCGGTCTGCAGGTCGCGGATCTCGCCGATCATGATGATGTCCGGATCCTGGCGCATCAGCGCGCGGATGCCGTCGGCGAACCCCAGGTCGATGCCGTTGTTGACCTGCATCTGGTTGAACGCCGGCTCGACCATCTCGATCGGGTCCTCGACCGTGCAGACGTTGACCTCCTCGTTGGCGAGCTGGCGCAGCGTCGAGTACAGCGTCGTCGTCTTGCCCGAACCGGTCGGACCGGTGACGAGGATGATGCCGTTCGGACGCCGGGTCATCTCGTCCCAGCGCGACAGGTCCTCGTCCGAGAAGCCGAGGTCGGAGAAGCCCTTGACCAGCACCTCCGGATCGAAGATCCGCATCACCATCTTCTCGCCGAAGACGGTCGGCAGCGTCGCGAGCCGCAGCTCGATCTCGCGGCCCTCGGCGGTCCGGGTCTTGATGCGGCCGTCCTGCGGACGGCGCTTCTCGACCACGTCCATCCGGCCGAGCAGCTTGATGCGGCTGGTCATCGCCGACAGCACCGCCGGCGGCACCTGGTAGACGTTGTGGAGCACGCCGTCGATCCGGAAGCGCACGACGCCGAGCTCGCGGCGCGGCTCGAGGTGGATGTCGCTGGCGCGCTGGTCGAACGCGTACTGCCACAGCCAGTCGACGATGGTGACCACGTGCTGGTCGTTGGCGTCGAGGTTGCGGCCGCTGCGCCCGAGCTCGACCAGCTGCTCGAAGCTGCTGGTGTGGCCGTTGCCGACGCCCTTGCTGGCGCCGCGCACCGAGCGCGCGAGACTGTAGAACTCGACGATGTAGCGGGCGATGTCGACCGGGCTCGCGATGACCCGCACGATCCGCTTGCGCAGCAGCGCGGACAGCTCGTCGACCCACTCGTCGAGCATCGGTTCGCAGGTCGCGATCACGACCTCGCCGGTCCGGACCTCGAGCGGCAGGACGTCGAACCGGGTCGCGTAGCTGCTCGACATCACGTCGGCGACCTTGGCGAAATCGACCTTGAGCGGATCGATGTGCGCGTGCTCGAGACCGCAGCGTCCGGCCAGCCATGCGGTGAGTGCCTCGAGGTCGAGCTCCCGGTGCGGCGCGGCCACGCTGCGCAGCCGGCGCTCGGCGACCGCGACCAGCGCATGGCGGCGCGCCTGCGTCAGCCGGGCATAGCCCACCTGGGTCTGGAGCTGCTCGGCGTCGATCAGGCCGTCCTCGTGCAGGGCGGCCAGCACGTCCTCGACACCGAGGCGGCGGCCGCGTGCGCCGACGCCGCGCGAGGCGACGTCCGTGCGCGGCGATGCCCGCCGCTCGGCGGCGGACTCGGCCACGGTGGACGCGCCGGTCTGGGCCGGTGCCGCGGGATCGGAGAGGACGCGCTTCATTGCGGGCGACGGTAGCACCGGGTCCGACCGGGCACCCGCCACCGACGGACGGACGGTCGACGGGACCGGGCGACGCGGCCAGGATCGCCCCGAGCGGGACGGGGCCGCCCCGCGGTCCCCGGCCCGGACCGCGTCTCAGCCGTCCACGACCTGCTGGCGCAGTGCCTTGGCCCAGCCGCGGGCCGGCAGTCGCCAGCGGCGCTCGACCTCGGCGGCCCGTTCGAAGAGCATCGCGGCGTCGACCGCCAGGGGCGGTCCGGCGAAGGCGAGCACCACCAGGTTGCCCGCCTCGACCGGCGGCAGCACCAGCATCCGCCCGTCGAAGACCTCGGCGATCCTGCGGCGATTGCGCTCGAAGGAGGCGTGGTCGCTGCCGAAGAGGTTGACGACCATCATCCCGGGCTCGGCGATCGCGCGGCGCACGGCGGCATAGAACTCGACCGACTCGAGCACCGGACCGCGCGCGTCGCGATCGTAGAGATCGACCTGCACGACACCATAGCGGCCGCGCGCACGCGGCGCGGCCACGAACTCGCCGGCGTCGCCGAGGACGACCTCCAGCCGGTCGTCGTCCTCGGGCAGCGCGAAGAAGCGGCGGCATGCCGAGATCACCGACTCGCCCTGCTCCACCGCCGTGACGTCGGTGTCGGGCAGCCGCTCCCAGCACCACTTGGTGAGCGCGGCCGCACCGAGCCCGAGCTGCAGCACACGAGGCGGCGGCTCCATGAACAGCAGCCACGCCATCATGTGCCGGATGTAGTCGAGCTCGAGATCGAACGGCTTGCGCAGGCGCATCGCCCCCTGGATCCAGCGCGATCCGAAGTGCAGGTAGCGCACGCCGTCCGATTCGGACAGGTCGATCGGCGGATCGGTGCGGGACGGGTCGGCGCCCGTCGCCCGCGGCCGGCGCCGCGTCGCCTCCTTGGGCCGGCTCATGCTGCGATCCAGCCGTCCGTGCGCAACGCCATCCAGCGCTCGAGCTTCGCCTCGAACGACAGGGCCGCGTGCGCCGGGCTGGTCGACGGCATCCGGTACGTGACCAGCCCCCGAGCCGCGAAGGCCGGCTCGCTGCGGGCGGCGGTGGCGCCGTTGAAGGCGACCGCGCCGAGACCCGGCAGCCCGGCCAGCAGGGCGTCGAAGTCGTTGCCGTGCGCATCGCGGATCGCGGCATCGAGGCTGCCGGTGCGGCGGCAGGCGCCGAGGACGTCCCACAGCGCGACGCGCCGCACGCGCAGCCGCTCGAGCCGCGCCTCGTAGTCGAGCTCGGGCAGCGGCTCGCCGAGCAGCCCGCCGAGGATCGGCCAGAACTGGTTGCGCGGATGCGCGTAGTAGCGGGCCTGCGAGAGCGAGACCTCGCCGGGGAAGCTGCCGAGGATCAGCAGCCGCGGGGCGGCGCCGAGCACCGGCGCCAGCCCGCGCAGCAGCCCCGGGCCGGCCGCCGCCCTCCCCGACCCGCCGACGATCACCGCGACGACATCGCCAGCAGCATCTCGTTGAGCCGCCTGACGAAGCCGGCCGCGTCCTCGAGCTGCCCGCCCTCGGCGAGCAGCGCCTGGTCGAAGAGCAGCCGTGCCCAGCGGTCGGCATCGGCATCGTCGGCCTTCATCCGCGCGACCAGCGGATGCTCGGGGTTGATCTCGAGGATCGGCGTGCGGTCCGGCGCCTTCTGACCAGCCTGCTTGAGCAGCCGCTCGAGCGTGCCGCTGATCTCGTTCTCGTCGGAGACCAGGCAGGACGGCGAGTCGGTGAGCCGATCGGTCACGCGGACGTCCTTGACCCGGTCGCCGAGCGCGTCGCGGATGCGGGCGACGAGCCCGGCGTACGCCTTCGCGGTCTCCTCGACCTTCTGCTTCTCCTCGGCGTCCTGCAGCGAGCCCAGGTCCAGCCCGCCGCGCGACACCGACACCAGCGGCTTGCCGTCGAACTCCTGCAGGAACGACAGCATCCATTCGTCGACGCGATCGGCCAGCACCAGCACCTCGATCTCCTTGCGACGGAAGACCTCGAGGTGCGGGCTGCTGCGGGCGGCGGCCTCGGACTCGGCGGTGACGTAGTAGACCTTGTCCTGGCCGGGCTTCATCCGCGCGACGTACTGCTCGAGCGAGACGGTCTGCTCGCCGGTGCCGGTCGAGGTCGAGGCGAAGCGCAGCAGCTTCGCCAGCCGCTCCTGGTTGCCGAAGTCCTCGCCCAGGCCCTCCTTGAGCACCTGGCCGAACTCCTTCCAGAAGTTCGCGTAGTCGTCGGGGCGGTTGGCCGCGACGTCCTCGATCATCGACAGCACGCGCTTCGTGCAGCCCTCGCGGATCGCGCGGACGTCGCGGCTCTCCTGCAGGATCTCGCGCGAGACGTTGAGCGGCAGGTCCGCCGAATCGACCACGCCCTTGACGAAGCGCAGGTACACCGGCATCAGCTGCTCGGCGTCGTCCATGATGAACACGCGGCGCACGTACAGGCGGATGCCGCGGCGGTGCTGCCGATCCCACAGGTCGAACGGCGCGCGCGCCGGCACGTACAGCAGCTGGGTGTACTCGCTGCGGCCCTCGACCCGGTTGTGCGTCCAGGCCAGCGGTGCGTCGGCGTCGCTGGTCAGGTGCTTGTAGAACTCGCGGTACTGCTCGTCGTCGAGTTCGGACTTCGAGCGCGTCCAGAGCGCGCTCGCCTGGTTGACCGTCTCCCAGTCCGGCGTCTCGCCTTCCTTCGTCGCTTCGGCCTTCATGCGGATCGGCAGCGAGATGTGGTCCGAGTAGCGCCGCACGATCGAGCGCAGGCGCCAGCCGGAGAGCAGCTCGCCGTGGTCGGCGCCGTCCTCGTCGTCGGCCCGCTTCTCGCGCAGGTGAAGGACGATCCGGGTGCCCCGCTCGGCACGCTCGATCGCCTCGATGCTGAACTCGCCGCTGCCGTCGGACTCCCAGCGCACCCCCTCGGCCGCCGGCAGACCGGCGCGGCGCGACTCGACGACCACGCGGTCGGCGACGATGAACGACGAGTAGAAGCCGACGCCGAACTGGCCGATCAGGTTCGAGTCGCGGGCCTTGTCGCCGGTCAGGCTCGCGAAGAACTCGCGGGTGCCGGAGCGGGCGATCGTGCCCAGGTTGTCGATCGCCTCCTGGCGCGACAGGCCGATGCCGGTGTCGGTGACGGTGATCGTGCGGGCCGCCGCGTCGAACTCGATGCGGATCTCGAGCTCGGCGCCGCCCTCGAGCAGCTCGGGCCGGTCGATCGCCTCGAAGCGCAGCTTGTCGCAGGCGTCGGAGGCGTTGGACACCAGCTCGCGCAGGAAGATCTCGCGGTTGCTGTACAGCGAATGGATCATCAGCTGGAGCAGCTGCTTGACCTCGGTCTGGAAGCCCAGGGTTTCCTTCATCGCGCCCATGTCTTGGTGTGGTCTCGGGGAGTTCGGGAGCCGGGTCGGGCCGCGGCGTGCGCGGCCTCCGCCCGGGCGGGTGGCGGGATTATCGGGGCGGTGCGCCGGATTTCAAGCGCTGCCGGCCCCGCTCGAGCGTCTCCTGGAGCGCGCGCAGCATCCTCGGCTCCGACGAGGTCGCGACGTTGAAGCGCATCCAGGTGCTCGGTCGCTGGTCGGGCGAGAACAGACTGCCCGGCGCCATCAGGAAGCCCTGCTCGAGCATGGTCTCGGCCAGCGGCACGGTGTCCAGCCCGGTGTCCGCCCAGACGAACATGCCGGCGGGGTTTCCGGCGAAGGGCCGCAGGCCGAGGCGTTCGAGCGTGCGCGTGACCGGCTCGCGGGCCGCCGCGAGGCGTCCCCGCAGCCGCTCGAGATGGCGACGGTAGTGGCCTTCGGACAGCACCCGGTAGACGACCCGCTCGCCCAGCTCCGGCGTGGTGAGCCCGACCAGCATCTTCAGGTCGGTGAGCTGGCGCGCCAGCGGCGCGGCGCAGGCGATGAAGCCGACCCGCAGGTTCGCCGCCAGCGTCTTCGAGAAGCCGCCGACGTGCAGCACGCGCTCCAGGCGGTCGAGCGCCGCCAGCCGGGTGCACGGCTGCACCGACGCACCGGGGTGCAGGTCACCGTAGACGTCGTCCTCGACGACGCGGAAGTCGAACTCCTCGGCGAGCCGCAGGACCTGGAAGGCCTTCGCCGCGCTGATCGAGGTGCCGGTGGGGTTGTGGAGCACCGAACTCAGCACGTAGAGCTTCGGGCGGTGCATCGCGCACAGCGCGCGCAGCTGCTCGAGATCCGGGCCGTCGGCGAGCCGCGGCACGCCGATCACCCTCAGCCCCAGCAGCGAGAAGCGGCCGTACATCAGGAACCATCCCGGGTCGTCGACGAGGATGGTGTCGCCGGCCTTGGCAAAGGCCTGCGCGATCAGGTCCAGGCCCTGGGTGACGCCGATCGTGGTGACGATCTGCTCGGGCAGCGCGACGATCTCGTGCTCCGAGAGTCGCATCTGGAGCTGCTGGCGCAGCGGCAGGTAGCCCTGGGCCTGCCCGTAGCCGAGCATCGCCGCGCCGTTCGAGCGGCCGAGCGCGCGCAGGCTGGAACCGACCAGCTCGGCGTCCAGCCAGTCTCCGGGCAGCACGCCGCCGCCCGGCATGTCGCGGGTCGGCAGCTGCCGGAACATGTTGCGCAGCAGCCAGACCACGTCCATCGACGGGTTCGGTGTCTCGGCCCACGCGCGCGCGGCGGCCAGGCCGGCACCGAGGTTGCGCTCGCGCACGAAGAAGCCCGAACCGCGCCGGGACTCGATGTAGCCGCGGGCGATCAGCCGGTCGTAGGCCTCGACGACGGTGAAGCGCGAGACGCGGTGATCCGACGAGAAGCCCCGGATCGACGGCATGCGCGTGCCGGGCCGCAGCATCCGCTCGTCGATGCGCTGGGCGAACCAGGCGACGATCTGCTCGACCAGCGTGCGGTCGCTGCCCGCGGTCAGGAAGGAGTCGGGGCGCGCGGGCGGCGCACGGTCTGTCGGGGCGGGCTCGGGCATGGGGGACGATCGCTGTGTCGGGAAACGGACCGGGCCGGCTGGTCGATCGGATCACGAAACCGTACCGGCACTGTACCGCGCCCGCGCGTTAGCATCCAGCCCATGCAACCGCCGCCCCCTCGACACATCGCCGCCCCCCGCTCGCCCGGCGCGACCGGTGCGCGCGGAACTTCGCGATGAGCGCCACCGCCCTGCGCCCGGAAACCCGGGGCCTGCTGCTCGGGGTCGTCGGCGTCGCCGTCTTCTCGCTGACGCTGCCGATGACGCGGCTCGCCGTCGTCGACCTCGACCCCGTCTGGATCGGACTGGCGCGGGCCCTGCTCGCCGCCCTGCCGGCGGCCGCATGGCTGGCCTGGATCGGCGCCCCGCGCCCGCCGCGCGAGCTGCTGCCGCGGCTGGCGATCGTCGCGGGCGGCGTCATCGTCGGCTTCCCGACGCTGAGCTCGGTGGCCATGCGGCACGTCGATGCGTCGCACGGTGCGGTGGTGCTCGGCGTGCTGCCGCTGGCGACCGCGCTCGCGGGGGCCTGGCTGGCGGGCGAACGGCCGTCGCGCAGCTACTGGGTCTTCGCGCTGATCGGCGCGGGGCTGGTCTGCGCGTTCGCGCTGCGCGCCGGTGGCGGACGCCCACAGGCCGCCGACGCGCTGCTGGTGCTCGCGGTGGCTGCGGCGGCGATCGGCTACGCCGAAGGCGCGCGCGTCGCGCAGCGCCTCGGCGGACCGCAGACCATCTGCTGGACCCTGGTCTACGCCGCCCCCTTCCTCGCGCCGGTCGTCGCATGGCTGAGCTGGGTCCACGGCGTGCAGGCCCGGCCGTCGGCGTGGCTCGGCTTCGCCTACGTGACCCTCTTCAGCCAGCTCCTCGGGTTCTTCGCCTGGTACAAGGCGCTGGCGATCGGCGGTATCGCCCGCGTCTCGCAGGTGCAGCTGCTCCAGACGTTCATGACCCTCGCCTTCGCGGCGGCGGTCGCCGGCGAGCGGCCGACGCTCGCGACCTGGGGCTTCGCCGCCGCGGTGGTGGCCGTGGTGGCCGCGCAGCGCGCCACCGGCATCGCCGCTCCCTCCCCCGCTGTCCGTACCGTTCCCGCCGCCCCCTCCGTGAGCCCGAAACCATGACCGACACGCTCCCGTTCCTGCAGGTCGACGTCTTCACCGACCGGCCGTTCCTCGGCAACCCGGTGGCCGTCGTGCTCGACGCCGATGGCCTCGACGGCGCGGCGATGCAGCGCATCGCGCGCTGGACGAACCTGTCCGAGACGACCTTCGTGCTGCAGCCGACCGCAGCGGGCGCCGACTACGCGCTGCGCATCTTCACGCCCGACCGCGAACTGCCGTTCGCCGGACATCCGACGCTGGGCAGCGCCCGCGCGGTGATCGACACGGGCCGCGCGCGGCCGCGGGCGGGACGGCTGGTCCAGCAGTGCGCCGCAGGCCAGGTCGCCCTGCGCGTCGACGACGTCGGCGGTCGGCTGTACTTCGAGGTGCCCGCCTCGCGCGTCGGCCCGGTCGCCGAGGCGGACGCCGCCGCGGTCGCGCGGGCACTCGGGCTCGACGGTCCGCCGCCGCGCCTCGAGGCGATCGACGTCGGCCCGATCTGGCTGACCGCGGCGCTGCACGACGCCGAGCAGGTGCTGTCGCTGCAGCCCGACATGGCCGCGCTCGCGACGATCAGCCGCCGACTGCGGGTCACCGGCGTCACCGTCCACGCGCCGAGGGGGACACGTACCGACGGCCCCTGGAGCGATTCGCCGGACATCGCGGTACGGTCGTTCGCACCGGCAGCGGGCGTGCCCGAGGACCCGGTCTGCGGCAGCGGCAATGCCTGCGTCGCGCTGCAGCGGCGCGCGTCCGGGCAACGCGACGACTATGTCGCGGCGCAGGGCGAGGCGATCGGCCGGGCTGGCCGGATCGCGGTGGCCTTCCGGAACGAGGCGATCGAGGTCGGCGGCGCGACCGTGGTCTGCGTCGAGGGACGCCTGCGGACGGCGTGAGTCCGGGCCGATCCGGGCCGATCCGATCGGCGTCGGACCGAGCCGAATCGATCCGAGCCGATCAGGCCGACTCGAGCGGCGCGAAGAAGCCGTCGACCAGCGCGTCGTCCACCGCGTCGAAGGAAGCCGGCGACCACGCCGCATCGCGCGACTTGTCGATCAGCAGCGCGCGCACGCCCTCCGGGAAATCGGCGTGCCGCTGGCACTGCTTCGCGATTACCAGATCGAGGTCGAGCACCTGCTCCAGCCCGAGCAGCCGACAGCGGCGCATGTACTCGAAGGTGACCCGCGCTGCGGTCGGTGAGCCCTGGGCCAGGTTCTCCAGCGGGCGGGCGAACCAGGGCTCGGTCGCCGCCGCGGCCCGCAGCGCGGCGAGCACCGCCTCGGCGCCGCCCTGCAGGCCGATGCCGCGGATCGTGTCGTGGTGGCGTCGCAGCGCGCTGTCCGGCAGCGCGAGCGGCGCCTCGGCCGCGAAGCCCAGGCAGAACGCACGCAGCCGCGCGCGGTGCGCGGCGACGCCGCCGGTCCAGTCGAGTGCCGCAAGACGCTCGACGAAGGCCGGCTGCCGCGCATGCGCGATCGCATGGTCGGCGAGTCTCGCGTACAGGGCATCCGCCTCGTTGACGATCGCCCCCGTCATCGCCAGCAGCAGGCCCGCCTCGCCCGGCACCCGGTTCAGGAACCAGCCGCCACCGACGTCGGGGAAGAGCCCGATGTGGATCTCGGGCATCGCGAGCTTCAGGCCCTCGGTGACGATCCGCTCGCTGCCGGCCACCGACAGCCCCACGCCGCCCCCCATGTCGACGCCGTGCGCCCAGGTGACGAAGGGCTTCGGGTAGCGATGGATCAGCGCGTCGAGCTGGTACTCGACGTCGAAGAACGCGTCGCCGTAGACGAACCGGCGCGGCCCGCCGGCCCGCACCTGGCGGATCACCTCGGCGACGTCGCCGCCCGCGCAGAACCCCTTCGGCCCGTTGCCGGCCAGCATGACGCAGGCGATCGACTCGTCGGACGCCCACTCACGGAACCGATCGAGCATCGACTGGCACATCGACAGGTTCAGCGCATTCAACTGCCCCGGGCGATTCAGTCGCGCGATGCCGATCCGCCGGCCCGGCGTCGCGCAGTCGACGGTCTCGTACAGCATGTCGTCGGGGGTGGAGGAGGACGGGGGGGCGGTCGGGGTGGCGGTCATGGTGCGGGATCGTTCGGAGGAGCCGCGAGCGTACCAGCGCGGCGAGCTCGCCGCCGGGGCGGAGTCGGGCCGGCCATGCGGCCACGGCGAGTCCGTTCCGACATCGCTGGCAGAGGCCTCGGACACTTCCCTGTGCCTCCTCCTGCGTCGACCGCGCCGCCGTATCCGGTGTCGCGGGTCGGATCGCGACCCCTAAGTCCGGACGGTCTCACCCGTTCGAGCGCGTGGCGTAGGAACTCGGCGCATTCCGGAGTTGCGGGGCTTCACATTCGGTCACGAACGCCTAGAATTTGAGGCAGACGCGCCACCGCTTCGACTGCTTCCGAAGCGGTCGCCGGCCGGTCGCTCACGTTGCTGTCGCCCCCTTCGACATGTCTGGATTCCGCGGTCTTCGCCCGACCCGTCATGCACTCGGTCATGACGATGCGTGCCCCCCTGGGGCGTCGCCCGGAGGGAGATCGCCGCGACATCGGCGACCGCTTCTTCTGATGATGCTGCCGCTCGCCGTCGCCGGATGCGGCGGCGGGTCGGTCGACCCCATCTCCGTGCCGACTGCCGTCGGCGGGGTCAGCCTGGAGGCCCCTCCGACCGGCGGAGCGTCCGGGCCGATCGTGGCACCCGCACCCGCACCCGCACCCGCCTTGCCGGCGCCTCCCACCCCAGCGCCCGAGGCTTCGTCGCGGCCCGTCATGGCCACGGCGCCCGAATTCGGCTCCACATCGGGACCGGCTCCAGCTCCGGCTCCGGCCCCAGGGCCGGCCCCTGCCCCTGCCCCTGCCCCTG
>Ga0105105_10000674_pt1 | contig 15168 bp, 15 predicted proteins | sample PPLLaktember2015_4_FD_79108 | JGI IMG/M metagenome (GOLD analysis project Ga0105105, IMG submission 79108) | Freshwater sediment microbial communities from Prairie Pothole Lake near Jamestown, North Dakota, USA - PPLs Lake P8 Core (1) Depth... | ecosystem: Environmental > Aquatic > Freshwater >... | reverse complement strand
TGCTGACCACTGAAGCCATGGTGGCGGAGCGGCCTGAAGAAAAGGCCGACCACCCCATGCCCGGTGGAGGAGGAATGGGCGGCGGTATGGGTGGCATGGGCGGAATGGGCGGCATGATGTAATACCGTCTCAATCCGCATCCCCGCACCAATCAAAAAGCCCTTGTGGTGAGTCAAGCCACAAGGGCTTTTTGCATCTGTAGCAATGGTTATTCTGAGTTATATCTATATGAAAATACAATAATATATTGCTCAACCGCCGACCGCATGAAATAGAGCTCAAGAAATTGCGCGTAATGACGATATATACGAACGGATCCCCTTATTTTAGCAACTTATTATTTTTTTTAGGGCGACGACTTAGGGCATTAAACCAACCTTCTATGTAAGTGGGAGTCATCCATGAACCCGAAATTCATCCTCAAAAGTCTGTTGTTGACGTTAGCCTGCTTCGTAATTCTATCTGGCGTACGCAGCGTCAGTCATGCCGCCGAATCCGCACAGCATAGGACTCGTCCGGCTGCCGCTGAAACCGAAAACGGTTACTACTATACAGTTCAGAAAGGCGACACCCTCTGGGATCTTTCCAGGCGATTCTCGACAACTCCCTGGGTCTGGCCCGAGTTGTGGGAAGAAAACAGCGAGACCATCTCCAATCCCCATCTGATTTACCCGGGACAGAAAATCCGTTTGACCCGCATCGCGGGAAGTCGCCGGGCTGGTACTTCGGCGGGGGGTGCCGCGGAAGCCCCGGTCGGCGGCATTCATTATTATTTTTCACCGATCGACCAATATGGCTTCATACGCAAAGTACCGGTGGCCCCCGAAGGGATCATTTTCAAATTGCAGGACTCCGGCCGGCAGATGATCAGCGAGGGTGATATCATCTACGTCCGTTCGGACGGCAATGGCGCTCTGAGCCTGGGCCAGCGATTAACGATCTACCGAACGTTCAAGCCGCACATCGATCAGAAAACCAAGGAGTTGATCGGCACCCAGCATCTCCTGTGCGGGGTTCTGGAGATTGTTCAGAGAGAACCCCAGTATGCGATCGCCAAGGTGCTTGAATCTTACCGGCCCATCGAGATTGGGGACCTCTTGATGCCCTATCAACGACGCTCCCCGCGGATCGAAATTAAGAACAGTCAGCCGGGAATCGACGGAAATTTGATTCTGGCGGAAGAGCACTTGAGCATTTTTGCCGAATCCCATGTCGCCTTCATCAATCAAGGCAGACGCCACGGCATCACGCCCGGGCAGATATACAGCATCTACCGTTCAGACGAGCACAACTTCGGCAATGCATCGTCCCCCAATAAGATTGTAATTCCCTTTGATTATGGCGAGCTACTGGTCCTGCACACGGAAGACGACACATCAACGGTGTTGATCACCGATTCGAGAAAGGAATCTCACGAGGGAACCCGGGTCAGAACGCCGCTGGCCCTGCGCTGAAATCGGCTCCAAACCGACGCCTGACCTTGCTGAAAGGTGCGCCCAGCCCGGGCGCACCTTTTTTTCATTGTTCCTGCATATATCGAACCGCATTCGAAAGCAGGCGAATGCCGACGGTCGGGCCGTCGCCGAATGGTCGACCATCACGTCTGGCGCGTTCACGCTCGCGCAGCCAGTCAGGGTGGTTGGTCCAGTCATGATAGGCCTCCGGGTGGGGCATCAATCCGAAGATTCGCCCGGTCGGATCGCATATGCCGGCGATGTCGTCCACGGAGCCGTTCGGGTTATAAGGGAATCGTCCTGCGGCAGGGCTTCCGTCCGGAAGCGCGTACCGCAGCACGATTTGATGGTCGTTCTGCAGCCGGCGGATAACGGCATCATCGGCGTAGAATTGGCCTTCACCGTGGCGAACAGGGAAATCTGCCACAGAGATTCGCTGGGTGAAGACGCAAGGTGATTTCGGGTTGACCTGCAGGCGAACCCACTGGTCGCGAAAGTTGCCGGATGCATTCGGCGTCAGTGCGATCGATCGGGATTGGTAATCGCCATCAAAGCCCGGCAGCAGACCTAAATTTACCAGGGCTTGGAACCCATTGCAGATGCCGATAACGAGGCGGCCGCGTTCAACGAATTCCAGGATCTGATCACCCAGTTTGGTCTTCAATCGCACGGCCTGAATGACTCCCGCGCCGTGATCATCCCCACCCAAACCCCCCGATGAGAACCAGAATATGATGATCCTCCAGTCGGATGGACCCCTCAATCAACGAATTGATATGGGCACGGTGAGAGAGGGCGCCGGCCAGCTCAAAAGCATGGGCTGTCTCGCCGTCGCAGTTGAGACCGAAACCGGTGAGAACGAGAGCGTTGACCTTGGCCATTTCAGTACCTTTTTGATGAATTATCTAAACATAACTTATTGGATTGGTTAATAATAAAAAAGTTAACCGCCCGGCCCCGCTCATACCAAATTGCCGAATGGTGTCTTCCAGGCCGCTTTTAACTCCGAAACCGAAACGCCCAACAACGCCTCTCCGCTCAGTCCGTCGATCTTCAGAGCAGGCTCAGCTGTTACGCGCCCGATGCAGGCGCAAGGAGTCGCCCTGAAGCCGTCTTCGAATTCGACTTGGCGGCGTGGATCGACGGTGACGATGAAACGACCCGCGGATTCTGAAAACAAGACCGTGTCGTTGCGCGTGACCGCTTCGGCAGGTATTTTGCGAAGATCCACATGCATGCCGAGACCGCCGCCTACTGCCACCATGGCCAGATGCACGCCCAAGCCTCCCCGGTAGACGCCATGCACGGACGCCACCAAACCTTTTGCAACCGCTTGACTCATCGCCCGATAGATCGAAACGAACGTTTCGCTGTGAACCCGCGGAACGTTCAACCCCACGTAGCCCAAATGCTCGTAATATTCAGAACCTCCCAGTTCGTCGCGGGTCAGGCCGACTGCGTATACCAGATCACCGGCCATCTTGACGTCCATGCTCACGCAGCGAGCGATTTCGGGCACTACTGATATCGTTGCGAACTGCAGCGTCTCCAGAGCCGATACCTTGTGGGTCTCTCCATAGCGCCCCATCAGATGCCCGTCCACATACATGCTGTCTTTCCCCGATAGAAGCGGAATTTCGTAAGCACGGCAGATATCGCGAAGCGCCCAGCAGGCGCGCACCAGTTGAGCGGCCTTGAACTTGCCATCCGGGTTGCTTTCCGCATCAAATTGGATGTTGGGCCAGCAGAAGTTATCCACGCCGCCAATGTGGTTCCAATCACCACCCGCGGATAAGACCCGGCGCACGGCTTCATCAATGCTGCAAGTTGCCATATGATAGGCATCAATGGCGGAGTAGGTCGGCAGCAGTGCTTGGGTGAAAGCTATCCCGCGATTCGATCCCAGCACCGGTCGCAGCACCGAGGCGTCGCTGTTGACGTCCCGATCGGCACCGATCAACGGTTTAACGACACTCGTCCCCTGGACTTCATGATCATACTGGCGGATGATCCACTCCGTCGAGCAAATGTTGGGGCGCTTGAGCATATCGACCAACAGGCTTCCAAAATCCGTTGGGCACTTGACCACGGGTTCATGCAACCCGCGTTGCTCCGGTGCCGCCCATTCGGCTCCGAACTCCCATTGGGGAAAGCCGGATTGCAGGAAGTCCATGTCCACATAGGCGCAGGTCTTTCCATCGTAGGTGAGGTGCAGCTTCCCGGAATCTGTGTAGCGCCCGATCACCGTGCTTTCAACCGCATGTTTACGGGACAGCGATAAGAAGGCTTCGGCATCCTCGGGCCGAATGGCTACCGTCATGCGTTCCTGAGACTCCGAAACCCATATTTCCCATTGGTCGAGGCCTTCATACTTGAGCGGCACCTGATCGAGGGCGACCTCGGCTCCGTTCGAAAATCGTGCCGATTCTCCTACCGAAGAGGAAAGGCCGCCGCCGCCATTATCTGTGATGAAGCGGATCAAGCCCGTATCCCGGGCCTCCAGCAAGAAATCGTGCATCTTCTTCTGGGTGTACGGATCTCCGATCTGAACATGGCCGGCCGGGGTGTGTTCGGAGAAAACCTCGGAGGAAGCGGTCACACCGTGGATGCCGTCCTTGCCGACCCGTCCTCCACACATGATGAGCAAATCGCCCGGAGCGGTCTGCTTCTGCTCGGCTGGCTCTCCCCCGACGTGAGCCGGCATCACGCCGACCGCGGTTACGAAGACCAGGCATTTGCCCATGTAACCGGGATGGAAAACTACTTGTCCGAACGTCGTGGGAATGCCGCTCTTGTTGCCGCCGTCCCGAACGCCTTCGATGACGCCGTCCAGAAGCCGGCGCGGATGCAGCCTCGGCCTTAGTGGACCGGCATAGTCCCGCGGGCCGACACAGAAGCCGTAGCTGCCCATGACGAGCTTGGACCCCTTGCCGGTCCCCAGCGGATCGCGATAGACGCCGACAATGCCGGTGATGGCTCCGCCGTAAGCTTCCATGTTGGACGGCGAATTGTGGGTCTCTCCGGTAATGACATAGTAGTTCTCATCATCCAGGCGCCCCACACCCGCATTGTCCCACAGGACCGAAACCACCCAATGCTTCTTCTCCGCCAATTCCAGCGTCGGGGCTTCAATGCAGGTCTTGAACAGGTTGTCTACACATTCAATTGGGCCGCCGCCCGTCGCCCGGTAGCGGAACAGCCCCCGGAAGGTGTTGTGGTTGCAGTGATCGCTGCGCGCTTGGGAAATATATTCGATTTCGACATCGGTCGGTTCGGCCAATCCCACCGCCGCACGCGCGGCGCGCACCCGCGGGTCGCAAAAGTAAGCGCGGATGACGGGGATGTCGTTTGGGTTCAACGCCAGGTGGCGCTCATCGCTGATACGCTTTAAAGCCGCATCGCTGTCGATCGGGATGACCGTCACGGTCGGAGAGTGATTCAGGCGTACCTTGGGCAGGATGACACCGATGCCGACGGATGGATCCCATTCCTGTTTCGGCCAGATCCGCCATTGCTGGATGATATCGTTCGCCAGCAGTTCCCCGGCGATCGTTTCGACGTCTTTTCGGGTCAACTGCGGACCGCCCAGGCAATAGCGTTTAGAGGTGTAGACCGCCTCCCCTTCTGCCAAGCGAATGCCGAGCAGGTCCTCGATGGCTTCCATGGCGGTGGCACCCGGGTTATCCCTCACCCCCGGGCGGAAGCCGACCCAGACGACCCAATCCCCCTCCACGGGCAGCGGGCGGAAGGAAGATTCCTGGGTGACCGGATTGGTAAAAATATCCTTCCGAATGGTTTCGAGTTGGGTCGGTGCAAGGTCCGCATCGATCATCAACACGTTCACGGTGCGGACCCGATCCAACTCGATGCCGAAATACGCCTGCGTTTTTTTCCGGAGGCCTTCACCTTCAGCGTCGACCAGATGGTCCTTGAGTGCGATTTCCAGTCGGGAGGGCATGGTCCACATCTCAGGTAAGGGTTCACTGCTGTCAGGAGCTGAAAAACAGCCTGATGATGTCGTTGTAAAAGACCAGGATCATCAGCATGATCAGGATGACCATACCGACCTGTTGGGCGATCTCACGGACCTTCAAATTGACCGGCCGGCCCATAATGGCTTCGATCAGGAAAAACAGCAGGTGGCCGCCGTCCAGCACCGGAATCGGCAGCAGGTTGATGACCGCCAAGTTGACACTGATGACGGCAATGAACTGGAACAGACTGCTGACGCCGGCTTTGGCCTGGTCGCCGGCCATTTGAGCGATCATAATGGGCCCGCCGACGGTGTCAATGGAGATGTCGCCGGTCAACAATTTGACCACGATGACCACCATCAGCTCTACAATGGCATACGTCTGCCGAAAGCTCTCGGAGACGGCCTCCAGCAAAGAAAGCCTCTTGGAATAGGTTTCCCCAGCGGTCCCGATTCCGATGACGTAGCGACGGATGTCCTCCCCCAACAGGTTCTTGGCCGTGATCAACTCCGGCGTGACGGCCAGTACGACAGGTCCCTCCGGTCGCGCGACAGCGATCTCCAACGGCTGTCCGTTGCTATGGCCAATCCGATCCGCCATTTCCTCCCAGGTTTCAACCGGAACTCCATTGATGGCGGTGATGAGGTCCCCTTTCTTGAGGCCGGATAGAAAAGCGGGTGACCCGTCTTTGACCGACCCGACGGCAGGCTTTAGGATCAAAATGCCGGTGGCCCAGGAGATAACAAAAAAAATCAGCACGGCCAGCAGGACATTGAAAAACGGGCCGGCGAAGACGATCAGAAAGCGTTTCAAGACGTTCTTGTGGGTGAAAGAGAGGGGTACCAGGTTTGGATCGAGCTCTTCGTCCGGCTCCTCGCCCACCATTTTCACGTACCCGCCCAGGGGCACGAGAGAGAGACGGTAGTCGGTGATACCGATTCTTTTTCCGATCAGCCTGGGTCCGAAACCAAGGGAGAACTTCTCAACCCCCACCCCGAACAACCGCGCGATCAGAAAATGTCCGAATTCGTGAAAGAAAATGAGAATGCCCAGCACGACTAGAAATGCGAAAGCACTGTGTGTCATATATCTTTAGTCAATTCCTTCCCGCAGTCAGAATATAATGCAAGAATACCCACGCGCGAGCAACCCAGGGCCATGAGGCGAGCCGGTGATCCTGCGGTTCGCTGGCGATTCCTGCAGCCGATCTAACGATCGCCGGAGCTGGTCAACTCACTGGCCTTCTGGCGCCCCCAACCATCGGCGGCGAGGATATCCTCAAGGCCGGGATCGTCCACCGGCACATGGGCATCCATTGTGCCTCGGACGATTGCAGGGATCGACATGAAGGCCGTTCGCTCCTGCAGAAACGCATTCACGGCGACCTCATTGGCGGCATTCAGCACGGCCGGCAGGGTCCCTCCTCTGCGGCAGGCTTCATATGCCAGATCGAGGCAGGGAAATTTTGCCAGGTCCGGATCTGAAAAGGTCAGGGGCATATCGCTTGAAAAAGCGGGCAGCGGCTGCCCCAATGCCAGGCGATCGGGATAGGAAAGAGCATAGGCGATCGGCCCTTTCATGTCCGGAACACCCAATTGAGCGATCACCGAGCCGTCCCTGAAGGCCACCATCGAGTGAATGATGCTCTGGGGGTGCACGACGACACGAATCCTATCCGGCGGCATCCCGAAGAGCCATTTGGCCTCGATCACCTCAAGCCCTTTGTTCATCAGGGTGGCAGAGTCGATCGTGATCTTTGCGCCCATAGGCCAATTTGGATGTCGCAACGCCTCAGCCGGTGTGATCGCGGCGAATTCCTCACGTGCGCGCCGATGAAACGGTCCGCCGGAGGCGGTCAGCAGAATCTGAACCGCATCCTCCCGGCGCTGGCCCTGCAGACACTGAAAGATCGCGCTATGCTCACTGTCCACCGGAAGGATGGCGACCTCTCGGGCAGCGGCGAGTGCGGTCACCAACGATCCTGCCATAACCAGGGTTTCCTTGTTGGCGAGAGCAATGGTTTTTCCGGAATCGATCGCGGCCAGTGTCGGCAAGAGCCCTGCCGCGCCGACCATGGCCGTAAGCGTCAGCGACGCGGACTCCCAGGAAGCTACGCTGGTGTAACCCTCGGCGCCGAATAGAATCCGGGTCGGGCATCCCGCAGGCAGGAGCGGCTCAAGCTGGCGAGCGGTGTTCTCATCAAAAACAGCGGCGGCCTCGGGTGCAAACTCCCGGATCTGTTCGGCCAGCAGCGTCACGCTATGCTTGGCAGCCAGGGCCTTCACGTCGAAACACTCCGGGAATTGTCGCACGACATCGAGGGTATTGCGGCCGATAGAGCCTGTAGAACCCAGAATTGAGACCGTTTTCATAAAATATACATCCGCAATCCAAAGGCTACCGGCGCGGCAAACAACAGGGCATCGATGCGATCGAGCACTCCTCCGTGACCCGGCAGCAACGTACCGGAATCTTTTACGTTGGACGAACGCTTGAGCGCGGACTCGAACAAATCGCCCACCTGCCCGGCGACTCCCACTGCGACCGAAAAGAGTATGCAGTCCGCCCACTCCCATTCGGGCATAAAAAGTGCTTTGGCAACCAGGCCTACCACCAGACCCGCCGCCAGTCCGGCAACGGAGCCTTCGATGGTTTTTCCCGGGCTGATGGCTGGGCTGAGCCGATGCCGGCCCCAGAGAGTGCCTGCATACAGGGCTGTCGTGTCTCCGGCGAAAATGATCGCGCACAGGAGAAAAATCCAGGTAACCCCGTCAGCGGACGATCGCAACAGAATCAGCAGCGACAAAGACAATGGAATGTAACAGACGCCCTGAACCTGTCGGGCGGCCCACTCCAGCACCATCCGGTCGGCCGCAAACCGCCGCAAGGATAGAAGACCGGAAATCACGACATTCAGGCTCAGCACCACTCCGATGATCTCCGGCCTGCCGCCATGCACACCAAGAATCAATCCAAGGCCGGCGGCAAAACCCACAAGAATCACAGGTTGTCTGAGTATGGGAGCACCGGGCTGAACAACAATGCGAAAAAATTCCCAGAGGCCTGCCAGGGCGGCGAGCGCGACCAATGAGGTGAAAAAGAGACCGCCGGCGACCACGCACCCAATCAACACCGGCAGGGCCGTCAGTCCGGTGAGCCAGCGCTTGAAGTGGTCCTGGCTCTTAGTTTTGAGAACCATGGATGCCATCCGCCTTCAGCTGGGAATTTACACGCGGCCGAAACGCCGCTCCCGAGTTTGAAAATCGTCGAGAATCTTCAGAAACTGCTCACGGTTAAAATCCGGCCAAAGAGTGGAGGTGATAAAAAATTCAGTGTACGCGAGTTGCCAGAGCAGGAAGTTGCTGATACGCATGTCGCCGCCGGTACGTATGAGTATATCCGGGTCGGGGATACCGCGAGTGTCCAAACAAGAGGCGACGCGCTCTTCGGAAATGTCTTCAGGCCCGATGAGGCCGGCTTGAACCTCGGCCGCCAATGCCCGCGCCGCACGGGTGATCTCATCCCGTCCGCCGTAGCTCAACGCAAGATTGAGCTGCAACGCCGTGTTCGCCTGCGTCGCGGCCATCGCTTGGCTCAGGGTTTGCTGAACATCCAACGGCAGTCTTTCGGTACGACCGATGACATGCAGGCGGATATTGTTCTGAAGCATCTCCGGTAGCTCGGTTTTTAAAAAACGCCGCAGCAACCGCATGAGGCCGTCCACCTCGGCCTTTGATCGTTGCCAATTTTCCGTAGAAAATGCGTAGAGCGTTAGGAAGGCGATTCCAAGTTCACGGCAGGTTCGGACGGCCATCCGCACCGCCTCGGACCCCTTTTCATGGCCCAGGATGCGGGAGAGCAGTCGTTTCTGCGCCCAGCGCCCGTTGCCATCCATGATAATGGCCACATGGACCGGCATCCGGACATCTGCTTCTGCGCGCCGCTGTTGAGACGCGTCGTTAGAACTCAAGGATTTCTTTCTCTTTTTCTTTGTAACACTCGTCGACGAGCCGGATGTAATCGTCGGTGATCTTCTGTATCTTCTCCTGGGACTTGAAGGCATCGTCTTCCGAGACCTTCCCGTCCTTTTTCAGTTCCTTGACCATTTCGTTTGAGTCGCGCCGGACGTTGCGGATCGATACCTTGTATTCCTCGCAGATCTTGTGGACCACCTTGACCAGTTCCTTGCGGCGCTGCTCCGTCAGCGGCGGGATGGCAATTCGCATGATCTTGCCATCACTGGAAGGCGTCAGGCCGAGGTCGGATTTGAGAATGGCTTTCTCCATCTCTTTGAGGACCGTTGCATCCCATGGTTGAATCGTAATCAGCCGACTTTCGGGAACCGCCAGGGTCGCCAATTGGTTCAGGGGTGTCAAGGTGCCATAATAATCCACCTTGATTCCGTCCAGGAGAGACAAGGATGCCCGTCCGGTTCGAACCCGCTTGAGATCTTTTTTAAGGGAAGCGATCGACTTTTCCATGCTCTCATGGGTGTCCTGGTAAATGGAATCGATCATGGCATTCTCCTCACAGTTTCATTGGCGCGGCGCAGGTTGGCATCAGAGCTTCCAGTCCGGCACGGAATCCTTAGGTATAAATTCGTGTTCCGATATTTTCTCCGCAGACCACGCGCCGAATGTTGCCCTGGGTTTTGAGCTTGAAAACGGCTAACGGCAGCTCGTTATCCATCGCCAAGGATATTGCGGTCGTATCCATTACTTTAAGCTGCCGCTCGAGCACCTCCATGTAACTGATCCGCTTCAGCAGCGTGGCGTCTTTATTCTTAACGGGATCCGCATCATAAACGCCGTCAACCTTGGTCGCCTTGAGCAGGATTTCGGCATGGATTTCCTGGCCACGCAGCACGGCTGCGGTATCGGTGGTAAAATAAGGGTTTCCCGTGCCGGCGGCGAAGATGACGACACGACCTTTTTCCAGATGCCGGATGGCTCGTCGCAGAATATAGGGTTCCGCGACCTGGTGGATGGCGATGGCGGTCTGGACGCGGGTCTGAACATCGTACTTTTCCAAAGCATCCTGGAGCGCTAGACTGTTGATTACGGTGGCCAGCATGCCCATGTGGTCGGCGGACGTTCGATCCATCCCGTAAGAACTGGCCGCGATCCCACGAAAAATGTTGCCGCCCCCTACCACGATCGCCACTTGGACGCCCAGCGTCGCAACGGAACGGATCTCCTCGGCGACGTAGCGGATCATGTCCGGCGCGATGCCGAACTCCTGGTTCCCCATGAGCGCTTCACCGCTGAGCTTGATGACCACACGCTTGTAGCAAGCTGGCTGCACGACGGTCTAGTCTCCCACTTGATAACGCACAAAACGTCGGATGGAAATATTCTCACCGATTTTGGCGATCAATTCGTTGAGCAGATCACCCACCGTAATGTCCGGATTGCGGACATAACGTTGCTGCAGCAGGCAGTTGTCCTCAAAAAACTTCTTCAGTTTGCCTTCGACGATCTTTTCGATGACCTTCTCCGGTTTTCCGGTTTCCTTGGCCTGAACGGCATAAATCTCCCGCTCCTTCGCCACGACCTCCGGGGGCACATCCTCGGGTCGGATGCCGAGCGGATTCGATGCGGCGATATGCATCGCAATATTCTTGGCGAATTCTTGAAATTGATTGTTCTTGGCTACAAAGTCGGTTTCGGAGTTGACTTCCACCATCACGCCGAGTTTGCCACCCATGTGGATGTAGGCGGCCAATGTGCCTTCACTTGTAGCGCGGCCAGCGCGTTTTTGAGCGCTGGCCAAGCCTTTCTTTCGCAGGAAATCAACCGCCTGGGCCATGTCCCCCCCGGAGGCGACCAGTGCTTCCTTGCAGTCCATCATGCCGACTCCGGTATTTTCGCGGAGTTCTTTTACCAGTTTCGCGCTGATTTCAGCCATCATCTCTCTCCTGTCGTCTCATCCGCACCACCATCGGTCGGATCCGCAGCGGCGGTGGAGGCATCCGCCTCCGTTGGGTATCGACGAATGATTTCAACCACCGGACCCGAAGCGCCATCCGAGATCACTTTCCGCTCGCCGGGTTTCAAATCCATCACAGCGCTCAACGGTTTAAGGTCCGCTGGCGGGGTTTTGTCCGCCTCGGCCTGCTGGCGCTCCATCCATTTCTGCCGCCCCTCCAGGCACGCATCGGCCATGCGCGACGTCATCAGCCGAATCGCGCGAATGGCATCGTCGTTGCCCGGAATCGGGTAATCGATCTGGTCCGGATCACAGTTGGTATCGACGATGGCCACAATGGGAATCTTGAGCCGGCGGCCTTCGTGCACAGCGATCGCCTCGTTCTTGGGATCGATAATGAAAACCGCCCCTGGGAGATGCTCCATATTCCGAATGCCCCCCAGGTTATCGTCGAGTTTTTCCCGCTCCTTGGCGAGTTTGATGCGCTCGTTCTTGGGAAACAAGTTGATGGCCCCGTCGTTGTGAATCGTGTTGAGGTAGTTCAAGCGTTCAATGCTCTTGCGGATCGTCTGGAAATTAGTGAGCATCCCCCCGAGCCAGCGGTTCTGAACATAGAACATTTCTGAGCGGTTGGCCTCTTCGTAAATGGCCTCCTTGGCCTGCTTCTTGGTTCCGACAAAAAGAACCGATCGTCCGGTGGCCGCTGTTTCCATTATAAAATCATAAGCGGTTTTGAACATTTTGACGGTCTTTTGCAGATCAATGATATAGATCCCGTTGCGAGCGCCAAAGATATAGGGTTTCATTTTCGGGTTCCACCGCTTAGTCTGGTGGCCGAAATGCACCCCGGCCTCAAGCAGTTCCTTCATGCTGACATACGCCATTTTCATTCTCCCTTCATTTCGGTTTTGTCCGCCGCCGCCGTCATTCCCACCCCAGCCTCAAACTCACGAGGCACCGGGAGGTGGGTCCGGTAGCGTGTGTGATGGATGATAACCCTTCAAGTTAACTGAAACAAATTTTAATAGCAGTATCCATAAACAGATGCAATATTTTTTTTCTGCATCGTCACCACGCGATCATGGCCGCTATAATCCTTGAGGCAGTTGTATGTGTCGTAAGCCCCGCTCTGCTCTGCAAGAACCAGGACCGCCTCTTGTTGGCGGCAACCAATTTCCATCATCAGAGCCCCGCCGGGTTTGAGGAAACGGTGAGCCGTGCCGACGATGGCCCGGTAGCTTCGCAGTCCATCTTCATCCCCGTCGAGCGCCAATCTCGGCTCATAGTGCACGATCTCCGGCTGCAAATCGAACCACTCTCCCGAGACAACGTAGGGTGGGTTGGTTACGATCAGGTCGAAGATCGGGCTCCGGCGCACGGCGGAGAGCCAATCCCCGACGAAGAAGCGCACATGCTCGGCGACACCAGCCGTCACAGCATTGCTCCGAGCAATCGCGATTGCTTCCGGGGAAACATCCGAAGCGAAGAAACGATGCGCACCCGCCTCAAAGGCCATGGCGACCACGATCGCACCGGATCCGGTCCCCAAATCGATGACATCAGCGGCTGACTCAAAGGCTCGATCGGCCAGCCATGTCAGGGCCGCTTCCACCAGGCGTTCAGTCTCCGGCCGGGGGATCAGTACTTCTGGAGTAACGCAGAGGTCCACGGACCAAAACCCTTTACGGCCGACGATATAAGCGACCGGTTCCCGTTGCAGGCGCCTCTGGATGAACGTCTTGAAGAGCGCAAGTTCAGCCTTGTCCAAGGGCTGGTCGTAGTGCATATAAAGATGAACCCGATCGGTCCCGAGCGCATGAGCCAGCAGGATTTCGGCTGCGGCACGCGGGCTTTCAATCCCACGATTCTTGAAATAGGTGCTGGCCCACTGCAGGATCCGCAGAATCGTCCATTCAGAGTTAGTGCGGAGCGGCGGGTTCGGCATTCTGAAGCGCTTGAGCCTGGAAGTAAGCAGTCAGCCGTTCGATCAACTCACGGATGCCGCCCTGCATGATGCTGTCCAACTTATAAAGCGTCAACCCGATGCGGTGGTCGGTGACCCGGTTCTGAGGAAAGTTGTAAGTTCGGATGCGGCCACTGCGGTCACCCGTCCCGACTTGACTTTTACGTTCCTCTGCTCGCTTTTTTTCCTGCTCCTGAATCTTCATGTCCAGCAGACGCGCGCGCAGCACCTTGAGGGCCTTGTTTTTATTCTTAAGCTGGGATTTCTCATCTTGGCAGATGACCACCAGGCCGGACGGCAAATGGGTGACCCGCACGGCCGAGTCGGTGGTGTTGACGCTTTGACCGCCGGGGCCTCCCGAACGGTAAACATCAATGCGCAGATCGTTGGGCTGAATATCCACATCCACTTCCTCGGCCTCCGGCAGAACCGCTACGGTAACGGCCGACGTGTGGACGCGTCCCTGGGTTTCGGTGACCGGAACCCGCTGCACGCGATGGATCCCGCTTTCGTATTTGAGAACGCTGTAAGCACCCCGCCCCTGAAGCATGGCGATGATTTCTTTCAGGCCGCCGACCCCGGTTGAATGCTGTGAGAGAATTTCAACCTTCCAGCCGCACTCTTCTGCAAATCGGCCGTACATGCGGAACAAATCGCCGACAAACAGCGCTGCCTCCTCGCCGCCAGTTCCCGCCCGAATTTCCAAGAGAATGTTCTTGTCGTCATTAGGATCTTTCGGCAGAAGAAGGACTTTCAGCTCATTCTCCAGCTGATCCTTCTCATCCGTGAGCACAGCCAGATCGTCTTTCGCAAGGGTGCGGATCTCCGCATCCTCATCATTCAGGAGTTGGCGGCTATCCTCAACCCGACTGACAACATCCTTGTAGCGGCGGAACGCCACGACGATCTTGCCGAGGTCCGAATGCTCGCGAACCGCTTTCTGGTATGCGTCCCGGTTGGCGATGACGGTCGGATCACTCAAGCGTTGCTCCAGTTGGATGTAGCGTTGCTCGACGCCTTCCAGTTTATCATACATAGACCAGACACCCTTGCCCCAGCTCACAGGAAAAGCCCGCCGGGCACAAATGCGGGCTTGGGATATCATCGGTCCGCAACGCTCGCAGGCTCATCTGGGCAGGCATCCTGCGCATGGTTCAACAAATTTAGAACCCGTCTCGCTGACGCCAGCCCTTTCTATCAGGCGGATAGAAAACTACAGCGACCGCTGACATCCACTCCAGCTGAAACGGCCTTGTGCTGACGAAGTTCCATTACGAATGCAATTACGATGCTTTTTCCTTGCCTTGGAACTTCTGATATTTCTTGCGGAATCGTTCAATGCGGCCGGCGGTGTCGACCAGCTTCTGCTTGCCGGTGAAAAATGGATGGCAATTGGAGCAGATTTCAACGGTGATGTTATCCTTGGTGGATCCGGTCTCGATCACATTGCCGCAGGCGCAGCGAATCTGGGTCGGTTGGTACGTTGGATGGATATCTGCTTTCATCTAATCTGAACCCCCTTTTTTGGCGGTCTAATGGTCTGGTGAATACTATAATTAAGCGTTCATGGAATTTAAAAAATCTTTGTTATTTCTGGTTCCCTTCATTTTTTCAAGCAAAAACTCCATGCTGTCTACCGTGTTAAGTGTGGTGAGCAGTTTGCGCAGGATCCAGACGCGATTAAGCACCTCCTCGGCAAGCAGCAACTCCTCCTTGCGGGTGCCGGAACGCTTGATATCGACCGCCGGAAAGACACGTTTGTCGGCCAGTTTGCGGTCCAGCTGAATTTCGGCATTGCCGGTGCCCTTGAATTCTTCAAATATAACTTCGTCCATGCGGCTGCCGGTAT
>Ga0105105_10000673_pt1 | contig 15178 bp, 9 predicted proteins | sample PPLLaktember2015_4_FD_79108 | JGI IMG/M metagenome (GOLD analysis project Ga0105105, IMG submission 79108) | Freshwater sediment microbial communities from Prairie Pothole Lake near Jamestown, North Dakota, USA - PPLs Lake P8 Core (1) Depth... | ecosystem: Environmental > Aquatic > Freshwater >... | reverse complement strand
GTTGCTTCAGTTCCGACTCCCGCATTACCACTATATTTTAGTGGAATGTCACTATAAGATAATGGGGAATCAAATACAATTTTTGGGGGATTGTATTTTTTGAATTTTACTGATGAATATATTGGTATTGAAGATACTGGTGCATCTGAACTCGATATGAATACACTGGATACTCCTATCCCAACAATAGGAGCATTTTTTATACTGGGTTCAATTGATATAATAGGATATTTTTCTGGAATAATCGATACATCTTCTACAAATATTTCTGTGGAAGCAGCTGATACTATTTTTGTAGTTTTTGTTTGGCCCACTAACGGATATGAGGTATATCCAAATCCAGGATTGGTAATTGCCACTCCAATTATATTTCCATTTGAAACAGTAGCAGTTCCTATAAACTCAATATTTACTGTACTTTCATCTGATGTTTGTACCCCAACTCTAACTGTTTGTAAATGCCGTCTATATCCAGAACCACTGTTTCCTATGGAAACTCCCTGAATTGTTCCAGATATCGAAACTATTGCTGTGCCTCCAGCGGATACTAGAGGCTGATAACCAAATCCAGCAGTCGAACCAACCGAAACAATAATTCCTCCTCTTGGTATGCTAGCATTATTTGGATCGTATGAAATTGATGTTGCGGATCCGGTGAAATTTATTTTTGTGCTTGATCCGACTTCACTTAAATTGAAATCTTCTGTCGGAATTTGTAATACATTATTAATTAATATTATTGACTCATCTTGATAAAAATCCACCAATTGGGTAGATTGCTCTGCTAATTCGAATGTTTTCTGTGATGAATTGAAATCCTCCGATATATCATCAAAAAGATAATTTTTTTCGTATGATTCTTCGGATAAAGTTGGATCGCCAGACCGCACAAAAACTCTACCCTGAAAAGTTGATTGTGCAGTAGATTCTATTGGAATTGATTCTGATGTATTATATTCTTCTTCTGGTTCAGTTGGTCCATATGGGGCAGAATCAAAATAAATTGTATTCCCAACTATATTATAATTTCCTTTTAATTTTTGTACTAAATCTCCTGAGCTGTGTGATGATATCCCAGATCCAAGCCAAGGTCTTTTTACAGCGACATAATTGGTACTTCCTATTCCAACTACTTCTATTTTCATTATTTCTTGATTGATTTTTATCAAATCTCCAGAAAAAAATGAAGATATACCAGAGAAAACTAGAACATCACTTACAAAAGGTAAATTTTGTGTTAGTGATGTTGTAATTGATGTGCCAACAATTGGGGATTGTATCAAATTATCAATACAAATCAGAGATTTTACATTTTGCTTTGTGGAGGTTACATAATGATTTGCGTCCACTCCCATAGAGGTAAAGTCAAAAAGTATTGGTGGGTCAAAGAATGCATACTCTGGACTAGAACACAATCCAATCCTGGCATTATCAAATTTATATACATAACAATTTTGTGGCAATTTATTGGTATTTCCGATTCCTGATACATATGCAGTCGTAATTCCTATGGAATTATTTGTCAGGTCTTCATTGAATTCGTCGGATCTATATAATACCTTTTCTCCAGTAACAAAAAAATGATTTGGCAAATAAATTGAATTCTGATTTAAGTTGACAATTGATGAATTACTTCCATCAAATGCTCTTTCGAATATTGGAATACCTTTATGAGTTAAATTAAAATTTAATTTATTATTATCATTTCCATATCCAAGTTTAATGGCTGATGTTACAATGCTAGAATTTTTTAAATCTATTTTTGATGGCGATTTTGGGAGCTGAACAAATCCCAAAGTCTGTTGAAATACTTTTATTTCAACATCTATATTTGGATTGGGAGTAAAGGTCAACTCAAATATTCCTGAAATATTTGTATCAAAAGTTCCAATGCTGTCATTGGAACTTATTTTACCGTACTCAACAAAAATCGATTCTGTCAAATTATTTGAAGTCAATAATTCAGAAAATTGTATTTTATTATTTGTAATGTCATTTATTTGTATTATATAATAAGCCGACAAATATTGTATTGGATATGTTGATATTACATGTTGTGTTGGACTAGTTGATGCTGCAATCGAAACAGAATTCGAAGAAAAATTAGAATAAGTTAATTGTCTTTCTCCAAACTCTGTATACTCGGTTTTTGCCAAAGAAACTGCAACAACATTAGAAGTATAATTTTCAGATATATCCAAAGGTGAAAAATCTATATTAATGTTGTTCGATCCATCTCTATAAAAATTAAATGTTCCTATTCCAGATAAGGACTGAGTTCCTAAGTTTAATCTTCCATATTCTACATTAAAAATATCAGTATCTGTACTAGTTAAATTTAATTCTAAGAACTCATATTTTTTTTTATTTCCTGTTAATTCGACAATCAACTTTGATGAACTAAATTTCTCAGGAATTTTGAAAATAGTTTTAGTAATACCAGAAGATATCGAAGTATTGGAAGATGCAACACTTACTACATTTCCCAAATCAAAAAAAGAAGACTCTGTAATAAATTGCTTGGTGTCATAATAAACAAACCCATAACTGTAATCATTTATCCTGTCATCTAGAGGAAAAAAATCTAAAACTGCTTGATTTGATGCTACAGATAATGAATAACTTCCAATATCTTCTTTTGTGTGTATCTTTCCATAACTATTTGAAACTACATTATTTCCATCATTTAAAAATGTTAGTATTGATGATTGTACTTTACTGTCATTTATTTCATTCTTTGTTAATAGAAAGAATTTTGCAGCTCTAGTTTTTGACATTGTAATTTAAATATTGATGGCAGTTACAAGGGTTGATCTTTGAGTCGTATTAAATTGGTTACTAATATCATCTATTGTTAGAACTCTATTACCAATAGATTGAGAGTGATCTTGCAATTTAGTAGAATTAAATGCGATTTCATCGGATGAAAGTTGGCCATTCAAATTAAATACATTTGACTCAATTCCAAGATCAAAATCATATTTACACTCTAAGTCTATAACGGTATTTAGATCAGATATTGCATCATAAGATCCTTGGTCTTGAGTTGTCGAAATTCCACTGATTCCTATTGCATCGGATTCTACCGATAGGTCTCCAAATTTCTTAAAGCCCACTGTATGGGTAGTAGAATCTACAATTTCACTCCATTTTTCAAGCGGTATTCTAGATTTGACGGAATAAGAAAAATATTGATAGTAGTCGTTATCTGGTATACGCTGATTATTTTGATTTAGAAATCCAGTTGTAGTTTGCCAACCTTTATTTCTAATAGAATAATAATCAATGTTATAAGTCGATTCCGTCTGTATCACCTCTGTTATTTTTCCTATGGCCCCAGATGTTTTTCCTATCAATAAGGAATCAACATTAAAATCACTTATTGTTTGTATTTTTGCGTAACCAGTTTTGTCACTCCAATTATTAACTACTCCATATGAACTATTTGATTCTACTGTTTCTCCGGCCAAATATGAATTCAGTTTAATTGTAGTCTTAAATTTTGGTATATTCTTTTCTGGAATGATAGATCCTTTGGAGTTTATAGTATTATATGTTCCTAACTGTTTAGCATCAGATAGAAAGTCAGTCATATCATAATATACATAAGCTTTATTTTCACCAATTGATGTGGTTATTCCAGTTATGGTGAAATAATTATATTCATATTCACTTGAATTGTAGCCAATATAATTGGAATCCGTTTCTATTATGGATGTATTTTCTACTAATACTTTATCATTTATAGAAATAGGAAGTGAATTTGTGTCTGTATATTCTTTTTCTAGATATGCAGTAACTCTTTTTAAAAGGGGATCATAGGATAAAGAATTTATTCCAACTCCATTTGAATTATTAATGGGTATAATTTTTGGTTCAGTATTACTAAAACCATTTGAATTTTTGATTATTAAGACTGAGCCACTAATATGATCAAATTCTAAAATTATGTCATTTACGACTTCATTAGTTACTTGATCTACAACCAATAAGTCCGGAGAATAATTGTAATCTTTTCCAATGTAAGTGCATACTATAGAATCTATGGTAGAAAATGGGTCTATTTTCACAACAGTAGGGAAATTTACTGTTGGTCTTATTGTTGGATCAATCGAATAATCATATCCAATATCATTTATTTCTGTAGATTTAATTTTTCCAATAGATGAGCTAATGGGAAAAATTATAGCATTTTTTCCATAATTGCTTGTTATGGTGGTTATTCCTGGTAATTTTTTATATTTTCTGCCACCAGATATTAGTTTTATATCGTATATTCCACCAAACGCTGTCTTTGAATTAGTGGAATAGCTCATAGAAGAATTATTTACATCATATTTTTCTATTTCTGGTAAATATTGTAATTGATAATTAAATGCTGTGGAGCCAATTCCAGTAATAATGTGAACCCCAGAATATTCACTACCAAAAATATTTACGCTGTTATTTTTTATTATTGTATCCTCAATATAGATTTCATTCTTTATTTCTGGTAGGCTATTATCAATTACTGGAGTTAATCGATAATACAATTTTATAGGAGTCAATTCTGTAGTGTTTAATTCCAATCTAGCTCCACTATCAATACCAACATTTCCTATTTTAATTACTTCTAAGATTCCATTTCCATTATAATAATATTTTTCATTATAATTTGGATCTTTATACAAATCAAAACTAAATGCCGACTTATTTTGTAGTCCGTCATTGAAAGATAAACTAAAATCAGATAAATCAAAAATTATTTTTTGACCTACTATGATATCTAAACTTGAATTTATTTCTTTCAAGTTCCCAAAAGAAGATTCAGTTATATTGATGGGTTTATCAGAAATAAAAGCATCGTGATAACTCTTCGATAGCTTTAATCTATCTCCATCTACTACACTTACATAATAAATTGAATCATCATCAAGTTCTGGTGATGGCAAATTTGAATTGTAAATTAAGGATTGTCCTGTATAATAACCATGATTTGGTATAGTAAATATGCTATTTGATGTATCAATTCCTGAAAATTGCTTTTCTCCCGAAATCAATCTTCTATTTCTATCGTTATATTTAATTTTTATTGTGGTCGAAATGCCAGAAATTATATTCAAATTAACTCGATCGCCCAAATTCAATCCATGAGTTGACGCAGTAGAAACTGTGGAAATATTTTTTTGTATTTTTGCTCTTACTGTATTATTATTTACTCTAAAACTATGATTTCCACCAGTTCCATAACCAACAAAATATAAAAATGGATAATTATTTGTTACTGTACTTACATAATTTAATTCAGTTCCTATTGCTACTCTAGTACTAGATACTCCTATAAAATCGTCCGAGACTTTAATTGCATATAATGATGTCATTTGGTCAAGTTCAAATGTTGTGGATCCATTTGAAACTTGAATTGAATTCCCACCGTTAGTGTAGTAATTTAAATTTGTGTTATCTGATAAGTTATGGTTTTTTAAATACAAATTGCCAGGAGAAATTGATATCGATGTCGTCCCTATCCCAGAATAATACACTTCTACCAAAGAACTGGCAGTTGTACCAAATCCAACTACTTTTTTTGGATCGAAGTATATTTCTCTATTTCTATTTTCTGAAGCATATTCATCTACACAATTAAAATAAAATTTTCTTGTCAATTCTGTTAATTTTGTAGTTGCAGTGTGCGCAGCACCAATCGGATCCCTCAAAACAGTAATTTTTAAATCATTTGGATGTATTCTGAGTATCTTTACTGTTTCGTCCTCTATTTTATAATAATCATTTTCAATAATAGATGACTCGTCTAGAATTCCAATAACTGCAAAGTCTGTAATAATTCCAGTCTGAGACGCATCTCCTATTCCAGAAGATAGAATTAAAGAATTGGAGCTAACGCCTATTTGAGAATACTGATTTATTTTATTTGATATGGAAAGATCGTTATTTCCAACTATTGATACGAAATCAAAATCTTCCAAAAGATGTGGAGCAGTAGACAAACCAAGAACGAAAAAAGAATTTTTTATTCTAACTAATTCTACATCAGAAATTGAATAATTGTCATTTTTTATTTCTAATATTTTTTTACCCTCTACTGATCCGACTATTGCACTAGCATCATTTCCTTCTGTTCCAAAGTTATCAAAATTTATGGAATCCCCTACAGAATAATTTTCTCCAGAGGTCAAAATACCAATAGAATCTAGTGATGAGTATTCGACCGAAACAATTTTTGAATTTTGACTTATTTCTTTATTGGGATTGGATAGAAAATCGTAACTAGAATTTTCGGAGTCAACAAAATAAAAATGAGTATTTCTTAATAATCTAGTCGAAAAATAATCAAAAGTGTTTTGTGAAATATTTGGTTGGAAGTTGTGATCTATTTTTTTTGATTTATAGTAATTTCCTATGAAATATGGGAACTCCGGAACAAAATCATCATCTGCAGATAGAGTCGAAAAGTAAGCATAAGTTCCATTTGGGTATTCTGGTGTAATGCAATACCTTCCATTAAATTCATCCAAATCTTCATTTCCAATATATTCATAATCCTCAATAAAAAATCCATTAGGAAAAATAAATTTATCATTTATTTTTTCTGGGGGCCTAATATCAAGATCTAATGTCGGATTTAACTTATATCCAGATTTTATTTTTCTCACTTTTCCAACGATATTTGGATCATCATAACCATATGGACCATATATTGGATTCCCATCATATGCCCATCCAATAATGGGAGAATGGTATTTTATAGTAGAAATAGAATTTTCGTAGTCTGGTCTTACGATTGTATTTCCTCTTTCGTCTAAGAATTTTGAATATATTTTCTGACGCAACTTATTTGGACAATAAACATGACAATATTTTATGACATCATACTCATTAAAGTATAAAACGCCATCGTCCGGTGAATTTAAATTATTTGAATTTATTATTCTAGAAGCATAATTTATTTGCCACGATTTGATCTTTGCTTCAAAGGTAGCATTTTTTCCATATGTTACTATTTCTATGCTAGTATTTTTTTGTTCATAGCCATATCCACCACTTACAACTATCACTCCTTTTATTTTCCCATCTTCTAGCACTGGACTCAATATGCATCCTGTACCAGTTCCAGATACAATTAAATCTGGAATTGAGTAATAATCTGATCCTTCATTGAGCACATAAACTTCTTTTACTACCCCATTTAAAATATTTGCTTGTAATTGAGCATTTTTTCCAATTTTTATATTGAAATTTGGTTGCTTTTTATAATTTATTATGTCGGAAGAACCATAGCCAATTCCACCATTCTCAACATAAACATTTGTAATATTTCCCCTAAAAACAGGAATAATTTTTGCTTGATGTAATTCTTTAGAATAAGATGATATTCCAGTTAACCCATCTATTTCAACTGAGATTGGCTCATGTCTAAAAATGTGAGTTCCTATTCCGGAATCTATAAGATTTAAAAATTGATTTGTTTTAAAGTATGCATCTTTCGCTGTCGATCCGACACCAACTGGATATATTTGGAATTCATTTTCATCCACTCTATTCACATAATATGTCGAAGAGCTAAATCCTATTGGATTTATTCCAGTACAGACATAACTTACAACATCACCAGTCAAATATCCATGATTATTTGCTACGATGACATTTCTATATGTGTTTATTCCAGAAGAAGGAACGGAAACATAGTTATTTCTGTAATTTTTTCCTTGGTTAATGATAGAAATTGAACCAATTTTTGATTTTTTCTGTTTTGCTATTATTTTTTGAGTTCCCGTTCCATATGAAGTGAGATTTATTTCGAGCCCAGACAAGGCATTTATTTTTGTTTCGTATAACTTTATTGTATAATCGTCTTCTACTGTTGCAAAATATGTGGAAGATGTAACCAGTCCTACAATAGCAGAATTTCCATTTGTTTCATATATTACTTCCTCATAGTCTCTAAATTTGTGATAAGTAGAAAATGATATAGTATTAGTACTTAAGTTGACAAAATTAATAGAAGGGATAAATTCTACTTCATGAGTAAATGTAATTAGATTTGCTTTAGCTTGAGCCCCCGACCCATTTCCACCTAATACTTTTATTTTTGGCTCTTCGATATAGTCAAAACCACCATCTAACAAATCAATTTTTTCCAATATGCCATTGACTTCTGGATATACTTTTGCGACATTTGCTGTTGATAATCCAGGAGAAACTTCTATTGTAGGTAAATTTATTATGTCATAATCTTCACCATTGGAAACTATATCAACTTTTTCTATGTTTCCATAATATAGAAAATCATTTGTTTTATAATTTAATATTTCTACTCCATTCATCAAAATACCAGTTGTTCCTGGAGTCGTCTCTTCTAGTATATCGACTTGTTCTGGTAATGATATTTTTTTTATCAAATCAATATTTTTTATTTCCTTTAATTCCTTTGATTCTGTTAAGTAAGTTTTTGGATATAATCCCCCAGAAATTTGAGAGTTGATTTTTTCCCATGCATTTTCTTTGTAAATATAATACCAAACTTCTATATTTTTTGCGTCATCGAATATTATGACAAATTCATTTTTTTGGAAAAAATAATTACTAGCTAATAACTCTATTTTATCCAAATCAGAATATAATATTTCTTTTAAATTTCTAGAAGAATATATTCTATTAAATGTAATGGGACTATATCTTGAAAAATATATGTCTGATCTATTTTTAAACAGTCGTAGTTCGTCGTCATCTACATTTTCTGTATAATATACCTCGTTTTGATTTAACCCAGAAAAAATATTCAGATTAATTGTATCGCCATTTTGTAGCTCATAAGTATCTGGATTTTGTACATAGACAACAGAATCTCCATTCTTAAAATCGTGATTTTGTTCTAATTTTATTGGTAAATTAGAATTATTCAATATTGTAGAGATTCCAACTTTAGAGTTCTCTATTGGCTGTAATGTGCCAAAAATATCAATAGAAAAATTTCTTTTTTCTATATTTGCATCAATGTAGTCTGGTATTCCTTGTGCCGTAACATAAACATTATCTTGTACATCGCCATAGACATTTTGTACATTATTAATAATTTCATTATATAATCTTAGTGCTTTTCTTACATAATATATTTTTGTAATACTATATTGATTTGTAACATAAAATGATTTTTTATCCTGTGATATTTGAATTACTGAAAATATATCTTCTTTTATTTTTTGATCATTGCCGTCAAAAAATTGAATGTATACCTCATCTAATGGATTTATGAAAGTGACATCATAAGTAAAAATTAGAAGTTGGTCTAATCCAAATTTTTCAAATTTACTCACCAAATGCTTATTTGGAATATCTAATATCCAATCATTATATCTAAAATTATTATATGCTTTACCTAAAGTTTTGTAATTTATTATTTCTCCCTTTTCATGGTATTTACTCCCAGAAAAACCTTCTAAGTCTCTGATTACACCGAGAAGTCTAACTCTTACTTCTTGGTCATTTATGAGAGAGTAAGCATAAACATTTAGATGTACATCTTCTGATATATCAATGTCCTCTTCAATATTACAATCAAGAAATTGATTATTGTTTTTGGAATTATATGAGATGATTAAGTCATTTCCTTGCGAACTTCTTACTACAAGCTCTCCACTATGGGGAAATCCTATAGTGGAATCTACTGTTAATGTATTGGATTGAATTTTTGTATGATTTAATGTTTTTGTTTTTGCATGTATAGCAAAATCGCCAAAGATACTGCCCCTAACGCTCACATCTTTATCATAATCATAATCTAGACTCAAAATATAATACTTTTTTTGGTCTCTTATGATCTCTTCTACATTTGTAACTGTAGCAAAAGCTTCAGACAATCCCTGAGATTGTTTTTGGAATAATGTGCGATTATATAATTCTATAGGATTACCTACTATTGACTCTACAACTATGTCTTTTGTTATCTTATAGTTGGCATCTGATGGTCTAATAAGAAAATCTCTGGGTTTTATTACTTTAGCTAAATCTCCATATATTGCCTTAAACAGGATCTCAAAAGAACTATCAGTTCCTTTTGTGGAATAAAAATCCTTTGAATGTACAATAAAATTCTTTTCGTTTACTTTTTTATTGTCATCTTTATATAACTCTCTATTCTCAAATCCCGGTATAAATTGTTTTTTTAATTTTGCAAAAAATTCTTTTAGAAATAATACACTTAGATTTTCTACTGTAGTATCTTTTTGGTGCTCACTGCTAGATGATTCGGAAAAGACCAACTCTTCTGGATTGTTGGAATTTTTATATGAAGTTACCCCACTGAATCCTCTAATGCACTCAAGAAATGTAGTTGGATTTTTTGATTTATAATAGATAATCTCTTCGTTTATTTTTATAATTCCATTATTTTCTGGAAATCCCTCTGTCGAAGATACTAGTATTTCATTTGATATTATATCTAAATTCGAAGTAAGAGTAGTTGATTCAATTAAATTTGTTATATGATCCAATTTTACATATTGGTCTATATTCTGTAAAATATCGTATGTTGATCCACTATTATCCAGTGATTTATAATATTCAGATATAAATTCGGATATTAAAGGATACTCTTCTCTAACATATAGAGGAAATTGAGTATCTACAATTGATGATATTTTGACTCTTTTAATTGACATTACTTTCTTACTAGATTATTTTCAGTGTAACTTAAGGATGAAATGTAGCGAGACCCAGATATGTCTTCACCAGATGTAATCTGATCTGCAACCATGTTTATGGTTGTATTATTAATATCTAGTTGCAAATATAAATCCTGTAATCCAATTACATCATTTGATCTTGGGATTGCAGAAAGTTCTATAATTGGATTCCCACCAAAATTTTTACTAGTGGACACTATCTCTAAGGGAGATGTAATTATTTCTCCTTTAATGTAATCTATTGTTCCAATATTTCGCCTTAATATTTGTGGTTCTTGTGGTCCAATCAATTTAAATAAGACCAACTCTCCAAAGTCTTTATTTGTTTGGCCTGGAACATCAGAAATGTATACGGTATCAGAAAAATCTCTAATTCTAAATCCAGATGTTTGGATGTTATATCCATCACAATTTCTCACGAAGAAAGAATTACCAAAACATATCTCATATATTGTTGGTTGATATAATAATACAGAGAGATCTCTCCTGATCCTGATTCTTGTGATATTTGATGTTATTGCTAAATTACTTTCGTCAATTAGCTTTTGGTACTTACTATACTTAAATCTAGATCCATACTGATTGAGATCATTTGATTTGGAATATAATGTGATATTTTCTGTAATCTGTGTTAATATGTCATTCACATTTGAAGTCAAATTTTTATTATAATATACATCAGAATCGGTTTCTATGTACAAATACTTCAAATCTATGATTTCTGGTAATATTCCGGCAACGCTGTATTTCTTTAGTTCATTTTTTATATTATCTTTTATCGTATTTGACAAAAAAGTTCCATTAAATTTTGGTTTTATTGCGATAAATACTTTTCCATATTGTGGGGGATCCAATTCTTCTCCGCCATATGCACATACTGATTCTGCTTCTGGATATATTTTACCTATAATAGATTCATAGTCAGATGAAGTGACGGCTCTATTGTATGCGGAATAAAGTCTTGGGGCATATTTTTTTATTGAACTAATAGACTCCTTTTCTAAACCGCCATCAGAAATAACATTCGTTGTCACCAATGAAACTTCTCCATTTAGAACAGAATTCGTATCATCTGTAATTTTTCCTATAAAATTAAACGAAGAGATTCTATTTGCTGCTTCACCGCTTGAAATTAGATAGGATGCTTCTATTAAATTTCCAGATTCTAATTTCTGTCCAAATATGCCATCACCAAAAATTAATTCATATCTTTCGTCTTCTACTTCTTGAAGGAAATATATTTTAGAATTTTGATTTATTCCAATGATATTTTCAGACAATACGAATGGTCTTCTTACCGAACTTTGTTGGGAGTCTTTTACTGTTATACTAATCGTTGATGCATCAATATTTGCATTATTTAAAATAAATTTCTGATTTACATTCAATGAATCGACCAAAAAATTAGAAACCATATAGGTTCCTTCATAAATGGTGACATCTTCGAAAAGTGCAACATTATCCGTTACAGGAACAGTTATATCATCTAATATACAAAAAGTATAACTCTCCGAATATATGTTTACTGGGGATGTGCAAACTACGCCCTTTTTTAAAGTTAAGTATCTTGGGATTTTTGTGCTAGTAGACAGATCCACGAAAAAGCTTATATTCGCCTTTGATGAAGTTCTCGATTTTGGTAAGTATCCTATATTTTTTGCTAAAGATACTACATTCTCTCTGAGTGTTGCCGAATCAATGAAAACTTCATTACTAACCATATTTGCATTATAGGAAGCAATATAAGTGTTATATGCAAGAACATCTATAATGGTAGAAAGGTTAGAGCCTTCAAAATCGTAGTCAGTAAAATTAGAGTTTGCCCTTAGGTGATCTCTAATTGAGACTTTAATCTGATCAAAATCTAAATTTGTGAAATTTACTAAAGACATTTATCTTGTTGGTAATAGTGCGAATGATAACTGTTGTGGTAAGGCATCAATACCTATGATGTCATATGTAATAGTAACATCAAATTGATTCTGATCGTAGTCTGGATTGACCTCTACGGACCTCAAATTCACTCTGGGCTCATAATTATTGATTGTAGTTCTTATTTCATCTTGAATACTTGCTGCAGTTAGATCATCCATATTTTCAAAGAGTAACTTATTCACATTAGAGCCAAGATTTTGGTCAAAAAACCTTTCGCCTCGGATAGTCAGTACCAAATTTCTAACTGATCTTGCTATTGCAGTTTCATTTTTAATGCCAATAAGGTCATAAGTAAGAGGATTTACTTGGAAAGACATGCTAATGTCTTTAAATTCTTTACTTATTCGTTCTATTGGCATTTATTTTATGTTTTTCTATCTTATTTATTCATATTTTTTGAATTCATATAGTGGTTCTGTTCCATATTCCCAATCATCGTAGTCATCATCATTACGAATATTAGAATGCAATTCATTTTGTGAGATAAAATCGTGTTTTTTGGGAGTCAACTCGTCATTTGAGATCTCACGGAGCATTTTTTGTCTTTCGAGTTTGCTTTCCCACCCATAATCACTTGATAAGTATTCAGTTCCCCACATATTCATCATGTATTCTCTATCTTTGTCTACTTTTTTGGTCATTTTTGCTCTTGATTAGTGAAAATCAGAACTTTTTATGGGGTTACTATCCCATGTCAATCAAATCGTAGTCATCTTCCAATATTTCTTTTAAATATTCGGTATCCCAAAGAGAATAGTACTCTGTTTTTGCTAATTTTTCTCTAAATTTTCTTAATTTCTCATTCGGTTGAGCTAAAATTAAGTTATATTTTCCATTATTTGTTTTGATTCCGTTAATATAAGTGTCATATGTTGCACAATCCTCAAAAAATTTCCAAGATTCATACTTTTTATTGTAAAATTTCACCCAATTTTGAACCTGATCCAGATTTAGATCATCTTCAACAATAAAAATAACTACATCATACCCCTCAACGGGTGCTATATTCTTTACATCAGTATCTATAATCTCATAAAGGGCCGATCGGGCATAAGGGCACACAGCAAATCCACTCAATTCCGGACGAATCTTAGATATTTCTTTAATCCAGTTTAAAATATAATCTTTTTTGGACATAAAAAAGGAGCCATAAGACTCCTAATAACTTTATTCTATTTAAGTCCCTTGCCCTCGGCTAGGCTTTCGAGCTTTGTTCCTGCTCGTTGCAGCAAATTTTGTATGTTTTCCATTTCCCTGTCGGGATTTTTTAGGTTTGGACTCAATGCGTTCTGCACCACTCAGAGTTTTAATTTTTGCCATTAGACTTCCTCCAATTCAATTTCATTTGCATCAATTTCGCCATTATAAGACTTTTCGGCGAGTTCGAAAAGAATTTCTGTAGATTCTTCTTCTGTGAGATTCGTATAAATTTTTCTTCCTTTATAAAGAATGTTGATCATATCACACGAATTTTTTCATGTCCTACACGAATACGAGGATCGCACCAAATTTCAAATCCAGCTTCTTTTGCATCGAGACAGAATGAAACATCTTCTCCACACATGTCTTGAACTGCACCAGATTCAAAAACTTGCATCTTTGGTGCAAACCAAGGATATTCAAGATTTTCAAATACACCTTTCTTGATCAGAACCCAACCAAAGCCAGTGTAATCAACTGTGAATGGCTTACGACGCTTACTGATGCTCTCTACTGTCTCGTGATTCATAACTCCACCATTTTGACGGAATTCTTCTTCTTCGAGCCAATGAGCAACTGATGTAGTACGACCATCTTCTGTTGCATACCAACCGGCAACAACTTCTTTCTCTTCTCCTTCTTCGCCTAGAGCAAGATCGCAGAGCTGCCAAAATTTTTCACTATTGAAAACGATATCACTATCAATCCATAATTGATAATCATATTCTAGTTTTCCGTCCCAGGGCTCTTGCTTTGGTCCACGGAGGACATTTGCTCCTAGACATTTACAACGAGCAAAGTTTACCATGGATGAGTAGTCTTGTGAGATTTGAATACTCATTCCATTTTGTACAATATCAAAGCATAATTGTACAAATGACTTTAAGAAAGTAAAAGAACATCCTCGTCCTGGTAGACAAAAGACAATACTTTTACCTCTCATTCGTTCTTTAATTTTTTCATAATCCCATTCTTCTGTTTTTTCTTTAATGGGAGAATTTGCCTTTACTGTAAAACCTTTTGCCATGGATTAAAATAAACTCCAACTCAATTGTAGCGTCCTATTTAGCTTTTGTCAATAAGAGGAATTCAGAACCAATTCCTTGTTTGTCATCACTTCTTCATATTGTATGTCGTTCTCTTCGATCTCAGTAAGCCAAGTCAGCTTTTGCACGAAATCCCATAATTTGTCAAAGTCTTCCTCAGGTATCGAATGATATAAGCATATATTCTTTACATATATGTGATAAATTTTGTTCATTAGGTATTTTATCTTGTCGCATTATATATCATTATTAAAATAAACCCAATGGGAATTCCAATGAGTTTTGCGAAGGTTTTGGGATAACGAATCAACCACC
>Ga0105105_10000672_pt1 | contig 15180 bp, 13 predicted proteins | sample PPLLaktember2015_4_FD_79108 | JGI IMG/M metagenome (GOLD analysis project Ga0105105, IMG submission 79108) | Freshwater sediment microbial communities from Prairie Pothole Lake near Jamestown, North Dakota, USA - PPLs Lake P8 Core (1) Depth... | ecosystem: Environmental > Aquatic > Freshwater >... | reverse complement strand
GACACGCCGCGCTTCGCCGCGCGGGACTTCGACTTCAAGGCGGCGCTGGCCGACGCGACCGGCAGCCGCGAGGGCGCGGAGCCGTCGGCCGCGGCCACCGGGGTAGCGACGACGCACGCGGGTCACCTGACGGGCAGCGGCGGCACGGGCGGCACCGGACGGGTGGATTCCACGGTCCAGAAGTACCGGGTCACCGAGCAGCCCAGCATCGATGCGAACAACGTCGACCTCGACCGCGAGCGGGCGAACTTCGCCGACAACGCGGTGCGCTACGAGGCGGGCCTGCGGTTCATCAACGGTTCGGTCCGGACGCTGCTGTCGGCGATCCGGGGCGAGTGAGGGGAGCGGCCATGTCGCTGATGAAGGTCTTCAACATCTCGGGCAGCGCGGTCTCCGCGCAGAGCCAGCGGCTGAACGTGGTCGCGAGCAACCTCGCGAACGCCGAGTCGGTCGCGGGGCCCGACGGCCAGAGCTACAAGTCCCGCCAGGTGGTCTTCCAGAGCCAGCCGACCGCGGACGGCGGCGCCGGCGTGAAGGTGTCGTCGGTGATCGAGGACAACGCCCCGGCCAAGCGGGTCTACGAGCCCGGGCATCCGATGGCCGACCAGACCGGCTACGTGACGCAGTCCAACGTGAACGTGGTCGAGGAGATGGTCAACATGATCTCCGCGTCGCGCTCGTACCAGAACAACGTCGAAGTCATGAACACCGCCCGCCAGCTGCTGCAGAAGACGCTGCAGATGGGCCAGTCGTGACCGTGGCGCAACCGGACCTCCGAGCATGAGCCTCAGCGCGATCACCTCCCCCAAGTCGACGGCCTCGCCCTCGGCCGCGACGCCCGCCGCACAGTCGGGCGGCACCGGCGCCGGCAGTGCCGCGTTCGACTCGGTGCTCAGCCAGCTGCGCAACGCGACCGGCACCGAGTCCACGACCGGCGGGACCGGCACGACCGGCAAGGCCAGCGACGATGCGACCGAGGACCGCTTCCTCAAGCTGCTGGTCGCGCAGATGAAGAACCAGGACCCGCTCAATCCGCTCGACAACGCGCAGGTCACCACGCAGCTCGCGCAGATCAACACGGTCAAGGGCATCGACAAGCTCAACACCTCGCTGCAGACGCTCGTCGAGGGCAGCAAGCAGGGCAGCACCAGCGAAGCCGCCTCGATGGTCGGCCGCAGCGTGCTGGTCGAAGGCGACGCCCTGGAGCTGCCGAAGGACGGTGTCGCGAAGGCCGGCTTCGAGCTCGCCGCGGCCGCCACCTCGGTGCGCGTCGACGTGCTCGACCGGAGCGGCGCGGTCGTCGACAACATCGAGCTCGGCCCGCAGGCCGCCGGCCTGCAGACCTTCCAGTGGGACGGCGTCTCGGGCACCCGCACGCTCGAGCCCGGCACCTACAGCCTGCGCGTCACCGCCGTCGACGGTGGAAGCAAGGTCGACGCCACCGCGCTCACCGCGGCCCCCGTGCAGGCGGTCACGATCGGCGCATCGGGCGCGACCCTGCAGCTCGGCGCCTTCGGCTCCAAGACCATGGACCAGGTGCGCGCGATCCTCTGATCGGCCGCACCGTCCCCAGCGTTCACCGCAGCACCCTCTTCACAGCAGGAGCCTTAGAGCATGAGTTTCCAGCACGGTCTGTCAGGCCTCAGCGCCGCCGCACGCAACCTGGACGTGATCGGCAACAACGTCGCGAACGCCAATACGGTGGGCGCGAAGTCGTCGCGCGTCGAGTTCGCCGACATGTACGCGAATTCGCTCACCGGCCTGTCCGCGGCCACCACCGGCATCGGCGTGGCGGTCTCGAGCGTGGCCCAGCAGTTCACCCAGGGCGACATCGTGTCGACCCAGAACCCGCTCGACATGGCGATCAACGGCCGCGGCTTCTTCCGCGTCTCGATGGAGGGCGCCACCCAGTTCACCCGCAACGGCCAGTTCCGGATGGACAAGGACGGCTACATCGTCACCGCGCAGGGCGCGCGCCTGACCGGCTACCAGGTCGATGCGGGCGGCGCCACCGCCAACGGCACGCCGACCGAACTCAAGATCAGCACGGCCGACATCTCGCCGAAGCCGACCGCGCTCGCCCGCGCGCAGCTCAACCTCGATGCGCGCGATCCCCCGATCACGGCCCCGTTCGACTCGACCGATCCGGACACCTATCACAGCGCGATGTCGATGTCGGTCTACGACTCGCTCGGCCGCGACCACCAGGTGACGCTGTACTACCGCAAGACGGCCGGCAACACCTGGGAAGTGCGGGCGGCCGCCGACGGTGTCGACGTGCCCGGCGTCGCCTCGACGCTGAACTTCAACACCGCCGGCACCATGACCACGCCGACCGGCCCGTTCAACCTGACCATCCCGGTCGGCGCGGACGCCGGGAACACCATGACGTTCGGGCTGAACCTGACCGAGGCGACCCAGTTCGGCGCGAGCTTCGCGACCACCGAGATCACGCAGGACGGCTACGGCACCGGCCGGCTGTCGGGGTTCACCGCCGACGACTCGGGCGTGCTGGTCGGCCGCTACTCCAACGGGCAGACCCGTCCGCAGGGACAGATCGTCCTGGCCAACTTCGTGAACCCGCAGGGCCTCGTGCCGCTGGGCAACAACGCCTGGGTCGAAGGCGCCGGTGCGGGGCAGCCGACGCTCGGTGCACCGGGCAGCGGCATCCTGGGCTCGCTCGAGGCGGGTGCGGTCGAGAACTCGAACGTCGACCTGACGTCCGAGCTGGTGGCGATGATCACCGCGCAGCGGGTCTACCAGGCCAATGCGCAGACGATCAAGACGCACGACCAGCTGCTGCAGACCATCGTCAACCTGCGTTGACGTCGACGGACGCTGAACGGGGGCGGCCATGGACCGTGTGATCTACACCGCGATGTCGGGGGCGAAGGCGACGCTGACGCGTCAGGACGCGATCGCCAACAACCTCGCCAACGCGAGCACCGACGGCTTCCGGGCCGACCTCTCGGCGTTCCGCGCGGTGCCGATCCAGGGGCAGGGGGCGCCGACGCGCGTCCACGCGCTCGAGGCGACCGCGGGCTTCGATGCCTCCGAAGGGCCGATCTCGAGGACCGGGCGGCCGATGGACATCGCGGTCCGCGGACCGGGCTGGATCGCCGTCCAGGGCCTGGACGGCAACGAGGCGTACACGCGGGCCGGCGGCCTCGAAGTGTCGGCGGACGGGGCGCTCCAGACCCGTTCCGGCTTCGCGGTGATGGGCGACGGCGGTCCGATCGCGGTGCCGCAGGGCGCCGAGGTCTCGATCGGCTCCGACGGCACGGTGACCGCGAAGGTGGGCACCACGCCGCCGACGCCGGTCGGCCAGATCAAGCTGGTCAATCCGCCGGTCGGCGAACTGCGCAAGGGGGCCGACGGCCTGATGCGCACCGTCGGTGGCGATCCCGCGGCGGCCGACCCGGCGGTTCGGGTCGTCGACGGCGCGGTCGAGGGCAGCAACGTCAATCCGGTGGACGCGATGGTCGGCATGATCGCCGCGGCCCGCCAGTTCGAGATGCAGATGAAGATGCTGCAGACCGCCGAAGGCAACGAGCAGCGCGCTTCGAAGCTGCTCGCGCCCAACGGCTGAGGAGACTCACCATGATCCGTTCGCTCTGGATTTCGAAGACCGGGCTCGATGCGCAGCAGATGCAGCTCGACACGATCTCGCACAACCTCGCCAACGTCGGCACCAACGGCTACAAGCGCGCGCATGCGCAGTTCGAGGACCTGCTCTACCAGAACCTGCGCCAGGCGGGCTCGCAGGAGACCCAGACCAACACGCTGCCGACCGGCCTGCAGCTCGGCACCGGCGTGCGCCCGGTCGGCACCAGCCGCAACTTCGGCCAGGGCAACCTGAACCGGACCGAGAATCCGATGGATCTCGCGATCAACGGCAACGGTTTCCTCCAGGTGCAGATGCCCGACGGCACGACGTCGTACACCCGCGACGGCGCGCTGCGCATCGATTCGCAGGGCCAGCTGGTGACCGCCAACGGCTATCCGCTGAACCCGGCGATCACGATCCCGGCGAACTCGACGAACGTGACCATCGGCGCGGACGGCATCGTCACCGCGCTGACCCCGGGCGCGGCCGCGCCGACGCAGGTCGGCCAGTTCCAGACCGCCAGCTTCGTGAATCCGGCCGGCCTCGATCCGATCGGCCAGAACCTGTTCCGCGAGACCGCGGCCTCGGGGGCGCCGGCGGTCGGCGCGCCCGGTCTGAACGGCCACGGCACCCTCAGCCAGGGCTACGTCGAGACCTCCAACGTCAACGTCGTCGAGGAGCTGGTCTCGATGATCCAGACGCAGCGTGCCTACGAGATCAACTCGAAGGCGATCTCCACGGCGGACCAGATGCTCGGTCGCCTCTCGCAGCTGTGAGCGCCGGCATGATCGGACTGTCCGCCCGCCGCGGCACGCCCCGTGCCCCCCGCGCGCCCCGAGCCCGCATCGCCCGGCTCGCGGCGTTCGCGGCGATCGGCCTGCTCGCGGCCTGCGCCGAGCTGCGCACGCCGCAGGTCCAGGTCGTGCAGCCGCCGCCCCGGCCGGTGATCCCGCCCGCGACGACGGCGCCGCCGGCCAGCGCCGGCGCGATCTTCCAGGGCGAGGCCTATCGGCCGCTGTTCGAGAACATCCGCGCCCGGACCGTCGGCGACCTGCTGACGGTGCAGATCCAGGAGAACACCACCGCCCGCCAGCGCTCGAACAGTTCGGTGAACCGCGAGGGCAAGGTCGAGGGCGCGATCGCCTCGCTGCCGTTCGTGACCTCGCCGGCGCTGCCCCGCGCCAAGATCGGCGCCAGCTCCTCGAACGACTCGAGCGCCAAGGGCGAGAGCGGCAGCGACAACGTCTTCACCGGGACCATCACCGCCACCGTCGCCGAGGTGCTGCCCAACGGCAACCTGGTGGTGATCGGCGAGAAGCAGGTCGGCGTGAACCAGACCGTCGATTCCCTGCGCTTCTCGGGCGTCGTGGATCCGCGCTTCATCCGGCCGGGCAACACGATCCAGTCCACCCAGATCGCGGACGTGCGCGTCGAGTTCCGCGGACGCGGCGACATCGACCGCGCGATGACCGTCGGCTGGCTCCAGCGCTTCTTCTTCAGCTACTCGCCGCTGTGACCGGCGCCCCGACCCGATGATCCTGCTCGCGCTCGCCGCCTTCGTCTCCCCGCAGGGCCTGCGCGCCCTGCTGGCCTCGCTGCGCGAGTCGCGCCCGACGAAGCGCCAGCTGCTCGCCGCGATCGTGCTGCTGGCACTGGCCGCGGGCCTGCGGCCGGCCCATGCCGAGCGCATCAAGGACCTCGCCACGGTGCAGGGCGTCCGGATGAACCAGCTGATCGGCTACGGACTGGTGGTGGGCCTGGACGGCACCGGCGACCAGACCACCCAGGCGCCGTTCACCACGCAGAGCCTGGGCACCATGCTCCAGCAGCTCGGCGTGACGCTGCCGCCCGGCGTGAACCCGCAGCTCAAGAACACCGCGGCGGTGATGATCACCACCCAGCTGCCCGCCTATGCGCAGCCGGGCCAGCCGATCGACGTGACCGTCTCCTCGATCGGCAACGCCAAGAGCCTGCGCGGCGGCACGCTGCTGCTGACCCCGCTCAAGGGCGCCGACGGGCTCATCTACGCGATGGCCCAGGGCAACGTCGTGGTCGGCGGTGCCGGGGCGTCGGCCGCCGGCAGCAAGGTGCAGATCAACCACCTCAGCGCCGGCCGCGTGCCGGGCGGCGCGACCGTCGAGCGCGCGGTGCCGAACCTGGTGCTGGAGAACGAGACGATCCAGCTCGAGCTCAAGACGACCGACTTCACCGCGGCCACCCAGGTCGCGGATGCGATCAACCGCAAGGCCGGCAGCGCCGGACCGATCGCGCAGGCGGTCGATGGCCGGGTGATCCGCGTGAAGCTGCCGGCCGCCGACAAACGGGTCGCCTTCCTGTCGGAGCTCGAGAACATCGACGTCGCCTCGGTCACGCCCCCGGCCCGGGTGATCGTCAACGCCCGGACCGGCTCGGTGGTGATGAACCAGTCGGTCACGCTGGCCCCGAGCGCGGTGGCGCACGGCAACCTGTCGGTGTCGATCTCCACCACCCCGGTGGTGAGCCAGCCCAATGCGTTCGCGCAGGGCACTACAGTCGCCGGCGAAAAGGCCGATATACAGATCAAGCAGGACGGCGCGGCCCTGATGATGCTGGAATCGGGCGCCAAGCTGGCCGACGTCGTCAAGGCGCTCAACAGTCTCGGAGCCACCGCGCAGGATCTGATCGCGATCCTGCAGGCGCTCAAGGCCGCGGGCTCCCTGAAGGCGGAGCTGGAGATCATCTAGACATGCGGGTGCCCGGTTCGCTCGCGACCGACGTTCGTTCTCTCGACGCCCTCAAGACGGGCGCCGCGAAGGATCCGTCGGGCGCGGCCAGGCAGGCAGCCTCGCAGTTCGAGGCCTTGTTCATGCAGATGGTGTTGAAGAGCATGCGCGACGCGGTGCCCAAGAGCGGGATGCTCGAGGGAACCGGGGCGGACGTGTACGCGAGCATGCTCGACACCCAGTTCGCGCAGGCGATGTCCGGGCGTCCGGGCGGTCTGTCCGACATGATCGCCAAGCAGCTCATGCGGGGCATGCAGACCGGCGATCCCGGCGTCGACGCGACGACGTCCGGCGCCGCGACGCCGACGCAGATCGCCCCGATGTCCCGGCCCGACGCGCGCGGCTCGGTCGATGCGCTGGCACGGGCGCTGCTGGCCCAGGATTCGCCGCGCGGCGACGACGACGAGCCGGCGCTCTACCCGAGCGGTGCGCAGCTGGCCGCGGTGGCCGCGGCGCGGGCCCGGGCGGCTGCTTCCGCGGTGGCGGCCGCGGCGGCCGGCGTGACGCCGGAGGCTCGACGCGAGCTGTCCGAGCCGCCGAGTCCGCCGCTTCGGCCCGGCAGCGGCGGCACCGGTGCGGTCGCCGACCCGCCGTCGCCGACTGCCGGACCGCGTGGCGCGGCGCAGGCGGCGTTCGTCGATCGGATGTGGAACGCCGCGGCCGCGGCCGAGCGCTCGACCGGCGTGCCGGCCGGCTTCATCGTCGGCCAGGCCGCGCTCGAGACCGGCTGGGGCCGGCAGGAACTGCGCCATGCCGACGGCCGCAGCGCGCACAACCTGTTCGGCATCAAGGCCGGCCCGGGCTGGCGCGGCGACACGATCGAGGCGACCACCACCGAATACGTCGACGGTCGGGCGATCAAGACCGTCGAGCGGTTCCGGGCCTACGGCAGTCACGAGGAGTCCTTCGCCGACTGGGCGAGACTGATGGCCTCCAACCCGCGCTACGCCGGCGTGCTGCAGGCGGGCGGCAGCATCGAGGCGTTCTCCCGGAACCTGCAGAAGGCCGGCTACGCGACCGATCCCGAGTACGCGTCGAAGCTGACGCGCACCATCACTCAGGCGCTCACCCTGCGCCGCGAGTCAACATGAAGCGGGAGGCGCCATGAGCGACCTGATGCGGATCGGCAGCAGTGCCATGAACGCTGCGTATGCGCAGCTCCAGACCACCGGGCAGAACATCGCCAACGCCTCGACGCCGGGATACGTGCGTCGCGAGGTGGTGCTGACCGAGGCGGGCAGCAACGACAGCAGCGGCTACGTCGGACGCGGGGTCGACGTCACGGCGGTCCGCCGGGTCTACGACGAGTTCCTGGTCCGCGAATCGGTGTCGAGCCGCGCCGCCGCCGCCCAGGACTCGGCGCGCGCCGAATCGCTCGGCCGCCTGGACACCCTGTTCTCCGACCCGCAGAGCGGGCTCGGCGCGTCGTTCGACGAACTGGTGGCCGCATTCACCGACGTGACCGCGCGACCCACCGACCCGGCCGCCCGATCCACGGTCCTGACCCGCGCGGAGACCTTCGCGGCCCGGGCGAGTCGCCTCGATACCCAGCTGCTCGAGATGCGCGACTCGGCGCAGGGCCGCATGCAGAGCGAGGTGGCCAACGCCAACCAGGCGCTCCAGGGACTGGCCGCGATCAACCGGCGCATCGACGACGCCAGCGGCAACGGCGGGCAGCCGAACGCGCTGCTCGACCAGCGCGACAAGCTGCTCGGCGACCTGAACGCGTCGCTGCGCGCGAACGCGACCATCGGTTCCGACGGCACCATCACCGTGACCTCCCAGCGCGGCGAGCCGCTGGTCGTCGGCGGCACCGCCTCCCGGCTGGTGCTGAATGCCGATGCGCTCGATCCGAGCAAGCGCGCGGTGTCGGTGGTGCGGGGCAACGGCGTGACGCTGCCGATGGACGCCGGGCAGCTCGGCGGCACGCTGGCCGGCCTGATGAAGTTCTCCAACGACGACATCGATGCCGCGCGCGCGCAGATCGGGCGGATCACCGCCTCGGTCTCGGGCGCGTTCAACGCGCAGCAGGCCCTCGGCCTGGACATGAGCGGCACCCCCGGCCAGCCGATGTTCTCGGTCGGCGCGGCGACCGTCTCCGGCGCCTCGACCAACCTCGGCACGGCGCAGTTCGGCGTCGCCGTCGTGGATCCGAAGGCCCTCAAGGCGAGCGACTACGAGATCGGCTTCGACGGCACCCAGTATTCGGTCACGCGCCTGTCCGACGGTGTCGTGACGAACTTCGCGTCGATGCCGCAGACCTTCGACGGCCTGACGCTGTCGCTGGGTTCCGGCACGCCGACGGCCGAAGACCGCTTCCTCGTGCGCAGCGCCACGGCGTTCGCCTCGGGGGCCAAGTCGCTGCTGACCAACGGCCAGCGGCTCGCGACGGCGATGCCCGTCGTGACCGAGCCCGGCGCGGGGAACACCGGCGACCTGAAGGTCGCCTCGCTCGACATCGCGTCGATCGGCGCGACCACCGGCGCGACGGTCACCATCACGTTCACCGGGCCGAACACCTTCTCCGTCAACGGCGCCGGCACCGGCAACCCCTCGGGCCTGTCGTATACGCCCGGCATGCAGCTGTCGTTCAACGGCTGGTCGATGAAGCTCGATGGCGCTCCGGCCGCGGGCGACACGCTGCGCGTCTCCGCCACGCCGAACCCGGCCGCCGACAACCGCAACGCGCGCGTCATGCAGGCGCTCGGCGACGGGAAGCTGGCCGACGGCGCCACCGTCATCGGCCGGTACGCCGAGATGATCGGCGACATCGGCGCCCGCACGCAGGGCGCGCGGTCGCAGGGCGACATGAGCCAGCGGCTCTACGAAGACGCCGAGCGCGCCCGCACCGAGATGTCCGGGGTGAATCTCGACGAGGAGGCCGCCCGGCTGATGCAGTACCAGCAGGCCTACCAGGCAGCGGCCAAGGTGATCGCGGCCGCCAACGAGATGTTCCGCTCGCTGCTCGAGGCAGCGGGCTGATCGGCAAGACAGGGGAACGGACATGAGGATTGCCACGGCGTTCGCGCAGCAGGTCGCGATCAACGGGATCACCGATCGGCAGTCGCAGCTGCTCGACACGCAGAACCAGCTGAGCTCGGGGCGGCGGGTGAACTCGCCGTCGGACGACCCGGCCGCCGCCGCCGAGGCCGAGCGGCTGCGCTCGCGGGAGTCCAGGCTCGGCTCGGAGCAGCGCGCGATCGACCAGGCCAGGCAGATGCTGGGCAGCGCCGACGGCGCGCTCGCCGACGCCACCGACCTGATGCAGTCGGCACGCGAGTCCCTGCTCGCGGCGGGCAACGCCTCGACCGGTCCGGCCGACCGGGCCAAGTACGCCGAGCAGCTGCGCCAGGTCCGCGAGCAGCTGCTGTCGGTGGCCAACCGCACCGACGGCGCCGGCGGCTTCGTCTTCGGCGGGCAGGGGGCGGTGGCCGCACCGATCGATGCGTCGGGGACGGTCTACACGCCGCCGGCGGGCACCCAGCTGATCGGCCAGGACATGGCCAACCCGGTGGCGCTCGACGGCCGCGAGAACTTCACCGCGATCCGGACCGGATCCGGCACCGAGAGCATCTTCGCGCAGCTCGACGCGGCCATCGCGACCCTGTCGGACACCAACGCGACGGTCGCCGTCTCGACGACGGCGGCTCGAACGGCGCTGTCCGCGGTCGACCGTTCGCTCGACCGGTTCAGCTTCACCCGGACGATGGTCGGCGAGCGCCTGAAGGCGATCGATGCGCACGAGCAGGCGGTGGCCACCGGCAGCATCGACAACCAGGCCCGTCTGGCGGACCTCGTGGACGTCGACTTCGCGAAGACGATCTCCGCGATGAACCAGCACCAGACGGCGCTCGAGGCGGCGATGAAGAGCTACGCGACCATCTCCAAGATGAGCCTGTTCGACTACGTCTGAGCAGGACGCCGGGTCACGCCCGGTGATCGCGGGGGGCGGGTCGGTCCTGCGCGGGCGCGACCTGCGGTAGGATCGGGCCCTCGACCTCCCGCCCCGACCGCTCTTGTCCCTTCCGCGCCCGCCGATCAGGCGATTCCGAATCCTGCTCGTCGAAGACGACGCCGCCTGGCAGCACCTGGTGTCGACCGGCCTGGCCGAGCACGGCATCGACGTGCACGGCGCGCCGGGCGTGGCGCGGGCGCTGGAGTGCCTGGAGGAGGTGCGTCCCGACGCGGTGGTGCTCGACGCGATCCTGCCCGACGGCAACGGCTTCGACCTCTGCCGCCGGATCCGGGCGCGGATCGGCGAGCTGCCGGTGCCGATCCTGGTCTTCAGCGGCCGCGACGACGAGGCCTCGATCGAACGGGCATTCGACGCCGGCGCCGCCGATTTCTTCGTCAAGTCCCTGCAGTGGAAGCTGCTCGCCGAACGGCTGGCGCAGCTGGTGGCCGCCGCCCAGATGCGGACCGAGCTGGCCAGCAGCCATCGCCGGCTCGACCGTGCGAAGGAACTCGCGCTGCTGGCCCACGAGACCGCGCGCCGCGCCCGCGAGCTGTCGAACAGCGACCCGCTGACCGGGCTGCTCAACCGGAAGGGCTTCCTGGCGGCCGCCCAGGCGCTGCTCGATGCGCCGCGCGAGGACCCCGCCAAGCCGGCGGCGCTGCTGCTGATCGATCTCGACCGGTTCAAGCGGCTCAACGACACGCTCGGTGCGGCCGCCGGGGACGAGACGCTCAAGCAGGTGGCGGCGCGGCTGCAGCAGGCCTTCCGCAACATGCCGGACATCGTGTCGGCCAGGCTCGCCAGCGACGAGTTCGCGCTGCTGTTCCCCTCGATGCGCACCGCGCTGGCGGCCGAGCGGGCCGCGCAGATCGCGATGACGGCGCTGCGCCGCCCGCTGACCTGCGGCGGGCTCGACTGCGTGGTGCGCGCCTCGGTCGGCCTCGCGACGACCGCCGCCCCGATGCCCGCCGAGGCGCTGCTCGCCCAGGCCGGACAGGCGCTGTCCGAGGCCAAGTCGCTCGGCGGCAACTGCTCGCGCCGTTTCCAGGCCGAGCTCGGGCACGCCGACCGCGAGCGGTTCGATCTGGAGGCGGCGCTGCACCAGGCGCTCGACCGCAACGAGCTGGTGCTGCACTACCAGCCGATCGTCGATCCGCGCAGCCGCCGGCTCTCCGGCGTCGAGGCGCTGATGCGCTGGCAGCGGGACGACCGGCTGCTGTCGCCCCGCGACTTCATCCCGATCGCCGAGGAAACCGGGCTGATCTACCGGATGGGCGAGTGGGCGGTCGGCGAGGCGCTGCAGCAGGTCCGCCGCTGGCGCGCCGCCGGGCTGGAGGTCGCGACGGTGTCGGTGAACATCCATGCCCGGCACCTCGAGCAGCCCGAGCTCGCGCGCGCGGTCTCGCAGGCGCTCGACAGCACCGGGCTCGCGTCGTCGACGCTCGAGCTCGAGCTGACCGAGACCGGCGTGATGCGCGACATCAAGCGTTCGCTCGACAGCCTGCAGGGCCTCAAGCAGCTCGGTGTGCGCCTCGCGCTCGACGACTTCGGCACCGGCTATTCGTCGCTGGCCTACCTCACCCAGCTGCCGATCGACACGCTCAAGATCGACCGAAGCTTCGTGGACAAGCTCGGCGAGAGCGGCCAGAGCCGGGCGGTGGTGCGCTCGATCACGGCACTCGCCCAGGCCCTCGGCCTGTCGACCATCGCCGAGGGCGTCGAGACCCGAGCCCAGCTCGATTCGCTGCGTTCGCTCGGCTGCGACGAGGTCCAGGGCTACTTCTACGCGCGCCCGATGCCCGCCCGTGAACTGCCGGGCTGGTCGCGCCGCTTCGACGGCGCCGTTCCCGAGCCGGTCCGCACCGGTCCGGCGGCGCTCGGCCGCAGCGTCGGCGGCGCCGTCGACCCGGCACGCCGCGCCATCCCCGACGACCCGTCGGGTGGTCTCCGGCTCTGAATCCGCTTCCACCTCCGCCCGTCCGACGATGAACCAGGATCAGCTCAAGCAGGCCGTCGCGCGCGCGGCGATCGAACATGTCGTCGACGGTGCCGTCGTCGGCGTCGGCAGCGGCTCGACCGTCGGCTTCTTCATCGCCGAGCTCGGCCGCGTGCGCCACCGCGTGCGGGGCGCCGTCTCCAGCTCCGAGCGCAGCAGTGCGCTGCTGCGGGCGCAGGGGATCGACGTGCTCGATCTCGATGCGGTCGGCTCGATGCCGGTCTACGTCGACGGTGCCGACGAGATCGACGGACAGCTCCGGATGATCAAGGGCGGAGGCGGGGCCCTGACCCGCGAGAAGATCGTCGCGGCCGCCGCCGACCGGTTCGTCTGCATCGTCGACGCCTCGAAGGTGGTGCCGGTGATGGGCCGCTTCCCGCTGCCGGTGGAGGTGATCCCGATGGCCTGCGGGCTGGTGACGCGATGGTTCGCGCAGCTCGGCGGCGAGGCGCGCGTGCGCGCCGGGTTCACCACCGACAACGGCAATCCGATCCTCGACGTCCACGGGCTGCGGATCGACGATCCGGTCGGTCTCGAGACCGAAGTCAACCAGTGGCCGGGCGTGGTCACCGTCGGGCTCTTCGCCCGCCGGGGTGCCGATGTCGCGCTGGTCGCCGACCCGGCCGGCCTGAGAACCCTGACGCGCTGAAGCGTCTGCGCGCCGCCGCGGCGCGGCGCAGGCATACTGCGGGCCGCGCGCTGGCGGCCCGTGCCGGGTCGGGCGCGCTCCCCCGACCGCAGGAGCCACGATGACCGAGCCCATCCCGACAGGCGCGCCGCGCGAGACCCTCGGACCGAGGGAGGCGATCGCGATCGTCGTCGGCATCGTGATCGGCGCCGGCATCTTCAAGGCGCCGTCCCTGGTGGCGATGAACTCCCCGAGCGAGGCCTGGATGCTCGGCGCCTGGGTGCTCGGAGGCGTCGTCTCGATCATCGGGGCGCTGTGCTACTGCGAGCTCGCCACCGCCTATCCGAGCGCCGGCGGCGACTACCATTTTCTGCACCGTGCGTTCGGGCGCCACGTGTCGTTCCTGTTCGCCTGGAGCCGGTTCTCGGTGATCACCACCGGCTCGATCGCGCTGCTCGCCTTCGTCTTCGGCGACTACATGACGCAGGTGCTGCCGCTGGGTCCCTGGTCGGCGGCGATCTGGGGGGGCGCGTCGATCGTCGGGCTGACCTGGCTGAACGTGCGGGGCGTCAGGCAAGGCGCGGCCACCCAGGTCGCGCTGACCGCGCTCGAGGTCGGCGGGCTGGTGCTGGTGTTCGTGGCCGGCATCGTCGCCGCCACCCAGGGCCTCGGCGCATCGGCCCCTCAGGCGGCGGCGCCCGCCGCGCCCGCGGCCGCGTTCGCGCTGCCGGCGTTCGGCTTCGCGATGGTCTTCGTGCTGCTGACCTTCGGCGGCTGGAACGAGGGCGCCTACATCAGCGCCGAGCTGCGCGACCGCCAGCGCAACATGGTGCCGGTGATGGTGGGCTCGCTCGCGCTGGTCACGCTGCTCTACCTCGGCGCCAACTGGGCGTACCTGGCCGGGCTCGGGCTGAGCGGCATGGCGAACTCGAAGGCGGTCGCCGCCGACCTGCTCGGGATCGTGTTCGGCAAGACCGGCGAGGTGCTGATCTCGCTGATGGTCGCGATCGCCGCGCTCACCTCGATCAACGCGACGATGATCGTCGGGGCGCGTTCGAACTTCGCGGCCGGCCGTGACTGGGCGGCGCTCGGGCGCCTGGGCGAGTGGGTCGACGACCGCGGCACGCCCGTCAACGCGATGCTGCTGCAGGGGGGCTTCGCGCTGCTGCTGATGCTGCTGGGGCTGGTCACCGGCGGGGGCTTCTCGACGATGGTCGAGTACACGGCGCCGGTCTTCTGGCTGTTCTTCCTGCTCGCCGGGCTGAGCCTGTTCGTGCTGCGGGTGCGCGAGCCCGATGCGCCCCGGCCCTTCCGCGTGCCGCTCTATCCGGTGCTGCCGCTGGTGTTCTGCGCGGCCTGCGCCTACATGCTGCAGTCGAGCCTCGGCTACGTCGGCGGCAACACCTTCCTCGGCGTCAACGCAGCCTGGGTCGGTGTCGCCGTCCTCGGTGTCGGCGTGATCCTGATGTTCGTGGTCTCCCGCGGCCAGGCCGCGGGAGACGGCCCGCGCTAGCTCAGCCGCGCAGCAGGGCGAGCACGCCCTGCGGTGCCGAGTTCGCCTGCGCCAGCATCGCGGTGCCGGCCTGCTGCAGGATCTGCGCCCGCGTGAGTGCCGCGGTCTCCTTGGCGAAGTCGGCGTCGACGATCCGGCTCTTGGCCGCGGTCTGGTTCTCGGCCGAGATCTGCAGGTTGGCGATGACCGCCTCGAAGCGGTTCTGCACCGCACCGTAGGTGGCCCGCTCGCTGTTGATCGTGTCGATCGCGGTGTCGAGCGCGGTGATCATCAGGTTGGCGTTGGCCGCCGTCGTGCCGGTGATGACCGCGGTGGTCGCGGTCGTCACGGCCGTGATCGTGGCCGCGGTGGCCATGTTCGTGGTCGTGACCATCAGCTGGTCGGTCGCCGCGTTGTTCGCGCCGATCTGGAACTGCAGGCCGCCCGCGCTGCCGGCGAGGATCGCCTGGCCGTTGAAGCGGGTCGACAGCAGCGTGCGGTCGACCTCGGCGGCCAGCTGGGTGAACTCGGCGTTCAGGCTGGTGCGGTCGGTGGAGGTGTTCGACGCGTTGGCCGCCTGCACCGCCAGTTCGCGCATGCGCTGCATCATGTCGGTGACCTTGCCGAGCGCGCCCTCGGCGGTCTGCGCCAGCGAGATGCCGTCGTTGGCGTTGCGGATCGCGACGTTCATGCCGCGCGCCTGCGCATCCATCCGGTTGGCGATCGCGAGGCCGGCCGCG
>Ga0105105_10000671_pt1 | contig 15212 bp, 22 predicted proteins | sample PPLLaktember2015_4_FD_79108 | JGI IMG/M metagenome (GOLD analysis project Ga0105105, IMG submission 79108) | Freshwater sediment microbial communities from Prairie Pothole Lake near Jamestown, North Dakota, USA - PPLs Lake P8 Core (1) Depth... | ecosystem: Environmental > Aquatic > Freshwater >... | reverse complement strand
TTGGCACAATGTCGCACCAGTGGATAATGGCGGGGCAGGCGCTCTCAAATGTCTCCTTGGTAAATAGCCAAGCCCATATGCTCGAAACCTGGGTAAAAGAGTATCGTGGCGATCTGGGGATTGCCTTGTCTGATACCTTAGGGTTTGATGCATTTTTAAGAGATTTCGACTTATATTTTGCTAAGTTATTTGATGGGTGCCGCCACGACTCTGGGGATCCTTATGTCTGGTGTGATCGGCTTATTGACCATTATAGAAAGCTCAAAATCGATCCTAAGACAAAGTCTGCAGTGTTTTCAGATGGGTTGACATTTCCACTTGCGCTCGATTTATGTACAAAATATAACAGTCAGATCAATACGTCATTTGGTATAGGTACTAACCTGACAAACGAAAGAGGCGTCGTGCCGTTCCAAAACGTTATTAAAGTAACCAGGGTGAACGGTAAGCCTGTCGCGAAAATCTCGGATAGCCCAGGAAAAGGGATGTGCGAAGATGAGGGATACCTAGCCTACCTTAAGAGTGTTTTTAGGATTGAGGGGTAATTAGTGACTAAAAGAAAACCGCTGCTTATTGTTGAAAACGACGAAGAAATGCAGGTGCTAAAAAAGAGCTTGGAAGATGGACATAGAATGTTCAACGAGTCCAAAGAATTTCTGCAAAAGCAGGCGGAGAAAAGCTGGAATGAGCTGGTTAAAAGCTGCTGGGATGACATTGAAGCAACCCTGGATAAGCGCAATTTGCTACCAGATGACTATAGTGATGAAAAGTATACACTGACATTCTCTGACGGGGTTTTGTATTTAAGCGATAAGGATGAGAAATCTGAGCTACGAAGGTTGTTAGCATCTTTATTTGAATAATCGTAATTAATCGTAATTAGGGGATCTTCATGTTTGTCTTTAAAAAAGTGAAATACAAATTTTTGACTGAAGTTTTAGGCACCTGCACCGATGTAGAGCTTTACAACGAACATGTGCTCAAGAAAGCCCAAAAGGAGATAGCCAAGGCCAATAAGCTTCAGGGCAAGATTATAAAATCGCTTGAAAAGTATAAAGGCGCAGAGATCCCCGAACAAAAAGAATTCGAAGAATTAAAAGCAGTTCTTCGTGCCTACCAAGAGCGCGTGGGAAAAAGAGATCCACTACCGGAGAACATTCAGGATCTTTTGGTCTACGCTAAAGATGTATCTGAAGAATACGAAGCTCTTTTGGCTAAAGGCGATACGCAAAAGTCTACGGTCTTTATGCGTGACGAAACCGGCCACGCTATCCTTTCTACGCATATGTTCATCGGAAATTATAAGGAGAACCTGAAGAGCCTTGTAAATAATTCCGAGAAGGGAACAGTCGCGATTAAATCGAAGGTGGCAACCGGAGAGGTGATGAGCACAGATGTGAAGGTGGTTGAGGATTTCGTCAAACCTTCTCTGGATATTGCTCGTAGACCCAACGGAGATCCTGATATTCTTGAGCGCCCGATCCGCTTTGAGCGTATGGGTAAAACCATGACCGCGATTGCCATGAGCGAGTACCTGCCCTCAGGAGCAGAGGTGGAATTCACACTGCGGATCCGTGCTGGGTCTCCGTTTTTGGACGTGCTTGGGGATCTTTTGGAGATGGGCAAGCTTAATGGCATAGGGCAGTGGCGTGGCTCAGGTAAGAAAGGAATTTACATGTACCAGATTACCGATTGCGAAGATCCTGGTCATGCGTGGGCTAAGGAGGGGTGGAAGTAAAGTGAGAGTAGTATGGTGGAGCTTAGTCTTGGTAAGGTGATGTCATGTTTCGTGGAGTAATGTCTCGTATTGGTTTACTAAGGCGTTTAGGAGTTTAAATGAAAAAAAGAAATAAAAAGAAAAATGGATACAGAAAGACGGATAATCAAAAGGTGTACAATTGGCTCTGGATCGCCTCTGGAGCTGCTTTGGGTTTAGCTACAGGTGGAATCGGCATTGCTGCATTAGGCGGTGCGGTTGGAGTTCCTGGAGTAGTCGCAGGGGCTGGCGCGGGGAAATTGATCGCCTCTCTCACAGAGGGATTGATTGATTGATCATGCGTGGAGTGAGGGTATGGTCCAATACACTGCCGTAAAAGTAATGTTTAATCAAGTATAGCCTTGTAAGCAGTAGAGTTTTTTAATGCGATGTGAGCTTGAGTGTTGGTAACGTGGTTTGGCGCGATGTTTACGGTGTCGGTGAGCTTCAGTAGCTTTATATGCAGTAAAGGTAACGTGATATGAGGGTGAGGCCGTGTGAAGTAAGGTCAGGCGATTGGTAAGGTGACCTTTTGTGAAATGCTGTGAAATGTTGGTAAAGCGTGGTGTGGTTGAATATCGCACTGGTAAAATGAGGTGAGACGGTGTGATGTAAGGTCAGGCGATTGGTGATGTAAGGTGTATTTGGGCAGAGTCTTGTCATGGTACACTAATGTTCTCTAACGCATTGTGCCTTGGTACTGTGAGACATGGTACAGTTTAGTATTGGTCCTGCTACGTTATATGCGGTGACGTTCTGGTATGGTACGTTTGATGTGTACCATGGTTTCGTAGCCGGTCATGCCTTGTTTAGTAGGTTATTGTGTTGGTCATGTATAGTATTTTAATGCTCGTTAGCGTGATCTTTGGTTTGTGAAATTAAATTGGATGGTCGAGCATGCTCACCATCCTCCTAATGGGGGTTGTGTTCGAGGAATATGGGTAGAATCATTCAGTTTCCGATTGTTCGGCAACCCAACCTGTGTTTTTTCAGGGGGTGTGTTTTTGCTTTCATCTTTCAGATAATTTTATGGGAGTGTATATGGGTCGTTTTTCAATTAGTGCGTCATTATTTTTGGTGATCTCTCTGCTGGTGTTGGGAAGTCTGAGCGGCTGCGGTGCGTGCTCTCGAATGAAAGCACACTACTCTGGCTTTGATCGGGTGTGTGTGGAAGGAGTCAGCTATCTTCAATTCCCCTCTGGCGTCTCGGTTGAGTATGCCCAGGATGGAAAGATTAGATACTGCCGTTAATAATGGACATCAGCATTGCGCCCCCAACTTAGAGCCCAGTTCTCTTTTGATATTGGATACCTGAGAATGCTTTTGCATGCAGACGGTGGTGAGCGCCTCAGGCGATAGAGCTTGTTGGATTTTATTTGAGTCCCACCCCAGCTGAGTGCTGGCACATTGAATCCCCACAACTGCTTCTGCTAACGATACTGCATACCATTTCTCGATGGCATCTCGACAGGTAATCGCAAGACCTCCAGATAGCTTGCGCTCCGCGACTAGCTTCCGGTGAAGTTCAATGAAGCCAATGAACTGCGAGTTACACCGTAGGATATTTCCAGTTGGGTGGTATCTGGCAGCGTAACCAATCAGATCAGTATCGGGGATCGTCTCCCAGGTTATTTTTGGAATCGCCACCTCGACAGAAGTCTCAGAAACAGACTCGGTTCCATTTTTATTTTTTACATACGGATTGCTATCAGGCTTCACTCGTGATCGTCGCGGCAGGCGGTCACGATCTGAAGGATCTGGGGGCTCATGCGGTTTACTGCTAGATTTACCAATGCCATTACTTCCATTAGGGTCAATATTAGCAGGAACCACGCCTTTCTTATCCGGCTTCAGGGATGAGAATTTAAAATACTCCATGACATTAGATAACAGCCGTTTAATGTCATCAATGTTTGCTACCGATGATGTGATAGATGCTTCACTTTCTTCCAAATCCAGGATCTCTTGTGGCATATTAGCCCTAAAAAAAGCCCCCCAATCCTCCCAAGGAAGCTCTTGACCATCGATCTTTAAGTTAGAGCGTGCCGTATCTGTCGTTACGGCATGATCGGTAGGCTCTGCGTAAAGAACCACTCTTTTAGATCCATATATTATGCCAAATTGGTTTAAAAGAGCTTTACCGGCATTGCCCGCCCTAAGACCATAAAGTTCGTTCTGATATAGAGCAGCAACATGGCTAGTTTCAATGCACGCATCTCCGCGAGCATTCTTCTTTCCTGTCGTATCCTTACGCAAGATCCACCAGTGGATATTTACGTCCACCATTTGGAATTTCCCTTTGGCTTCAGATTTCTCATCCAAGTGGTGTTGCATACCTTTGACCACACGAGCCCAAGAATCGTTGGGGAATGTACGTATGGTGACATTCGGTGGGAATTTGAAATATCGGTTATTAAGATAAAATGGCACCCATTTTTTACGCTCCACTCCGGCAGGAAGGACATCACTCACAATGGTAGTATCATCCGTATCGCAGGTGCCAAGAAGAATCACTTTTGTACCATGCTTATCGATCTGCGGAGGTTTGTCGCTATCGTCCATCTCCACGAGCCAGGGACTGGTGGGATCGTCTGTCAAATCTCTTAAGCCATACATCCCAGTCTCAGGATCCTTCCAAAACTGGATCATGTAGCCTTTACCATTTTTCCACGACTGATATATCATTCCGGCAGGGTTAGCTAGTCCACCTGCGATTTTGGCCCCGATTCCATAATTTGCGTTTTTAGCCTGGATACCTCCGGATACAGAGAGCGCATTGATATAGTTTACTAGCTCGTCAGGATCCATCCCGCCTGCGTTATCTACGATACAGAGTTTACGACAATCTCCGCTGAGATAAACAGGGTCAGCGTCAACCGTGATTTCTCCTGATAAGCCATTTCGTAAGAATGAATCGATTGAGTTTTGAACAATTTCTCTCAGATACTGAAGTGGAGCGCAATCGGCTCCCATACGTTCTAATAAGAAAGATAATCCGAGGGCAGGTACGCGCATGTTAAGCGTCATAGGGTCTCCTTTTGTGCGGTTGCATGTATACGGCACTCAATAATTACATTGTGCTTGCGGCAATAGGCGGGAAGCTATATGCAATTACCTGTAAGGTGGTTATTAATAAAATGATGTGAAGGTGTCAAGGTTGGATTATAACCCACTTATAATATTAAACAATTATACTGTGAGAAGATAACTATGCTAAACGATAAGCAACTTGCACTTGTCCAAGAGGATAAGGGATTGATTTTGTGCATTGCAGGGGCAGGCAGTGGTAAAACGCATAGCATCATGGAAAAAATTAAATATGCCGTAGACCATCAAGACATTTGGCCGAATGAAATCTTAGCCGTCACGTTTACAAAAAAAGCGGCGAAAGAGATGAAAGACAGGATAGTTAAAACGCTCGGTGCAAAAGGGCACGATATCAAAATCGGCACTCTTAATAGTTTCTGCGCTACCGAAATCGTAAATTATGACCCACGCTATTTTGGCTATACCAGGCGGCCTTTGATAGCCATGGATGGTTATTATGCTCTGCTTAAGGAAGTGCTTCCAAAAGAAGACAAGGAGATCGTAAAAGAATTGGCTGGAGTGATTGAGTATCACATGACTCGCTGCCTTCAGCTTCCCCCAGAGTACGAAGAAGCAATAAGCTCTAAGAAAAAAGTTAAAAGTCGAGATCCTAAGGTGTGGGATATGAATAAGCTTTTTTCTGACATGAGAAAATACCAAACCGAAAACAATATCATCACATTTACCGACCAGATCTTTTATGGCTACTGCCGGTTACGGGACGATGAAAAATTTAGATATCTTCTAGGATCTAGATATAAATTGGTAATTGTGGACGAGGCACAGGACAATAACTATATGCAGAACTACATTGTGCTGTGCTTGGGCAGTGTGCATAAAAATATTTTAGCCGTAGGGGATGACGCTCAAAGTATATATCGTTTTCGCGGAGCAGACGCCAAATACTTTCTGGATCTTCACCATAGAGAAGGATTTAAGCTTCTTACATTGACAGAAAATTACCGTTCCTATCAGCCTATCTTGGACTTGGGAAACGCAGTTCTAAGACCTAATTTTGATGCGAATGTACAGATTGAAAAAAAACTTGTAGCCACGAGAAACTCAGACAAAGCTGAGATGCCGTCTTTTGTTGGTTTTCAATATATGTCCCAGGAAGCAGACTATATTGCGTCCCAGATACAGAAATATAAATGGGAAGGGCATTCCTATTCTGACGTTGCGATTCTTTGTCGTTCCATACTTGGTGGCCAAGGAAGAATTGTTCAGGGGGTGCTAAAAAGCATGCGGATACCCTACCAAGTCGTCGGCGGGGTGGACATAGCTAAGTCGATCCATGTAAAGAGGATGCTTTCTGCTTTTGCGTTGGCGTGTGATTACCGTGTCATGGAGGATTGGGTAGAGATCCTGAAAGCGTTCCCGCTCATTGGAGAAGTGAAGGGAAGACGCCTAGCTCATATCATCCAAAAACAAGGATGGGAAACCGCCATTGCAAAAGCACCGGCTACTGCGCGAGATGGCTTGGCAAGCCTTCAAGCTGTTATGAATGCTTTGAAGGCAAATCTCAATAATCCATTTAACTGCTATGTTGTTTTTAGTCAGTGGTATTTACCGAACCTCCGGGCGGATTTGCACAGTTACAATATGGCCAAGACTAATTTGGATATTATCGGTCAAGCGCTAGATGGCGGCTCTTTGGAAGCCGCGTTAGAGAATATAAAATTAGATGCTGAATTAATAGATACGGAAAATAGCGATTACGTTCAGGGGGACGAACGAGTTACTATTTCCACGGTTCACAGAGCAAAAGGATTAGAGTGGCCGTTTGTTATCATCCCAGATTGCCACGATTTGATGTTCCCCCATAAGATGGCCAAAACAGATGAAGATAAGCAGGAGGAGTGCCGTATATTTCATGTCGCAGTAACGAGAGCCAAGGATAAGCTTCTTTTGACCATGTCCCCTGTCGATTCCTCTTCAATAGTATCTCCATATATAGACCCCGAATACGTTAATGGAAATTTGGATATTGATTACGCTAATGATTATGGCGATTATGATGACTACGATGATTAGGTGAATTCATACAAAAAATAATAATCCTACCAATTCAAATACTTATACATATAAATTCCCCAATACTAAATTTCTTCCTAAAGATTTTTAGCTAAATTCCGATTGGTGAAATAGAAGGAGGGAACACGATGTCATTCGTTAAAAAACTCGTCAATTACTTCAGGGCAGGCTACCCATGCCTAAGTATCACCACCACCGAAGAGGTTAGGGCACAGCGTGATCTCGTGGCTGCGGCTAAAGAGCTGGAAAAGAAGGTGGTTACATGGTCAGCAGCGCAGGGGATTGAACATCTGGACTCCGGCAAGCGCGTTGACAATTCGGAATTCCCCCAGGAAGCACTAAAAGCTCTTCACGCAGAGGAAGATGCTGTCATCATTCTGCGGGATCTCCATCATTTCTTTGAGCATCCAGATCCTACCCTCCCTCGAATATTGCGCGAGTTTTTAATGGAAGCTCCCAACAAAGGATCGAACGTCGTCCTTCTGTCTCCAGAATTCAAGCTCCCATCCTCGCTAATGAATTTGGTTTTGGTTGTGCCTTATGCGCTTCCTTCACCAGAGGAGCTAAAGGTGATAGCGACAGGAATCCAGGAGTCCTCATCCAAGAAGATCAAGGATGCGACTAATGAAGTTATTTACGCGCTCTCCGGCTTATCCACCACCGAAGCCGAAAATGCGCTTTCCCTCTCCTTGGTAGAAGCTGGTGAATTCGTTCCTGAGATCATCTTCCGAGAAAAGATGGCTGCGGTTCGTCGCAATGACCTTCTTGAGATTGTTACTCCCAATCCTCGCGGTCTGGATGGCCTGGGCGGACTGGAAAACATCAAGGAGTGGATTTTAAAAAGGAAGAAAGCCTTCTCCCCTGAAGCTAAGGCATACCGGCTCCCAATGCCTAAGGGCTGCCTGATTGTCGGAGTACCAGGATCAGGTAAGAGTGAAACTGCAAAGTGTGTGGGAACGGCACTTGGCATCCCCACTCTGCGCCTAGATATAGGTGCCCTGTTTGGATCGTTGGTTGGAGAATCGGAGCGGCGCTGCCGGATGGCGTTGGACCTCGCGGACGCAATGGCTCCTTGTGTACTGTGGGCTGATGAAGTGGAAAAAGGTTTGGCAGGAGCTTCTGGTTCAGGTTCTGGAGATTCGGGTACGTCCCATAAAGTGCTGCAGACCCTTCTGACGTGGATGCAGGAAAGGACGAAGCCTGTGTTTTGTGTATTCACCGCAAACCGCGTCGATAATCTCCCTCCGGAATTTTTGCGTAAGGGTGGACGCTTCGACGAGCTTTTCACTGTGGATCTTCCTCACGCGGGTGAACGCGAAGCCATTGCGGACGTTCTTCTTCGTCGCTATGATCGTGATCCGCAGAATTTTGATATCCAAAAAATCGTTGCAGCAACCGCTGATTACACAGGTGCGGAGATGGATACTTGCATCGCAGAAGCTATGTATAACGCATTTGACGAAGGCAAAGAAGTTACGACCGAGCATATTCTTGCAGCTGCTACCGCCATCGTTCCTTTGTCGAAAACAGCTGCTGAACGTGTGGAAGCGATCAGGAAGTGGGGCGAAAACCGGGCTCGTCCGGCAAGTAAGCCACAGCAAAAGCAACAAACAACAACCCGTAAGTTGAAGATATAAGAGAAAGGAGAGCATATGTCAGGCATTACTTGGGGAGACCTTTTCAGTCAAGGTACGTTGATCAAGTACAGTGTCCACTTGTGGCGTGCTAGAATCCAGTTGAAACCAGAAGATCTGGGCATTGATCAGACTGAAGATATCCAGAAGGCGCTATCGTTTGGTTGCCATAGGCTTGCTCCGGCTGAAGCATTTGACGAGATCAATACTGCGGTGAATGGCTGGAAGCGGGATATCGAAGATCACTCTTTGTCATTCCCTCTTTTGGAAGGCGTGCGGTATGTCCCTGACAAGGAAGTTAAAACGCTTCAGCAGAAACTTGATGGGTGGGTACGCAAGTTTAACCATGCTGTGGAGAATTTCATTGCGCAGTACGATGAGATGATGGGAAGTATGTTGCCGGTTATTGAACAGGCGCTGAATGCTGCTGCTAAAACTCCTGAAGCCGCTGTTGCTGCACTATCCCGTGTTACCCGTGAGTATCCACCCGCTGAGAAGATCAGGACTAAGTTTGGCATAGAGTGGGACTTTTTCACAATCACTCTCCCCTCTTCCACCCAAGCGGCCAGGACAGCCAAGGCATCTGCTCCGCAGATACAGAAGGTTGTTTCCTCCATGATCGAGGAGCTTAGGATGGAATTGGCAACGAAGGTTAACACTCTGCTCACATTGGCGCAGAAAGCCAAGGACGGGACATCCAGAAGCCGCGAGGGTTTAGGCGAGAAGTCGCGTAAGTCCGCCCTGATTGTGCTTGAGAAAGTTGAACGGCTTAACATCCTTGGTGATCCCATCATTGCAGAGCAGACCAGGGTGCTCCGTCAGCTGCTTGAATCTACGGACGGCGAGTCGGATTTCAACCGGGTCATTCGGGATCTTAATCAGGTGCAAAGCACGCTGGAAACTGATATCCAGACGGCAGCCGCAGCTGCAGAGAAAAAACTCACCGGACTTGGTAACCGTAAACTGAGGATTTAGCTATGACACAAGAAACAGAAGACCGGCAAGCTATCATACATGCGCTCGTTGAGTGTTTAAACCAGACGGGATTTTTAAACACAGAGCGTCTTAGGGACGCGACCAAGGAACGCAGGGCTCAATTCATGCAGACTAAAAGAGCGATCAGGATTGAGTTACAGAATTTGATCGAAAGGAATGACCATGTGGAATGACTCAGAATCAGATGATTGGAGATATCAGGCAGAGCAACGGGCACTGACATCTGAGAAGAAATGCTTCGGCTGTTTGTACATGACAGATAAGTGTAGTCGGTGGCACTACACCAAAGAGCATGCTGTTGGCGTAAACAATCAAGCTCCATTCTGTCAATTTTATACCAAGCAAGAAGGAGCCAAGATAGAAAAATGCCCCAATTGCGGGGCGAATACGCATAATGGTAGGGCGTTTTGATAGAAAGAAGGGATTTATGGAGAGACGACGCATGATACGAGAGATCCGCGACGATTTTATCGTCCACATGCGGTATTACAAAATGCCTGCATGGCAAGTGTTCCTGCGCTTCCCTTCATTGAAAATTCTATTGTCATACCGCATCCGTACCGCCGCCAAACGAAACGGAATATTTTTGATTAACCCGCTTATGGCCATCTTTGAGCGTGCGTTGTGGGGCATTGAAATCAGTACCGATGCGATCCTCGGTTCGGTTATCATTTTGCATTCTGTGGGTATAGTGATTGGAACTTGTGTTCTTAGCTCTGGTTGCATTTTGAATGGCAGCAATACCATCGGATCGCGAAAACGTCCTGGGCAGCTTCAAGAAGATGCGAGGCCCATTATTGGAGAGAATGTTGAATTGGGAGTGGGCTCTCGCATCTTGGGCCATCTTACGGTAGGCGATAATGTACATATCGGCGCAAACGCAGTAGTGATTACTGATATCCCGTCAGACAGTATTGCAGTGGGGATACCAGCCAAAGTTAAAAAGGAGTATGTATGAAAATTCACGTTAAACAAATGACAGAGGATGAGGGCGATGCACTTTGGAGTCTTTGGGATTCTATGAGAAGCTGGAGTATGGATTTGCCTAAAGATAGTCCGTACAGAAATGATATCAGCGAGGTTAAAAATTTCATGGATCGGGATGCTGCTCTTTTCGATACCGCTGAACTGCTTCGCGTTTGCCGGGAGCTATACGAGCGCAATGAGCTATCCCAGGAAGGTTTTAAGGTAATTCGGGAAATCGTCCGAGCCGCCAGAGACAAGGCAGAAAATAAAGAAATATAACCTATAAAAACATCAAACATTTCAGCCCCTACCAACAATAAGTTGCAGCCACTAAAGTTTATTAATAATAGTCCGATCTATATGTTGTGGTAACACAACATACAGTGCAACCAGGGGGGCGAATGAAAGTTGAATTAAAAAACATAAAGGTTTACGAGAAGTTATCAGAAGAAACCGTATGTTTTACTGCTACCATTTATCTCAACGGTAAGCGTGCGGGAGAAGTGGAAAATCGCGGGCAAGGTGGGAATACCTGCTATCATTTCTTCCAGCAAGCCGACGAGCAGGCGTTTGATGTTTATGTACGTTCGTTGCCGCCCAAAGAATTCAAAGCTAGACCGGACATGGGTGTCATGGAATCATGGAAAAGACCAACCTGCGGTGAAGATATTTTTGACGATTTGCTCTCCGTTCATTTCCAAGCCAAAGAGGAGAAAAAACTTAGCAAGATTGACGCAAAATGCAAGGTAGATTTTACGGCCAAAGGCTTTCCGGTTGCGATTCGTTTGACGCTTGATGGAAGGTATGCGTGGACTGCTGCAACAACCGAGGAGCGGATTGCAGACGCAGTTGCGGCCTATGAGAGCAGGTATAAGACCAAGGTACTTTCTTGGAAGAGGGTGTAATGAAAATTCTCATTACAAAAGATGGCGGCATCCAGATGCTCCACGATGATATCGCGGGGATTGAGGATTTTGGGCAAGTGGAGGTATCCAGAGCCTCTCACGTTGAGTACGACAACGACAAGCAGCAATGGTATGTCCAAAGTGCTGCGTCTTTAAAGATCCTGAAGTGGTGTCAGACACGTAAGGAAGCTTTGGATTGGGAACGCGATTTTTACTCTCCGGGCGGAGAGGGTTGGTCTGAGCTTACAGATAGGGGGATTCAATGAGCCATTTTACCAAACTTGACCGATGTAATATCATTGACGCAGAAGCGTTCGTGGCGGCCTGTCAGGAGCTTGGGTTTCTGGCAATTCGGCAGAATGTAGAGATCCGCGATTATTACGGCCAGACGATGCAGGTGGATATCGCCATCAATTGCGGTCGGTACGATATCGCGCTGAAGAAAAACGCAGCGGGAACCTATGACCTCGTAGCCGACTGGTGGGGGGTGATGGGAAGCGGCAACAAACTTCCTGAGAAACTTCGAGCAGCATGCAGGTCGGAAGCTGAGCTTCAAAATATGCTCCTTAAGTATACGACCAAGCATACGATTATCAGCCGATATAAACGCCAGGGCTTTCGCGCAATCGTCAAAGAGGACGCGGAGCAAAACCTGCACGTCGAATTGGTAAGGGGGTATTAAAGATGGAAAAGATCAAGATCATTATCAAAGCAGACGGCACTCTGGAATATACTGTCCAGGGCGTTAAAGGCAAAACCTGCAAGGAGATGACCAAGTTGATCGATCAGTTGGGGAATGTGGCTGAGACAAAAAACACCGCCGAATACTACCAAGCGGAAGATGTTCGGCAGAAAAACCAAGTCAAACAATAACAAGGGGGGAGAATCACAATGACACCGAATCAAAAAACTGCAGCTTTCTTGTTCGCGCTCCATGAGATCATTGACGTGCTTCATGGCCTGGAGGAAGAGGGAAAGCACATGGCTCTGGACGTAGATAGCCTGCGTACCGCTGCGACAATGTGCAAGCATGCCTACGCGAAGATCGAGGAGAGTGAAGTAGGTGCAACGTATCGTGAAAAGCTTTGCTAGGGGGATTTATGCAATTACGAGCATCCGGAAATCTGGCAGCGGCGCAAAAAGTTTTGACCTTAGTCAAACGTAAGGCAAAAGTGATACCAAGTGACGTGGGGCATTGGTGGATCGAAGCTTATTCCAATGGCCGAGAACAGGGCTTCTGTATTACGGGTTGGCGTTCCGACTGTGCCACTCTATCTCTTTCATTTTCTGAAGCTCGCAGTTCCGATAGCATCGTTGTCTATGTTGGGGAAGGTTTTGAGCAAGGTAATGTGCCGTCTGAAGATGCGTATCAAAACGCTAAATATTTTGGTTTTGGCGAATATGAGAAAGCAGCCGCATACGTTGTGAAATGTATGAAGAAAGGGAGGAGAGCATAGCCATGTTTCTAATCGCAGCACTAATTGCATTATTCATGGGGTATTGGCAATGGGCGATTGGCTTCGTGATTATATATTTGCTTTTTGAAACGTGAGGTACTGCGCTTTATCCGTCCGCGACCTTTCCGTAAACCCCTCAATCTCTCCATCCTTGCCACTTTCCAAAAGATCCAATACGTGCATAAAATCCGCATCAATTTTATCGATGCTATGTAGAAGGACGGCCTCCAGGCAGGAGGGAACCACGGGGCTTCCCCATTCCAACTTGCCATGATGAGATGCGATCATGTGTACCAGGATATCCCTATCTCGTTCAAACCGGGCGCGGGGGTATTCATCCATGACCTCTCCCGATTCGATCTTCTGGTTGTACCATTCGGTGGCGAGGTTATGCACCAAGATGGTTCCTGTGACGATGTGGTTAACCAGAACACCCTCCGGGGTATGTTTGAACACAGGAGTGCTGCTATCGTACTCAAAGATCTTTCCAAAATCATGCAGGATGATGCCAAAAAGGAGCCGATCTCGGTTGATCAGGGCACCGTATTGATCAGTATAGAACCGGGTGATCCTGGAGCCCAAAGCCAGCATGCTGAAGGTGTGCTCCACTAACCCGCCAAACCAGGAGTGATGGATATTGCGTGCAGCAGGAGATTTACAAAACTCCTCCTTGTACTTAGTCAGTAGCGTCTTTGCGACGTACTTGGGCAAGGGATCGGTGAAGCCCTCAATCACTTCCAGGATCTTTTCAAATAGCTGAACTGAATTGAATCGTGATCTTTTGGCGAAGTCATTGGGGTCTTTGTCGCTAGGCTCCAGAAGATCAATAGTCCCTTGTAACTCCCCCTGGTACATGGAAGCCTTACCGCCCACCTTCACCACTTTACCGGCAACTGCGATGTGGTCGTACTTCTCAGCGTTGTAAGTCCACTTCTTGCACTTTACTGTGGAGCTTCCTGCTCTCAGGGTAATGTCGGCATATGGGCTTCCGGTTTTGGAAACCCCTGTGGTTTTTTGGACAACTAAAGCGTGTACGTCAGAAAACAGCATCCCTGCGCGAATATCTGCGAGATCCATCTCTATCCTTTCTGTTTAAGCCCATAGGCAGCGAGCAAAAGCGCATCAATGAGGCCATCGTGGTGGTTTGTGCAGCGCTCAGAAGTGCGAAGATCCACTCCAGGATATTGGCGTTTGAACACAAGAAGGGAACGATCCTTGGCGTCAATATCTTTGGACAGTCCCTGGTGCATCTCCTTACACCACGTTTGTGGTGGAACAAGCGTGTAGGGGATCTGATTAGCTACGAGGCACATCTCCAAACAACCAAAGACGTAACCGAATGAAAACATTGAAGAAACTCCTTGACCAGGCCGTGCTGACACTTTTTCTAGGCAGCATTTTGGCGCATAATCACTTGCTATCTTTTTCAGCATCTGATGTAGGGTAGGAAGATCCAAGACAGTCTTTGTCTTGCCGGTCGCCTTTAGCTTCAAAGTGGGCATGACACTTTTAAAAAGGATCGATCCATCGTTATCTAAAACTACCAAGCCGCCATTTAAGCCAGGATCGATCCCTAAGATGCTCATGAGTCTTCCTTAGTCTCAGGTGAAACTTTCTGCTGCTCTTCAATCTTCAAGGCTTCTTCAAGCGTCTGCAAGGCGTTCAGTTGCTCCACTATTGTTTTAGTTTGGATTTCATGCAGCAGACGCATCTGTGCGAGGATTGCATTAATAGTAGCCATAAAAACTCCAAGTATCCAGTAGCAAGTGATACACTCTACTATGTAGAGATTTAAAAATCAAAATAAACTGTAAACGAGATTTGCTTCCTGCTCTTGCAGATCCATTTCGACAGTTTCAAGCGCAGACATCTGATCCTGTGTTAAAGAATCAAAGCGCAGGTTTTTAACTTTTTCCCAAATTTGTGCTGCTTTGTTCCAGGTGGGATCTTGCGCAGCGAGTTGTTTCAGTACCTGCTCGTTAATCCCATATGCATCTTTAACAATAAGTGCGGCCATTGAAGTACCCCTTATATGTGAGCACAAAGTATACTAATCATCCGGTGTTAAAAACAATTGTTTTTCTTTTTTCCGCCTCTCAACCAACCCAGGAAAAATCTTTCCTCCCGAATAAACCCAGCGACCGAACTCTTTGGCCGCACCAGTATAGTCCTTACGATTTAGTTTTGTAAGAAGGGTACTATTACGAAAGGCATTAATTCCTATATTATAGCATAACGATATAACGGCGGAAAATTGATTATCAGTAAGAGGCACCTTGACTAGCTTACATACTTCGCGTTCAAACACATCGATGTCAGCGTTAAAATATTCAACCGCCTGTTCGCGGGTTATCTTCAATCCAGGAGTAACAGGCTT
>Ga0105105_10000667_pt1 | contig 15234 bp, 15 predicted proteins | sample PPLLaktember2015_4_FD_79108 | JGI IMG/M metagenome (GOLD analysis project Ga0105105, IMG submission 79108) | Freshwater sediment microbial communities from Prairie Pothole Lake near Jamestown, North Dakota, USA - PPLs Lake P8 Core (1) Depth... | ecosystem: Environmental > Aquatic > Freshwater >... | reverse complement strand
TAGTGAATAGAACCTCAAACAAATAATATAAATTTTTAGCAGAGATTGTTAATTAAGAATTGCAATGTATTTGTATATCATCCAGAAGTGTGAAAAGCTGCCTGCTAAAACAAACAGATGAAATATTTCGTGAAAACCTAAAATACCCGGATACGGATCCGGTTTTTTGAGAGCATAAATAACAGCACCGATAGTATAGAATAGACCACCTGCAATAAGCCACATCAAAGCTCCAATCTGCAATGCTTTAATCAATGGAAAAATTACTATTACAGCTAACCAGCCCATAAGAATATAAATAAAAGTTGATAGCCACCTTGGTGCGCTCATCCAGAAAATTTTAATTGTTATTCCAACTAAGGCAACACTCCATACTGCAAACAATAATACCCATCCGAAAGACGCACGTAATGCTACAATGCAAATTGGTGTATAAGTTGCAGCTATGTAAATGAAGATCATTATATGATCCGCTTTTCTCAATTTCATAGTAAGGGTATATGATATTTTTAACCAGTGGTAAAGGGTGCTTGTTGTGTAAAGGAGTATCATCCCGATACCAAAAATGCTAAATGAAAAAAAATGATAGGGTTTAAAAGGATTTACCGATAAATTTATCAGCAAAATTGTTCCGATGATAGAAAGTATTATTCCAATAAAATGGGTAAACCCATTCATTGGTTCTCTTAAATTTTTTATTAGGACCATAAATCCGGGTTCACTTTTTGATTTTCTCTTTTAAATTATTTCTCTCATCCTGTTGATTAAATCCATCAAACCTTATTTTACTTTCTCTTTCATTAAACAAAAAAGCCGCTATAAAAAGCGGCTCTTAAATTATAAATGATTGTTACGCTAATTTCCAAAAACGTTTTTAATGCCGTTCATGTGTTTTGTTTTGTCAATTATTTTTCCTTGATTATCAACAACTCCCTGATGACAATTTACACAACCTGTTAATGCTGAAGACATATGACCAATCGGTGGTAAACCGTGGCATGAACCACATACAGCTTGTGTTCCATCAACCTGGTTCCATTTAACAGTTACATTACTTCCTTTCATAGTAGCTGCTGTGTATGCAAATCTTCTTGTAGCATCAGCAGAATCTCTATAAAAAATAAAATTTCCGTGACAATAAGTATCCGAACAAGTATTATTTGTAAAACTATAATTCGGATTAACGCCGCTATGTATTGCAAGTTCTCCAAAAACTATTTCCGATTTGTTATCAGTACCTAAATGACTTACCGAACTAAAACTCGAGGGTAATGTGTGGCATGTTGCACAAAGTATTTCCTTGCCTAAATTATTCTCATAAAGATGTGCTGTATGAGCTCCTACACCAGGGGAAGACGTTAGAATGCTTCCATCCAATGCGCGTGGAGGTGCGCTTTTTAAAGGGTCAGCAAACGTACCATGGCAAGTATTACAAGCTTCTGGTCCGCCAGGTTGAGTGTGACAATCATAACAACTAGCTTCAGCCGTTCCTCCATAGTAATTTGAACCATGACATTGCTGACATTGCTTCATATCCCAATTTGCATCTGAAATAATTTTTCCGTGAAAGTTTGGGGATGTTGGATTTATTATACCATCATTATGTAGAGCTAATTCAGGAGCTGAAGTGTTAATATCTTGCTTCAACTCACTACAACTGATAAAAATTAGCGATGTAAAAAAAATCGAAAATATAATTGTTAAGTACTTCATTGATTTTCCGTTATTATATTTCATTTAAATACCATGACAATAATTGCAGAAACCGTTAGTTGGTTGAGAGTTTGGATTAGCACTAGTATGGCAATTGTAACAAACAGAACCCATATCATTGTGCCAGTCACCTTTTTCACTTCTCATAAAACCAACAGGATGTGTTTTAGAATTTGTACCTTTTATCCCATCCGCATCAAAGTGGCAGGTAATGCAAGTTGGATCAGCACCATTGACATCATGGCAAGACATACATCTTTCAATATCGCGCTTAGCTAAAGTGGCATGATCTCCGCCACCTGATCCGACACCAAATGTTTTAAAGGTAGCTTTTAAATGAGAAGCTGGTACGATTCCGCCAAAAGCAAAATCTTCATTTTCTGATTGATGGCATTCTACACAGAATGTTTCTACTTGATGGCAAGTCTGGCACTCCGAGGTTTTACCACGTGAATCAATTCCGTGTGAAAACCTGTAGTTAAGTTCGTGAACACGATTTATTGCCTGAACTTTTGCACCATCAACAAAATTGCTCGGATAATATGGTTGATAAAAATCATTAAGAGTATTTGTTTCAGTGATTCCAGTTGTAGCAACATGGCAATCTTCGCAACTTTGATTATCGTGACACATTACGCAATTTGCATTAAACTCTTGAGCAGCAAATTTGTGCATTTTAGAAAAACTTACAACCTTATGATCCTGTGGCATTAAGTTAACAGTTGAGATGTGGCAGGATTCACATGCATTTGAAGCTACTGTTTTATCATTATGGCAAGTATAACAAGTTTCCATTGTTGGATGAGCACCTGCCGATTGCCAGCTATAATCAACTTTACTCAATCCATTATGACAAGATTCACAACTGGCATCTTTACCGGCTAAATGGATTTTATGATTAAATAATAATCCTGATTCATTTTTAACAAGTGCCTCAAAATTATCACCATAATGACAAGTTGAACATTCTTCATCATTATCAACTTCGTGACAATTTGAACAATTATCATGATTTGGGAAAAGGTCATCTTTTAAACTTACACTTTCGCTTACAGCTGAATGACAGGTTTGGCAATCAACTAAATCTTTATGCAGTGAATGAGAAAATTTAATTCTACCTTCATTTGTAACAAGTTTAATGTCTTCCGAAGAATCCATTGCACCAATTAAAAGGAATGTAATCATTCCAAAAATAACAAACAGATATAAAACTTTTAATTTTTGCATAATTAGAATATTAAATATTTAGGTTAAACCAGTAATTTAATTTGAAGAACAATCTCAGATCATTCTTATAAATTTTGTTATCCATATACTGACCTTGCAAATCAAAGGAAAGTACGCGGAATGGACGAATGTTCGCACCAACCATTAATGAAGTAATGCTATTTGCTTCAGCATCAGGACTAAGTTTATACTTTGTATATGATAAACCAATTGAAGGAGTTAATAATCCCTCAAAGAATGTATATCCGGAATACAACGAAATGGCATCTAACTCTCCGGCATATCCTAAAGTTTTTCTGTAATTAAAACTTCCATATGATGTAGTAAGACCAATACCAACTCTCTGAGAATTTTCCTGTTTATACTGTACGTTTCCAAATTTACCTGTAACTGTAAACATGTTACTGATCTTATAGTCTGTCCCTACCTCAATTTCGTATGTATTGCCATAATCAAAAACTGCAAAGATTGAGTTGTATCTTATTTTTGGTTGACGATAATTGAAATAAAGATTTATACCCAATCTGTCAACAGCTTCTGTACGGGCATCAAATTCAAACTTGGATGTTTGATTAAAATTGAGATCGTAATCGTAACGGGTAAAGATGGATACTAAACCGACTTGATTGTAATTAATTTCGCCTGTAACAAATTCATATTGATTAGATTTATTCTCAATTTGTATCGTTATTGGAAGTAGTAATGAATCTTCCCGAAATACAGTATAGCTTTTAGGTTGAAAATTTTTATTCACATAACCAACTCCAACCTGGAAATTAGGTATGATTGTAGTAGTAAACTTTCCACCATACAGAAAATTTTCTTCAAAGTTTTCAATCAACTCAAATTTTTGATATGCTGGAACATTACCGCCAAAATAAGCATTCAATTTAAAATTGTTTTTTTTAAGCGTAAGCGACCCACCATCATAAACACCGCCTGCAATACTATTGATGATTGGCTGTCTGCCTAATCTTACTGTGGCAAAATCCATTATATCTCTGGCTTCAAAATACAGATTGTAAAATCTTAACCTCGGGTCAGATTCCATTTTGTTCATCACATCAGTTTCAAAATTAAGATATGATCTTACAGAAATCTTTTTATAATTTAGATTAAGATTCAACATTTCGTAAGCTCTAAAATACTGTTCAGATGAATTTAGAGAATCATATCTTTCAAAAGTATAAAGCGAGCTTGAAAATCTACCATTAATATTTTGAGCTGAAATAAAAGCAGTTGCTCCTAAAAAGAGCAATAGTATAAATTTTTTCATTTAATTTTCAATAAGAATTATTCTATAATAAAATTAATTTTGATTTCTATGGTTTTGAATGTTTAATCTTCTTCCATGCTTCTTCAACATTCATTTCAACAAATGTAGGACTTTCAGCATTATGGCATCCAATGCAGAAATTTTCAAGTTTTTCGTGTACAATTAAACCATTCTTTACAGATAAGTCTTTATCTTTCATTACCTTCATATCTTTATATGCTGAACCAGCGCCGTGACAAGTTTCGCACTGAACACCATCTTCAACTTTAAATTTTTTACCTAACAATGAAGCATCTACATTAAAACCTGAAACGTGACACTTTAAACATTCAGGTGTCTCAACTGCTAGAGTTTTAAAACCTTTTTCTTTTGCGATTTGATTAGCTTTATCTGTCTTTAAAGTTTCATAAGCTTTGGAGTGTTTACTGTTTTGCCATATAGATAATTGACTTCCCTGTTTTTCTGTTTTATGACACATAGCACAAGCTTCTACGCCAATATATGAATTAGCATTTTGAGCCTGGACTACAAATGGTACTAAGAATAATACTGATAAGACAAAAATAAAGTTTTTCATATTTACTCCTATATGATGATTATTTACCAATGCAATATTCAAAGAATTATTTATAAAGACAACTAAAAACAAGGTTCATTATTACAATTTTGAAAAAATTAAAGTCCTGAGTCTTCAACCTTTAATCCAAGACAATTTCAGTACCAAAGAAATAATTTGTTTTTTTTATTCTCAAAGAAGTCTAATTCTTTAATTTGAAAATCTAAACAAATATACTCCCATTACTGATAATTGTTATAAGCAATCTTAATAAACAATTTCGTGAACAATTTAGCCTTTCAATTAGAACAATGAGGCTCAACTAATGAAGTTTTTTAGTTATGTTTGCTATGTATAAAAATTATCGAATATAATTTTTCATCCAGTCGACTTCAGTAATTAATTAACGTTATACTGAGGAGCATTAAGACAAGACTATTTTTTTAACTAGCCAATAAATTCTAAAAAAGTATTATATGATTATTAGTAATTTAACAGTAAAAGACTCATCTGTCCACGGAATGGGACTTTTTTCTACAATCGAGCATAAAGAAGGACAAATAATTACAATTATAAGTGGAGAACTTATAAACGGCGAAGAATGTGTAAAAAGAGAAGATGAAGGCAATGTTTATATATTTTACAAAGATGAAGATGAATACATTGATGCTTCTAGTCATTCACAGTTAAGGTATTTGAATCATTCTTGCGACTACAATTGCGATATTGATGAAGATGATAATGGTAATTTGATATTATTTGCAGTGGCAGATATTCAATCAGGTGAAGAGCTAACAATTGATTATGGTTATGAAGAGATATATAATTATTGTTCTTGCAGTGATTGTGAAAATAAAAATGAAATAAGATCTGAAAGTTAACGTTAAGTTAAAATTTGTGTGTGCAATGCAATTTCCTCTAAAACGGAAGATACTTTTAAGCAAGAACTCATTGATCCATTAAAAACTATTGCTTTTCCCTTTACATGAACTTCAAATGCAAAACCTCGAGCCTGTTCAAAGCTGCATTGGGTTGCAATTATAAGTTGAGCAATAACTTCTTCAAATGTATGCCAATCATCATTGAATAATACAACTCTTGAAGAAAGATTAACATCCGAAGTTTCTTCAGTAGTTATTTCAACTTGTTTGGTTTCATCTGGTTTTAATTCCATAGCTAAAAAATACTTAATTGATTTTTTTTATAAAAGCATATTTCAAATTTATGGATTGCGGAAGCAATAAAATCATAAAAACAAATAATAATCATCTCTATAATTGATTTTAGAGCACTCTCTCTTTATATTTTTGTATCAAAAACTAAGAACTTTACGGAGGTTAAATGAAAATAGCAGTATGTGTAAGTCATGTACCAGACACTGCTACACGAATTAAAATCGGATCGGACAGAAAAGCGATTGATCCAACTGGTGTTACGTATATCATCAATCCTTATGATGAATATGCAATTGAAGAAGCACTAAAAACAAAAGAAAAAATCGGCGGTGATTCGATTGTATATGTTATCAGTGTTGGCAGTGATGCAAATAAAGAATCAATACGCAAAGCACTAGCTATGGGTGTTGATGAAGGTATATTATTAAAAGATGATTCACAGAGAGATTCTTTCGGAATAGCTCATGCCCTTTCAGATGAGATCAAATCACTTGGCTGTGAAATTGCATTTTTTGGTAAACAATCTGTTGATTTTGATAACTCAATTGTCGGACAAATAACTGCTGAATTGCTTGGTTATAATTGTGTACCTGTTGTTGTAGACTTTAAATTAGATGGTTCAAAAATAATTGCTGAGCGTGAGATTGAAGGCGGAAGAGAAGTTGTTGAAACCGAACTGCCCGCTATCATTACAGCTCAAAAAGGTTTGAATGAACCAAGATATGCTTCCTTAAAGGGTATAATGGCTTCAAAGAAAAAAACTATTGCAGAAAAAGTTGCTGCAAAATCTCCAAATTATTCTGAAATAGTTGATATGAATCTTCCCGCTTCTAAACAGGCTGGAAGAATATTAGGAACCGATAGCAGTGCTGTAGCTGAATTAGTTAAATTATTAAGAGAAGAAGCAAAGGTTATATAGGTAAAATTATGGTAAATAAAATTTTAGCAATCTTAGAGCAAAGAGAAGGCTCATTAAAAAAAGTTTCATTCGAAGCAGCAAGTGTTGCATCAAGATTGGGTAAAGAATTAAATCTAGAAGTTGAGGCGGTTGTTGTCGGATCAGATGTAAATAATCTTAATGAAATTTCTAAGTATGGTATATCAAAAGTCATCCATTTAAAAAATTCTGATTTTAGTAATTACACTTCGAGCGGATATACGGAAGCAATTAGTAATTATGCAAAAGAAGTAAACGCAGTTTGTTTGATAGTCGGTAATACAGCTCTCGGAAATGATTTAGCGCCAAGACTTGCAGTTAAGTTATCTTCCGGATGCATTATGGATTGTGTAAATCTTCAGGTTGAATCAGGCGAAGTTATCGCAACTCGTCCTATTTATGCGGGAAAAGCGTTTGTAAAAGTAAAATTGTCATCGAACGTTAAAGTATTCACAATCAGACCAAATGTTTTTAAAGCTGAATTTTCCGAAATTGGAAATGCAGTTATTGAAAATAAAGAGATTTCTTCTCCTAACCTTAAATCACAAGTGGTTTCTTTCAAAAAATCTGAAGGCAAGTTAGATGTTGCCGAGGCAAATATAATTGTTTCCGGTGGAAGAGGAATGAAAGGGCCTGAAAACTTTAATCTTATTGAATCTCTTGCTGATTCACTTGATGCTGCGGTTGGTGCTTCCCGTGCAGTTGTTGATGCTGGCTGGAGACCTCATCGTGAACAAGTTGGGCAAACGGGTAAAACTGTCTCCCCTTCTCTTTATGTGGCTTGTGGAATTTCCGGTGCTATTCAGCATCTCGCTGGAATGTCCACATCAAAATATATTGTTGCAATTAATAAAGATAAAGACGCTCCTATTTTTAGTGTTGCTGATTATGGGATTGTAGGAGATCTTTTTGAAATATTGCCGGTACTTACAGAAGAAATAAAAAAAATTCGATCATAATATAGCAGGCAAAAAAGTTGGACAAAGTTCAATGTGAAATATTAGGATTATCTACTAACCCTTCTACAGGTGGAGCCTATGCAATTCTACTAAAAGAAATTGAAGGTACACGCAGGTTACCTATAATTATTGGTGCCTTTGAAGCACAGGCAATTGCTCTTGAGATGGAAGGCATTAAACCCCCAAGGCCGTTGACTCATGATTTATTAAAAACACTGGTGGATAATCTTGGTGCAAACATTGTCGAAATAATTGTAAATGAGTTAAAAGAAAATACTTTTTATGCAAAGATAGTTCTGGAAGCTTCGGGATTAACAAATGAAATTGATGCTCGTCCAAGTGACGCAATCGCTTTGGCTGTACGTACTTACGCTCCAATTTATGTAAATGAAACAGTAATGAGTACTGCCGCATTTATTCCATCAGATGAAACCGATTTGCCAGGATTTGAAAGCAGTGATTTTGAGTCTGATAAAAAAAAGCCATCGAAAGAAGCTCAACTGGCAGCATTGCAAGATAAATTGAGGGAAGCTCTGGAGAATGAGGAGTTTGAACGTGCAGCAAAATTAAGAGATGATATTAAACGGTTATCACAGAATAATTAATTAAAAACCTGTTTACCGATTTCACATTCAGTACATTTATTCTTTATACAATAGTTTCTAAAAAGATCTATCATTCCTTGATAATACACACTTCTGAATTTTTCGTTCCTTAATCCAAGCGTATCATTAACCTGATCAACAAGATGGTTTCCCTCTTTTTGATAATAATTTAAGAACAAGTCTAAGACTTTTTGAGACATATCTTTATTCCCGTGGATTTCAAAGTAGACTGAATAAATTGGGAGAATAATATTTATTACAATTTCATCAGCTCTGCCAAGTCCAATAAAATAATTAAGTTTTGTTTTTGTTTCCTTATTAAAGTTATAATGCCCAGCCCAATAGCCCTCTCCTTTAATAATGATTTCATTTCTTAGTTTGGTAATAAGCTTATTGATATCTGAATGTTGTTTAAAAATATTAATCATCCGGATAAATTGTTCGTGAATGATTATTTTTTCAAGCAACCTTGCACCGGCAGCAATTCTAATTGTTGGAAAATTTTGAGGTCGCAGTTTAAAGAAGTTCCAATCATTTTTGTTTAACACCCCAGAGTCATAATTATTTTTAACAGAAGTCCATAAATCTAAACTGTTTCGCATATACTCGGAGGTTTCTTCATTTGGGATATCAACGACATCTGGAAACATACCGCTTACGTGAAAAAGGATACTTTCAATTTTTTCTTTATTTAGTTGAGCAACAGATTTAAAGAATTTAATGTCTACAGTCTTGCTTAACTTTAACATTATGTCTTTGTTTTTTGAATACCCAAGAGCTTCAAATAATTGTTCATAATAAAGCTGCTGCCAAAATTCTAAACGTTCAAAATCCTTTTGGGTTAATTCCCGTTCAGAAATTTCCTTATGAAAATCGTGAAAGACTTTTGGTTCTTTAATGTGCATTTCATTTAATAAAACCAGTTCTTTAAGACGTTCAATATTCTTTTCGCATTTTTTTCTAAATCTTAACAAACCAAGACTTTTTATATAACTCAATTTCTCTCGTCTATCAATATTATGATTTAGTTGAGAACACGGCATTTTAATCTCATCTTCTGATTGAATAGCCTTAAAATCCTGTTGTAAATTTTGCTTAATTGAAGAAGACAAATATCCTTCCAATGAGAGTGTTGGAACTTTTCTGCCACTTTGAGTTACAACAAATGGATAGGATGAATCATTGGAGAGAACTGCGTGCAGAATTACTTTATTATATCGCTGGTTAAGATTATGTCCGTGAGCTTTCCAATCAGAATGTAATGTGTCAATTTCAACATCGCCGGTAAATGTAATATTACCAATTTTAATTCGGGCATGCCTGTAATCAGGACCCGCTTCATCATTATTTCTAACGCCAAAATCCAGTATTTCTATTGAAATTCCATCAGCAGTTGTAAGAGAAGAATCAATGCGTTTTTCCTCCCAGATTTTGTACAATAATTCTTCCGGAATTTTAGAATTGGTTTTCAATTGTTTACTCTACTTTGAATTTTTCACTTCAAATATTTTTTTGAATTCCTCACTTCAAATCTATGACTTTTTTTAATCATAAATAAAGAGAATTATAAAGTAACAATTTCATTAAATAGATTCTTTGACTGAATTCTTATAACTAGAAGAAATTTTATTCAGCGCAATTATTTCATTGTGGGCAGCTTCTGCAAAATCAGCGTTATTGCTTTTATATATAATTCCACGACTAACATTTACTAAATAATTTTTACGCTTATTGTCATTGAATGTTTTACTTACATCTTCCAAACTACCACCTTGTGCACCAACACCTGGTAAAAGAATTGATAAGTTGCCAAAGTTATTAATGTTAGTTTTTAATTCATCAAGTTTAGTTGCCCCAAAAACAATTCCACAATTATTGTCCCTATTCCAATCGCTAACATTTTGAAGAATGTTCTGATATAAAAATCTGCCATTCTTTAATTCCAATTTTTCAAAATCATTTGACCCGGGATTTGAGGTTAAAACTAAAACATAATTCATTTTATTGGTAAAATCTAAAAAGGGCTGAAGTGAATCTTTACCCATATACGGATGTAATGTAATAGCATCAAACTTAAAATGTTCATAAACCGATTTTGCATACATTTCAGAAGTGTTGCCGATATCTCCGCGTTTAGCATCTGCAATTGATATAATATCCTGAGGTTTAAGCTCTACTGTTCTTTCAAGCTCATTAATACCTGCAGAACCTGCACTTTCATAAAAAGCAAAATTAATTTTATAACCGGCAGCATAATCTTTAGTGGCTTCGATAATGGATTGATTGAATTTGAAAACACCATAGGGATCATTTTTTAAAAATTCTGGTATTTTGTTAATATCTGTATCCAATCCAACACAAATAAATTTTCCTTCATTGTTTTTATTAAGAATTTTTTCTTGAGATGTCATAAAATTTTCTAAGTATAGTTTTTTCTATTACGATAAACATTTGCAATTATACCAAGCATAAACATATTCACAAGTAAAGAACTTCCGCCATAACTTACAAATGGAAGCGGGATACCAATTACAGGTAAAATTCCAACAACCATCCCAATATTAATCAAATAATGAATAATGTAAACAGATAATATCCCAACTATGGTTAAACTTAAAAATTCATCTTTTGTGGTTGATGCAATTTTTAATATTCTTAAAAACAAGTAAAGAAATAATACCAGCACAATCATAGAACCAATAAATCCAAACTCTTCTCCAATAACACAATAAATAAAATCTGTCCATTGTTCCGGAATGTATTGCAACTGGGTTTGATTGCCTTGCAGATATCCCTTCCCAAATAATCCGCCTGAACCAATTGCAACCTTAGCTTGGATTGTATTGTAGCCTGCACCAAGAGGATCAGTATTTGGATCAATAAAAGATTGAATTCTTTTTTGCTGATGTGGACTTAATGCATTGTAAAGGTAATCAGTAAAAAATCCTGCTGCAAGATTTAATGCAAAGATCGATCCGCTAAAAAAAATATCTTTTCGAAAAAGGATTAACACAATCAAAACTAGAATTAACGAAGCAAGAAAATAATAGAAACCAAAAATTGCGGCTATTGCAACAAATCCGGGTGATAAGACTATGAACAATCCAAAAAGACTTATGCCCTTCCAAAAAATCAAAAATAATATTGTTCCTAAAAAAACAATTGCTGTTCCCATATCAGGTTCTAGTAAAATCAGCATTACTGGAATAAAACCTATGCCAAGAGAAATGAGTATATCTTTAAATGAATCAATGTCAGTATTTTTTCTGCTAAGATAAGCGGACATTGCAAGCACAGTACCTATCTTACCAAATTCAGATGGCTGAAATCCAAACGGACCTAAGTCTAACCAACTTCTTGCACCTGAAACTTTTCTCCCAATTACCATTACAACCACAAGGAGTAGAAGTGAAAATAGATAAGTTGGAGTTGTAATCATTCTAAATGAATTAGTTGGGAGCGAATAGGTAATAAAAAATATGAAGAATGATGCAATGCCAAATACTAATTGTCTGTTAAAATTTCCACTCATTGTTGGATGGTTGAATGTAGAGCTGTAAATGGCTGTTAATCCAATTGCAATAAGCAAAGAGACAGGAATAAATAGTCCGAAATCAAATCTATCACTAAGTTTATAATCAATCCTCAATTTTTACCCTGGCAATCGTTTGATTATTATTTTTTTTGATTTCTTCTTTTTTAAGAGTTTCTTTTTTTAGATAGGCTTCTATCATAGCTTTTGCAATCGGGGCAGCGTGCGTACCGCCAAATCCAACATTTTCAACAACCACAGCAATTGCAATTTTGGGATCTTCAGCAGGTGCATAGCAAACAAATAATGCATGATCTTTACCGTGAGGGTTTTGTGCTGTCCCGGTTTTACCAGCAATTTTTATATCAGACATTTTAATATGCGTTGCAGTACCCGAGCCATTTACAACAAGAAACATACCTTCTTTAACGATGTCAAAGACTTCTTGTCTAATTCCGGTTTTAATTTCAGGAAATTTGTACGGTATTATTTGTCTTGTTTGATCATCAAGATATCCCTTTACTATATGCGGTTGAAATGTGGATCCATTGTTCGCAATCAATGCAACATATTTTGCAAGTTGCAGTGGAGTAACACTTACTTCACCCTGCCCAATTCCCAAACTTGCCATAATACTTCTAGGCCACTTTTCTCCATAGATTTTTATATAGTAGTTTTCGCCTGGAATGAAACCCGCTGCTTCTTCACCGATATCAATTCCAGTTTTTGAGGCGAAACCAAATTTAAGAGCATATTCTTTCCATTTATCTAATCCAATTTTATAGATTAAATGATAGAAAAAACTATTACAGGATTTTTCAATAGCATGAATAACATTTACCGATCCGTGATTTCCGTGGCATTTAAAGAATCTGCCAAAAGTAAATCCACCACCGCAGTTTATTGTTGTAGCTGGAGTAATTACACCCATATCTAAAGCCGCAATTGCTGCGAGCATTTTGAATGTTGATCCTGGTGGTTTTAAAGACATCGTCGCACGATTAAAGGATGGTTTATCAGGATTGTTATAAAGATCCAGTAAAAACTCTCTGGATGTTACATAAGAAAATTGATTAAGATCATAATCAGGGGCACTAACCAAAGCCAAAATCTCACCAGTCTTAGGTTCTATTGCAACAATTGCCCCGCGCTTTCCAATCATTTGTTCTTCAGCTACTTTTTGAACATCAGCATCATAGGATAAAACAAGGTCTTTTCCTTTTATAGAATTCTTATCCTCAGTTCCATCTTTGTACTTTCCAATTTCTCTTCGCTTTGAATTTACAAGAACATAACTAAAACCCTTCGTACCACGTAAATCTTTTTCGTACTGTTTTTCAATTCCATTATGGCCGACATAATCGCCTGGCACATAATAATCTTTTTCTTTGCTTAGTTGATTAGGAGAAACCTCTTTTGTATATCCAAAAGAATGTGAGCCTTTAATTCCAATTGGATAGCCGCGCTGCATTTCAACAATATAATCCACACCCGGCAAATGTTCTTGATTTTCTTCTATCCAGGAAACTATTTCAAATCCAATTCCTCGCTTTATTTTTATAGGAATGTATTTAGAATAGATTTTATTTTTTTTTAGTATTGATGATACAAAACCGGAATCTGATTCAAGTATTTTATCGATTAACGGATTTAATTTGGGATCATAATCTGCGGGAGTAATTCTTAAAGTGTAAGCAGGAATATTATCAACCATTACTTTTAGATTTCTATCGTAAAAAACACCGCGAAAAGGAATTTGCTCAATAGCTTTTATACTATTGTCTGCAGATTTTTCTTCGTATGCTTCTTGATTAAGTATCTGCATTTGAAAAAGCCTAAATGACAGCACTCCGAATAAAATAATAAGAAATGCATAAATAAATGTTCTTCTGCTTATAGATGCAAAGTTTTCGGATTTCAAAACATTTTCCTCTTAGGATAAAATATCATTCCCATTAAAGCTATTGCAGCACTATAAATAGAAGGTAATAATGCAAACTGAAAAAATAGAAGAAATATATTTGAAGTAAAATTTATCGATGAAAAGAATGCATTGATTGTCGAATCAATAAGTGATGAAAGAAGAACAATTAAAGCAAAATTATAAGAGATCAAGTATTGGTCTTGCTTATTTTCAGATGAAAAATATCCGGCAGTAAATCCTGCCAGGGTTTTGGCAATCATAGCGCTTCCTAATAAACTCCCTGTAATTATATCAAACAAGAAACCGTAAACAAATCCTAAAACAGTTCCATAAATTTGTCCCTGAGTAATCGAATAATAAACAAGGAGAATAAGAATCAGATCCGGAATTATGGTATCAATTGCTAATAGCGGAACTATTGTAGTCTGGATTAATAATAAGGGAAAGAAAAGCAGAATGGATATAATAATATACTGTGGTTTTATCATTCTCTGCTCAACAAATTAAATTGTAGATCATCAATCTCTTTGTTCTTGACTATTCCCAGAATAAAAACATTTTCAATTTTTTGGAAATCAACAAAAGGATGAACTCTGACTTCATTAAAAATTCCTTTCTCAACATTACCAATCTCATAAACCAGTCCAACAGGTAGTGGAAATGGAATTATTGAACTAATCTCTGAGGTAACAATCCTATCACCTTTTTTAAGATCAAAAGTCTTTGGAACATTAATCATCACTAACTGCTCACCATTCCATTTCATTACAGCATTTTCTCTTGTTCGCTCACTTTTAACCGTTACCTTTAAATCGACATTTGTTAAAGTTCTTGAGATGCAATAATTATCTGCAATGGAATAGACAATACCAACTAATCCTTTATCTGTAATAACAGGCATTCCAACTTTAACCGATTGATTCTTACCGGCATTAAGAGTTATGGTACCTTGAGATTTGGTTAAAGATTTGGATACAATTGTTGCAGGGATTAAAGGAAATTTTGATGAATCTTTTAATGCAAGTAATCCTTTAAGATCTTCATTTACTATTGCATATTCGCGAAGTCTGCTTAGATGAAGCATCATCTCAGCGTTAGTTCTGCGTAAAGTTTCATTTTCTTGTTTAAGATTGCTTATGTTGAAAACATCAGTAAAAACAGAAGTCACTGATGCAAAAGTCCCGAAAGCGATTGAGCGTACTTGCTGGATTCCCTGTGAATTGTTTTGTGAGAGCAGTATCAGGCTTACAATTAATAAAACTACAAGTACAATATATTCCTTAAAATTTTCCCATACAGAAACAAAAAATCTTATCATCAATATCTTCTG
>Ga0105105_10000666_pt1 | contig 15234 bp, 15 predicted proteins | sample PPLLaktember2015_4_FD_79108 | JGI IMG/M metagenome (GOLD analysis project Ga0105105, IMG submission 79108) | Freshwater sediment microbial communities from Prairie Pothole Lake near Jamestown, North Dakota, USA - PPLs Lake P8 Core (1) Depth... | ecosystem: Environmental > Aquatic > Freshwater >... | reverse complement strand
TTCGACGGCATGCAGTACCGCCGCGACATCGGCCACCGGGCGATGTCGCGGCGGCCCGGCGCGCCCAAGCGCGGCTGAGGCCGCGCGCCACACGATCAGGAAGCGTTCCTCGATGAGCGACTCGAGCCTCTCCACCGACACGGTCGATACCGCGGCGGTCCGTACCTACCTGCAGGGCCTGCAGGGTCGCATCGTCTGCGGCCTGGAGACCCTCGACGGCACGCCGTTCGCGACCGACCGCTGGGACCGGCCCGAGGGCGGCGGCGGCATCAGCCGCGTGCTCGAGGAAGGCCGGGTCTTCGAGCGCGCCGGCGTGCTCTTCTCGCACGTCACCGGCGACAAGCTGCCGCCCTCGGCCTCGGCGCACCGCCAGGGGCTCGCCGGCCGCGCCTTCGAGGCGATGGGGGTCTCGCTGGTGCTGCATCCGCGCAATCCGTACGTGCCCACCGTCCACCTGAACGTGCGCTGCTTCATCGCGGCGGCTCGTCCGGGCGCGGCGGCCGGCACGCCCGACGCGGCGCCGGTCTGGTGGTTCGGCGGCGGCATGGACCTCACGCCCTACTACGGCTTCGAGAAGGACGCGGTACGCTTCCACTCGGTGTGCCGGCAGGCGCTCGATCCCTTCGGTTCGGCGCTGCACCCGCGCTTCAAGGCCTGGTGCGACGAGTACTTCTTCCTGAAGCACCGCAACGAGCCGCGCGGCGTCGGCGGGATCTTCTACGACGACTTCTCCGAGCTCGGCTTCGAACGCTCCTTCGCGATGACCCGATCGGTGGGCGACGCCTTCCTCGACGCCTACGTGCCGATCGTCGAGCGTCGGATGGACACGCCCTACGGCGAACGCGAGCGGGACTTCCAGGCCTATCGGCGCGGGCGCTACGTCGAGTTCAACCTGGTGTTCGACCGCGGCACGCTGTTCGGGCTGCAGTCGGGTGGCCGCACCGAGTCGATCCTGTGCTCGATGCCGCCGGTGGTGAAGTGGCGCTACATGTGGCAGCCCGAGCCGGGCACCCCCGAGGCGCAGCTCTACACGGACTTCCTGCGCCCGCGGGACTGGGTATAGGTGGCGGGCGGGGTCGGGGCGGCAGTGGGGGACGGGGTCGCGGCGCGGCGCCGCATCGGTCTCGTCGGTGGCACCTTCGATCCGCCGCACGTCGGTCACCTCGCCCTCGCTCGCGCCGCCCGCGACGCATTCGACCTCGACGAGGTGCGTCTGCTGCCCACCGGCCGTTCCTGGCAGAAGACGGGCACGGGGGCGAGCTCGGCGCAGCGCCTGGCGATGACGCGCCTGGCGGTCGCCGGCCTCGATCCGGCCGAGCGACTGACGGTCGACGACCGCGAGGTGCGCCGCGACGGGCCGACCTACACCGTGGACACGCTGCGCGAGCTCCGCGTCGAGCTCGGCGCCGAGGTGGCGCTGCTGCTGGTCATCGGCAGCGACCAGTTGCGCAACCTGCCGACCTGGCACCGCTGGTTCGAGCTGTTCCAGCTCGCGCACGTGGCCACGACGCAGCGCGAACGGATCGGCCTGGAGGGGCTGCCGGCCGAGCTCGAGGCCGAGCTCGCGGCGCGTGGCCGGCAGTCTCTGCCCGACACGCCGGCGGGCGCGATCGTCCTCTTCAGCATGCCCGCGGTGCCGGTGTCGGCCACCGCGCTGCGGGCCCAGCTTCAACGCGGCGAGCGCCCGGACGGGCTGTCGCCCCCTGCGGTTCTCGACTATATTGGCTCGAACAGGCTGTATCGACAGCCTTGAGGAACAGGAACGGATGGATCTGAAGACACTGCAGCGACTGGTGATCGACGCCCTCGAGGACGTGAAGGCGCAGGACATCGAGGTCTACAACACCCAGGCGCTGACCAGCCTCTTCGACCGCGTGGTGATCGCCAGCGGCACCTCCAACCGGCAGACCCGGTCGCTCGCGGCCAGCGTGCGCGACAAGGTCCGCGAGAAAGGCGGCCACGTGATCTCCGTCGAGGGCGAGGACACCGGCGAATGGGTGCTGGTGGACCTCGGCGACATCGTCGTCCACATCATGCAGCCCAACATCCGGGCCTACTACAAGCTCGAGGAGATCTGGGGCGGCAAGCCGGTCCGGGTCAAGCTCGGCGCTGCGGGCGGCGTCGGCCGCGCGGCCGCCTGAGACCCGAGGCACCGACCCGCCGCGCGACGCGATGCTGCTGCGCGTGATCGCGGTCGGCACGCGCATGCCCGACTGGGTCGACACTGCCGTCGACACCTATTCGAGGCGCATGCCGCCCGAGCTTCGGATCGACTGGAAACCGGTCAAGGCCGAGCCGCGGGAGTCCGGCGGCGGGGCGGCGCGCTGCATGGCACGCGAGGCCCAGCGCATCCGCGACGCGCTGCCCGCCGGGGCCCGGCTGGTGGTGCTCGACGAGCGCGGCACCGACCTCGACAGCCCGAGACTCGCCGCGCGCCTGTCGGCCTGGCAGCGCGACGCGCGGCCGGTGGCGATCGTCATCGGCGGCCCCGACGGCATCGACCCGGACCTCAAGGCGCAGGCCGACGAATCGCTGCGGCTGTCGTCGATGACCCTGCCCCATGCGCTGGTGCGCGTGCTGCTCGCCGAGCAGCTCTACCGCGCGTGGACCATCACGGGCGGGCATCCGTACCACCGCGAATGAACCGCCCGATGATCGAGATCCCCGCCCCGCCCTTCGTGTGGCTCGCCTCGCAGAGCCCCCGCCGACAGGCGCTGCTCGAGCAGATCGGGCTGCGCTTCGCGCTGCTGCTCGCGGGGCCCGAGGAGGACGCCGAGGCGCTCGAGGCGGTACGCGTCGGCGAGTCGCCCACGCAGTACGTCGAACGCGTGGTGCTCGCCAAGGCGGACGCCGCCCGCGCGCGGCTCGCGGCCCGCGCGCTGCCCGCCGCGCCGATCCTGGTGGCGGACACGACCGTCGCCATCGGCGGCACGATCCTCGGCAAGCCGGTCGACGACGACGACGCACGACGGATGCTGCGGCTGCTGTCCGGTCGAGGCCACCGCGTGCTGACCGCGCTCGCGGTGGTCCGGGGGGCGCGCGTGACGCACCGCGTGCAGGTCTCGCAGGTGCGCTTCGCGCGGCTCTCGGACTCGGACGTCGACGCCTACGTGGCCAGCGGCGAGCCTCGCGGCAAGGCCGGCGGCTATGCGATCCAGGGTCGCGCGGCGGCCTTCGTGCGGCGGATCGAGGGGAGTCACTCCGGTATCATGGGCCTGCCCCTGCACGAGACCGCGACGCTGCTGCGCCCCGAGCTCCTCGCGATGCGGCACCTGGAGACCCCCTCCGAGCCCCCCTCCGCGACACCGGCGAGCCCCGCCCCGGACGACGCCCGATGACCGAAGACATCCTGGTGAACGTCACCCCCTTCGAGGCACGGGTGGCGCTGGTGCAGCAGGGTGCGGTGCAGGAGCTGCACCTCGAGCGCACCGCCACGCGCGGCCTGGTCGGCAACGTCTACCTCGGGCGCGTCTCGCGCGTGCTGCCCGGCATGCAGTCGGCCTTCATCGACATCGGGCTCGACCGCGCCGCCTTCCTCCACGTCGCGGACCTGTGGCAGTCGCGCGGCAGCGAGCGCCCGGCTCCGATCGAGAAGCTGCTCTACGAGAGCCAGCCGCTGCTCGTGCAAGTCATCAAGGACCCGATCGGCACCAAGGGCGCGCGCCTGTCCACACAGATCAGCATCGCCGGGCGGTTGCTCGTCTATCTGCCGCAGGACCCGCACATCGGCGTCTCGCAGCGCATCGGCAGCGAAGCCGAGCGCGCCGCGCTGCGCGAGAAGATCCAGCGACTGATGCCCTCGGACGAGACCGGCGGCTTCATCATCCGGACGATGGCCGAGGACGCCGACGAGGCCTCGCTGCTCGCGGACATCGGCTACCTGCGGACCCGCTGGAAGCAGATCCTCGAAGGCAGCAAGACGCCCGTCGCGCCCGCCCTCCTCTACCAGGAGCTGAGCCTCATCCAGCGGGTGCTGCGCGACCTCGCCAGCGAGCAGACCAGCGGCGTGGTGGTCGACGCGCCCGGCGCGCTGGAGGAACTGCAGGCGTTCGCGAGTGTCTACATGCCCACGCTGCTGCCCAAGCTGCGGCGCTACGGCGGCGAGCGCCCGCTGTTCGACCTGCACGGCGTGGAGGAGGAGCTCGAGCGGGCGCTCGCGCGCCGCGTCGACCTGAAGTCGGGCGGCTACCTGATCATCGACCAGACCGAGGCGATGACGACGATCGACGTCAACACCGGCGGCTACGTCGGCGGCCGCAACTTCGACGACACGATCTTCCGCACCAACCTCGAGGCCGCGCACGCCATCGCTCGCCAGCTGCGGGTGCGCAACCTCGGCGGCATCATCATCATCGACTTCATCGACATGGGCACCGTCGAGCATCGAGAGGCGGTGCTCGCCGAGCTGCGGCGCGCGCTGGCGCGCGACCGCACCAAGTCGTCGGTGAACGGCTTCACCTCGCTCGGCCTCGTCGAGATGACCCGCAAGCGCACCCGCGAGTCGCTCGCCCATGTGCTGTGCGAGCCCTGCGCCACCTGCGGCGGCAAGGGCGAGACCAAGACCGCCCGCACCGTCGCGTACGGGATCATGCGAGAGATCCAGCGCGAGGCCCGCCAGTTCAATCCGCGCGAGTTCCGCATCCTGGCGTCGCAGTCGGTGATCGACCTCTTCCTCGAGGAGGAGTCGCAGCACCTCGCGGCGATCGGCGACCAGATCGGCAAGCCGATCTCGCTGCAGGTCGAAGGGCTGTATTCGCAGGAGCAGTACGACATCATCCTGATGTAGGGGCTCCGGGGCGCCTCGGCCCGGCCCGCATGCCACTCGCGAACCAGCGCCTGACCCGCCCTGCCGCGGTGAGAGCCTCCGCCGGCTCGACGCCTTCGCGTTGATTTGGCCCGTAAGCCGTGACGTAGACTGTTTTTCAGGTCCCGGCTGGCAAGCGCCCGCCGCGCGGCCAAAGCCCCCTGATGCACATGCCATGGCGCCACATGAACCCTTGATGCTGCTTGACGCTGGCCTGCGCGGCACGCTGGTGGCGCTGTTGCTGCTGCTGGCAACCATGCTTTGGCGGGACAGGCCGCGGCTGGTGGCGGCACGGGCCACGATCGCCTTGTGCCTGGGCTTGGTGGTGCAGGTGGTGTCTGGCGCGCCCTGGGTCGAAGCGCATCTGTCGCGGACGGCCAGTGCGCCGTGGGTCGGCATCTCGGTGGGCAACGCGGTGCTGTTCTGGCTTTTCGTCCAGGCGCTTTTCGATGACGGGTTCGTGCCGCGCGTCTGGCAGGGCGCGCTGTGGCTGGCGGTCGTGCTGTTGGCGGCGGTCAACTGCGCGTGGTTGGCAGGCAGCGGGTCTGCCTTGTCGCACATCACCCTGGGCGTGCAGCGCGCCGTGCCGCTGGTGTTTGCCGTCCTGGCGGCGGTGGCCGCCGCGCGTCGCTGGAACGATGATCTGGTCGAGAGCCGCCGCCGCCTGCGCAGCTACGCGGTGACGGCGGGGGTGGCGTACACCGTCCTGTCATTGCTGGCGCGCCTTGGCTCACCCCATGGCCGTTTTTCAGCCTGGGTGGCCTTTGCAGACACCGTGTTGCTGCTGTTGACGGTGCTGCCCTCGGCCTGGCGCGTTCTGCGGGTCAGCGCAGAAGATCTGTTTCCTTCGGCGCCATTCGTGCAATCCGTGACTTCAGTGCCTGCCGTGACATCACTGCAGCCCGCTCCCGTCACATCGGCGGCTGTGGTCGAGTCGACTGACGCGCTGTCGTCGGCCACGCCAGGGTCGGCGGCGGCGGCGGCGGCCACGGCCACCCCTGTCCTTTCCCGTGTGCCAAGTGGGCAGGTTGCTCCGGACAGCACGACCGACCCCGAAGACGAACGAGTCGCCCAGGCCTTGCAGCGCCTGATGGAAGAAGCGCAGGTGTACCGGGAAGAAGGGCTCAGCGTGGCCACGCTGGCCGCGCGGCTGCGGGTGCCGGAATACCGTCTGCGCAGGGTCATCAACCAACGGCTGGGTCACCGCAACTTCAACGCCTATGTCAACGGCCTGCGTCTGGAGCAGGCCTGCAAGGCGCTGGCCGACCCGGCGTTGCGCCACGTGCCTGTCCTGAGCATTGCGCTGGACGCCGGCTTCCAGTCCATCGGCCCGTTCAACCGGGCCTTCAAGGCCGCGATGGGCGTGACCCCCACCGACTACCGGCGACACAAGCTGGCCGATTCCTGAAATCGACCAGCCGAAAGCTGGACCCGAACGTTTTCGGTGCGACAGCCCCGTGGGCTGCAGCCAGGCTGTGTGGCATCCGAGGCCCATGCCTCGGGCTTCTGGAGCACAGCACATGAACGTTCACATCCGCACAGGGGGCCTGCTGGCGCTGCTCGCCTGCCTGACCGCTTCCTTGATCGGCTGCAGCGCGCAAGCCCAGTCGGTGGCGCACCCCCCACCCCGCCCCTCAGCGCAGGTGGAGGCCGCGGCGCCGGCCACTCCTCCCCGGGCGGTGGGCTGGTTGACAGTAACGAGCAGCGAAAATGCCGCACCGCTGACGGTGTTCTACCCCTCGGCAGACCCCGAACGGCCGGTGCAGCGCGGCCCATTCAGCTTTCAGCTGGCGCCGGACGGTGCTGCCACACCCGGCAACGGCAGGCTGGTGGTGATCTCCCACGGCTCCGGCGGTGGGCCCTGGGTGCACATGGACCTGGCGCGACGCTTGGTGCAGGCGGGTTTTGTCGTCGCGATACCGCTGCACAAGGGCGACAACCACCAGGACGACGGCACACCGGGCCCGCAGAGCTGGGAACGCCGGCCGGCTGAAGTATCGGCCGCCATCGATGCCGTGGCAGCGCAGCCCCGGCTGGCCGACACGCTGCAGCTGGACCGGGTGGGTGTCTATGGCCAGTCGGCCGGCGGGCACACCGCGCTGTCGCTGGCCGGCGGTGCCTGGTCACCGGGAAACTTTCGCCGCCATTGCGATGTGAACATCGCGCAGGACTTCAACGCCTGCGTAGGCCTGGCCACCCAGTTGCGCGGTGACTGGCTGGACAGCGTGAAGCTGCGCGTGGCCCGCCAGGTGCTGAACTGGTACTTCGACGACGACCGGCCCCGTACCCACCACGACCCACGCATCGCCGCCGCCGTGTCGGCCGTCCCAGCCGCGGCGGACTTCGACATGCGAAGCCTGGAACGGCCCCGTGTACCGCTGGGCCTGGTGCTGTCGGGCCAGGACCGCTGGCTGACGCCGCGCTGGCACGGCGAACGTGTGCTGGCCGCGTGCCAGACGTGCGAACTGCTCGCCCGCCTGCCGCAAGGCGGCCACTCGATCGGCTTGTCGCCCTTGCCGCCGGGGCTTCAGGGCCTGGAGGCGCGGCTGTTGAACGATCCGCCCGGCTTTGATCGGGCCACCGAGCTGCCGAAAGTCGACGCCGGCATCGTGGACTTCTTCAGCCGCCACCTGGGGCTGCGTTGAGGTCTTTACAGGCCTCCGGCCCGCCGGCGCACCGCTGAACGCCGAGGCAGACCGACACGGCCCGGTACCTTCCGGACGCCCCGCCCACCCTTGTGAATGTGACGCACGCCTCCCGCCTCGAACGCTTCTCTGAGACGCCAGCTTGAGCGACACTGTCCGGACACGATCGACGGTCGGCGGGCCCCGATGCTCGCTCCGGCCCGGACACGGAGAGAGACGCCGCATGGCCGACCTGAGTCACCTGAGTCTGCTCGACGGTGCGTTCCTGCACCTCGAGAGCCCGGAGATGCCGATGCACGTCGGCAGCCTCGCCCTGTTCGAGGCGCCGCCGCCCGAACGCGGCCCCTGGCTCGACGCGGTACGCGCGCATGTCCTCTCGCGCATGCACCTGGCGCCGGTGTTCACCCGCAAGCTCGCCCTGATGCCGTTCGACCTCGCCAATCCGGTGTGGATCCGCGACGACGACATCGACATCGATTACCACATCCGCCACACGGTACTGCCCCGGCCCGGCACGATGGCGCAGCTCGAGGCACTGGCCGCGCGACTGCACTCGAGTCTGCTCGACCGCAGCCGCCCGCTGTGGGAGTTCTACGTGATCGAGGGACTGGAAGACGGACGCATCGGCTTCTACTCCAAGGTTCACCATGCGGCGGTCGACGGGCAGGCAGCCGTTGCCATGGCCAACAGCGTGTTCGACCTCACGCCCGAGCCGCGGCGCGTCAAGCCGCCGCGTGCACCGCGCACGCACCGCTACCAGCTCGGCGTGGCCGAGCTGCTGGGGGCGGCGCTCGGCAATCAGCTCGACCAGATGGTGCGCTTCGCGAAGCTGGTGCCGCCGCTGGCGGGCGCGGCCCTCGGCACGGCGCGCACGGTGATCACGACGCGTCTGCGCCGGGGACGCGGCGCGGCAAAGGCGGCGGTCGGCACGCGCCTGAAGCTCGCGCCGGTCACCCCGTTCAATGCGTCGATCACCAACCAGCGCGCCTTCGCCTGCGCGTCGCTGCCACTGGCGGAGGTCAAGTCGATCGGCCGCACGCTCGATGCGTCGATCAACGACATGGTGCTGTGGCTGTGCGCGACCGCGCTGCGCGAGTACCTCAAGGATGGCCGCGAGCTGCCCGATCGCACGCTGGTGGCCGGCGTGCCGGTCTCCCTGCGCGCCGAGGGCGACACGTCCAGCAACAACCAGGTGTCGGGCACGCTGATCGACCTGGCGACGCAGGTGGCCGACCCGATGGCACGGCTCGACGCGATCCGTGCGGCCACGCGCGCGATGAAGGCCGAGATGGGCGTGTTCCGCGACCTGCTGCCGACCGACTTCCCCTCGCTCGGCTCGCCCTGGCTGCTGTCGGGGCTGGCCTCGCTGTACGGCCGGTCGCGGATGGCGCACCGGCTGCGCGTCGCCAACGTGGTGATCTCCAACGTGCCCGGGCCGCAGGTGCCGCTGTACCTCGCCGGTGCCCGGATGACCGGCATGTATCCGCTGTCGATCGTCGTGCACGGCATCGGGCTGAACATCACGGTGCAGAGCTACATGGGGCAGCTGTGCTTCGGGCTGATCGCCTGCCGGCGCGCGGCGCCCGACGTGCACGACCTGACCGAACGGCTGCACGCCGCGCTCGGCGCGCTGCGCACGCTCGGGGCCTCGGTCACGGCGGCGCGCGACGAGGCGTCGGCGAGCGCCGAGGCGATGGCGGCCGAGGCGATCGCGTCGGCGGCGGCCTCGGCGGGCGGCTCGGCCAGGCCAGCGCGGGCACCAAGACGCAAGGGACCGGCGGCCAAGGCGGCTTCTGCGGCTTCCGCGGCTCCAGCAGCCTCGGCGGCTTCCGAGGCCCCGGCGGCTCCGGTGGCCGCAGCAGCTCCGGTGGCCGCAGCAGTTCCGATAACCGCTGCAGCCCCGGTGGCCCCGGCATCCCGCCGGCGGCGCACGCCCGCCGCCTGAAGGGCAGCGTGCGGCGCATGGCGCGGCTGGACGATCGCGGGCTCGCCATGGGTCCGTACCTTGCACGGAACGCCCTGTTGCCGCCTCGGCCGCCGGCGCGGGCCGCCCGGCCGCGCCCGCCTTCGAGACCGGCCGGAGCCGAGCCCGCGCACCGGTCCGCCGCGCCTGCCGACTTCACGCGCTCGGCCTCGTGCCGGCCCGCGCCCTGCTGGAGACATGCCCGATGACCCCCGACCTTCCCATCGACGACGACGCGATGCGTCCCGGATGGCTGCGCCTCGCCCTGGAGGGCCGCGTGCCGCTGGAGGCCGCGGCCCTCGTCGCCGCGCTGCCCCTGCTGGCCGCCTCGCCGCGCGGCGACGGCCATCCTGTGCTGGTGTTCCCCGGCCTCGCCGCGAGCGACGCCAGCACGCGGCCGCTGCGCCGGCTGCTGCGCGGCCTCGGCCACGACGCGCACGGCTGGCAGCTCGGACGCAACCTCGGGCCGCGGCCCGAGATCCTCGAGGGCGCGGCGCACCGCATCCGCACGCTCGCGGAGCGCGACGGGCGCCGGGTCAGCCTCGTCGGCTGGAGCCTGGGCGGGATCTACGCCCGCGAGCTCGCCAAGCAGCTGCCCGACGCGGTGCGCGCGGTGGTGACGCTGGGCACGCCGTTCGCCGGCTCGCCGCGCGCCACCAACGCCTGGCGTCTGTTCGAACTGCTCAACGGGCGCCAGCACCGCGAGCCGCGGCTGCGCGAGGGACTGCGCACGCCGCCACCGGTGCCGACCACCTCGATCTGGAGCCGCAGCGACGGCATCGTCGCGTGGCAGTGCAGCGTCGAGCGCCCGGGCCCCCGGGCCGAGAACATCGTCGTCGCCGCGAGCCACATCGGGCTGGGCTTGAATCCGCTGGCGCTGCACGCGCTCGCCGACCGCCTCGCGCAGCCCGAAGGCGGCTGGCGGCCGTTCGAGCGGCGGGGGCTGCGGCGCTGGCTGTTCGCCGACCCGGCGCGCGCGGCGGCGCGCGGCCTGCCCGAGGCCACGCACGCCACGGGGGCCGCGCGATGAGCGGTCCGAGAGGCAGACTGCGCGCCCGCAGCGGGTCCCCTGCGGGCACCGCGCTGATCACCGGCGCCTCGTCGGGCATCGGCGAGGCGCTCGCACGCTGTTTCGCCGCGGGCGGCCACGACCTGGTGCTGGTCGCACGCAGTGCCGACACGCTGAAGGCGCTCGCCGCGAGCCTCGCCGAGGCGCACGGCGTGAAGGCCTGGGCGGTCCGAGCGGACCTGTCGGAACCGGACGCGGCGCCACGCCTGGCGGCCGCGATGAAACGCGCGAAGCGCCCGATCGACGTGCTGGTCAACAACGCGGGCGTGCTCGAGTACGGGCCCTTCGCCGGCATGACGCCCGAGACCCATCGCCGGATGATCGACCTGAACGTCGGCGCGCTCACGCAGATGCTCGCGCACTTCGTGCCGCCGATGCTCGAGCGCGGCCACGGACGGGTGCTGAATGTCGCGTCGATCGCCGCGTTCCAGCCGATCCCGTCGCTCGCCACCTACGCGGCGACCAAGGCCTTCGTGCTGTCGATGACCGAATCGCTCGCCGAGGAGCTGCGCGGCACCGGCGTCACCGCGACCGCGCTCTGCCCGGGCGTGACCGCGACCAACATGCTGAGCGGCGCGGCGCGCAGCCACGAGGGGCTCGGGCGGCTGCCGTCGGCCTTCGTCGGCACCGCGGAGTCGGTGGCCGCCGAGGGCTACGAAGCCTGCCTGCGCGGCGAGACGATCCGCGTGCCCGGCCGGCTGAACCTGGCCGCTGCGCTCGCCTCGCGCGCGACGCCGAAGTGGCTGGTGCGCCGGCTGGGCGGCGCGATGTCCCGGAGCATCGCATGAGCGCGGTGCCGCGCACGCGCACGCGCCGCCGTGCGGGCGGTGCCGCCGCCGCGCGCGAGTTCGACATCGTGGTGTACGGCGCCAGCGGCTTCGTGGGCCGGCAGGCGGTGGCGCACCTCGCCGCGCACGCGGGACCGCTGCGCTGGGCGCTGGCCGGACGCTCGCAGGCCAAGCTCGAGGTGGTGCGCCAGGCCTGCGGGCCCGGCGCGGCGGCCGCCGGCCTCATCGTGGCCGTCGCCGACGACGCCCCGGCGCTGGCCGCGCTCGCGGCCCGCAGCCGCGTCGTGCTCAGCACCGCCGGACCGTTCGCCCGCTACGGCGACGCGCTGGTCGACGCCTGCGTCGCACACGGCACCCACTACGTGGACATCACCGGCGAGACGCCCTGGGTGCGCCGCCTGATCGACCGTCACCACGAGCGCGCCGCCGCCGACGGCACGCGCATCGTCCCCTGCTGCGGCTTCGATTCGGTGCCCTCGGACCTGGGCGCGTGGCTCGTCGCCCACGCGCTGTGGCGTGATCACGGCGAGGCCTGCGTCGAGGTCAAGGCGCGCTTCGCGCTGCGCGGCGGCGTCAACGGCGGCACGCTCGCCTCGGCCCTCGGCGTGCTCGACGCGGGCGACCAGGACGCCTTCGACGACCCGTTCCTGCTGACGCCCGCCGGGCAGGTCCCCGCCGACACGCTGCGCCACCTGGACCCGCGGCTGCCCCGTCGAGACGCCGACTTCGGTGGCTGGATCGGCCCCTTCTTCATGGGCCCGGTCAACACCCGCGTCGTGCGTCGCAGCGCGGCGCTGCTGGCCGCAGCGGGCGACCCCGCGTACGCGCCGGGCTTCGCCTACCAGGAGTGGCTCAAGCTCGGCCGGGGTCCGGCCGCCGCCGCCGCGGGCGGAGCGATGGCGGTGGGCGCGGGCGTGGCCCGCGTCGCGCTCGCCGCGCCCTCGGTGCGCGCGCTCGCGCGCCGCCTGCTCCCCGCGCCCGGCGAGGGCCCGTCGGAGCGCTCGATGGACCGCGGCCGATTCCGGTGCGAGCTCGTCGGTCGCGGCACGCGGGGCACCGTGGTGCGCGGCCTCGTCGCCGGCCGCGGCGACCCCGGCAACCGCGCCACGACGGTGTTCGTCTGCGAGGCCGCGCTCGCGCTCGCGGCCCAGGCCGACGAGCTGCCCGCGACCGTCACGGGCGGCGTCCTCACCCCCGCCACGGCGTTCGGCGAGGTGCTCGCGAGGCGCCTGCTGGATGCCGGAATGGAAATCCGACCGGTACCCGGGGACGTTCGATCCTCGGCATACTGATCGCCCCCGATACCCCCCTCCCCACGAGAGAGACTCGTTCCGATGAACACGCTGCCGTCGTCCGCCCCGCTGCATCAGACCGAGCCCGTCGTCACGCGTCGCGCGCTGCTGCGTGCGGCCGCCGCCGCACCGGTCCTCGCGCTGCCCGCCCTGTCCCGCGCCCAGCAGAGCGGCGGGTCGACGCCCTTCACGCCGCAGGTCGGCCAGCAGGGCAAGGACGTGATCTGGGTGCCCACACCCGATGCGCTGGTCGACCGCATGCTGCGCATGGCGCAGGTCACGCCGAACGACTTCGTGGTCGACCTGGGCGCCGGTGACGGCAAGATCGTCATCGCCGCCGCGCGCGACTTCAAGTGCCGCGCGCTCGGCGTCGAGTTCAACCCCGACATGGTCGGCGTCGCCCGCCGCAACGCGGAGAAGGCCGGCGTCGCCAACCTCGCCAAGTTCGAGCAGGGCGACATCTTCGCCTTCGACTACTCGGCCGCGACCGTCGTCACGATGTACCTGCTGCCCGGACTGAACCTCAAGCTGCGCCCGACGCTGCTCAAGATGAAGCCCGGCACGCGGCTGGTCACGCACCAGTTCACGATGGGCTCCTGGGAGCCCGACGACAGCAGCACCGTCGACGGCCGCCCCGGCTACCTGTGGATCGTGCCGGCCTCGGTCGGCGGCAGCTGGAAGCTGTCGATGAACGACGCGCGGGGCAGCAGCGAGACCAACGCCTCGTTCTCGCAGGTCTTCCAGAACGTGACCGGCACGGTCCGGATGTCGGCGATGGAAGGCCGCATGCGCGCCGTGAAGCTCTCGGGCGACCGGCTCGTCTTCGACCTGATGGACGACCGCGGCGTGCTCCGCAGCTACGACGGGCGTGTCTCGGGCGACCGCATCGAAGGCACGACGCGCGGCCTCGACGGCGCGACCGGCACCTTCGCCGCGCAGCGCACCGGCGCGGCGACGCCGGTCGACGCGGGCCGCGACTGAGCCCGCGCGGGGCGTAGGGCGCCCGAGCTCCGAGCTCGGGCACGGACGTTGCCACGCTGTCCGTGCCCCTGACGCTTCCATCGGAGTTCTCATGTCGAGCCAGCCCCCCACTCAGCCGCCCCAACGGACACCGGCCTCACCGACCGGTGCCGCCACCGGATTCGTGTCCGACATCGCGGCGATCCGCGAACGGGCCCGCCGCACGATGTCCGATGGCGCGGTCACGCCGAGCTACGACCTCGACACCGGTACCGTCGTGACGCTGCTGAACGAGGCGCTGGCGACCGAGATCGTCTGCACGCTCCGCTACCGCCGGCACTACTACTGCGCCGAGGGCATCCACTCCGAGTCGGTCAAGGCCGAGTTCAAGGAGCACGCCGACCAGGAGCTCCTGCATGCCGACCGCATCGCCGAGCGCATCGTGCAGCTCGGCGGCCAACCCGACCTCGCGCCCTGGACGCTGGCGCAGCGCAGCCATGCCGAGTACGTCGAAGGCGATGGCCTGCGGTCGATGATCGAGGCCAACCTGCTGGCCGAACGGATCGCGATCGAGAGCTATCGCGAGATGATCCACTTCGTCGGCGACCATGACCCGACCACCCGGCGCATGCTCGAGGACGTGCTCGCGGATGAAGAGGAGCACGCCGACGACATGGCCAGCCTGCTGAAGCGGATCGGCAGCGCCTGAGACCGGGTCCTGCCCGCTGCGCGCGGCTCGCGCAGCGGGCGCAGACTCAGGCCTTCTTCTCGCGGGGCACCCGTCCCATCAGGTAGAACTCGGCGTTCGGCATCATCCCGACGGTGTTCGCGAGCCGGTTCGACATCGCGAAGAACGCCGCGATGGACGCGATGTCCCAGGCGTCCTCGTCGCTGAAGCCATGGGCGTGCAGTTCGCGGAAGTCGTGATCGTCGACCGCGCGCGAGTCGAGCGCCACCTTCATCGCGAACCCGATCATCGCGTGCTGCCGAGGCGTGAGGTCGGCCTTGCGCCAGTTGATCGCGAGCTGGTCGGCGAGCAGCGGCGCCTTCTCGTAGATGCGCAGGATCGCGCCGTGCGCGACCACGCAGTAGAGGCACCCGTTCGCACCGCTGGTGGCGACCACGATCATCTCGCGCTCGCCCTTGGTGAGGGCGCCCTCCTTGAGCATCAGCGCATCGTGGTAGGCGACGAAGGCGCGGAACTCGGCCGGACGGCGCGCGAGCTTGAGGAACACGTTGGGGACGAAGCCCGCCTTCTGCTGGACCGCGACGAGCTGGTCGCGGATGTCGTCGGGCAGCGCCTCGAGGGCGGGCAGCGGGTAGCGGTCGGCGGTCATGGCGGTCTCGGTGGGCAGGCGTCGCCGAGGAGCCTACACCATCGAGCGGACCGACCCGCCACGACGCGACGCGCGCGGCGCGGCGGGCGGAATCAGCTCGAACGCCAGGTCGGCGGCGGCGGGGGCGGCGAGCCGGGCGGCGGCAGGGGCACCGGAGCGGCCGCCGGCGGCGGACGGCCCGCACCGGTGGCCGGTACGGCACCCGAGGCCTGACCGACGCCCGGCGGCGGCGCGGGCGGGGCACCGGCGGGAGGCGGCGGCACGCCGGGCGGCAGCGGCGCGGGCCGGGTCGCGGTCGGCGGCGCGGGCGGACGGAACGTGCCCTCGACGACCGGCACCTTGTGGCCGCTGGCGTACATGCACTGGACGTAGGCAT
>Ga0105105_10000665_pt1 | contig 15239 bp, 15 predicted proteins | sample PPLLaktember2015_4_FD_79108 | JGI IMG/M metagenome (GOLD analysis project Ga0105105, IMG submission 79108) | Freshwater sediment microbial communities from Prairie Pothole Lake near Jamestown, North Dakota, USA - PPLs Lake P8 Core (1) Depth... | ecosystem: Environmental > Aquatic > Freshwater >... | reverse complement strand
TCGACCGGATTTACCCCTTTGCTCTTTGCGGCGGCAACTTCCTTGTCCTTCATCTCGCGCGACATGTTGGCAATATCGCAGGTTCCGTTGATAAGGCTTTTCGCTCCATTGCCCGAACCGGACTCGCTGACCGTCACCTGAACGCCGGTGGTTTTGGTGAAATATGCGGCGAACGACTTGGCTATCGGGCCCACCGTGGTCGAACCGTCCATGACGATCTTGTTTGCTGCCTCAGCAGTTCCGCCGGCCATAAAACCGAGAACCGCCGCACCGAATACTATTTTCCTGAAAAGATTCATTTTACAATTTGATTTTATTGATGTTGGATAAATACAGCCATACGGAAAAAGTCAATTTGAAAAGTCCCCGTGCACACAGCTCAGCTGCCCATCACCTCATGGGCAGCATTGCTGCGTAAAAGAACAGACACACACAACCCGAACGGAGAAAAAGAACAACCACACAACATTTTAGAACTTCACAACCACGTCAGCCTGGAAGAGGTGATTGGCCGTATCATCCACATCGATCTGGTTGAAATTCATGTACGTAGCGCCCAGCGTCATGTTCTGTACCAGATGATAGGTCGCGTTCAGTTTGAAGCCTTCCAGATCGGTCGACGAAGCACCGTTACGATCGGAATCAGTAAGCACGGTGACCGCATCCCTTTCGATGCTGACGTATTCGCCGCTCAGCGACCACTGGCCGGGGTTCTTTGCATTGCCGATCTGAAGACCGACAAGATAGGCATCCCGTTTGTCGTCGTCGATTGCATACCTGTCGGAGCGACTGTCATCCTCTGAGGCATTGTTGAATGCGTACTGCCCGTACACTTTCCAGGGAAGCGTTTCTGTAATCGATCCGCCTACACTTGCAAACAGTTCAAAAATATTGAAATCCTTGCCCCGGTAGTCGAAAGTAGGCTTGTAAATGCTTCCGGCGTTCTGATAATCGAAATTCACGTAGTCGTAGTATGCCGCACCAAGCGTGTAGCCGAAATCACTGATTTCACCATTGTAGGCAAGCTGACCGGCAAAAATATAGGCGTCCTGTTCATTGGCAGTACTGTTAACCTCATTCAATGCATAGTAACCGACAACAGCGTTGATGCCGTCTTTCTCTTTGCCGTCGGCATCCTTGCCGTACTGCAGGGTCGCGCCTTCGAGAGTGATATCGCTATCCCATACAAGGTCCTTCGCAACAATCAGGGTCTTCGCCACATCCCTTTTACCGAGCAGTACATTGACCTGTCCATCAAGAAACATCGGATGATAATCGACAAAGGCCTCGTTCAGCTTGATATCGTCAGAAATGAAGGCGTCATCGAATGTTTCATTTCGCGAGGTTGTTTCATTTCCGCCCGTCGAGAGCTGCACACCAGCGGAAAGCTCCTCGTTGATCCACGGGTATACGCCTATACGCACACGCATGCGGTGACGGTCGCGGCTGTGCTCGTCATCGTTTGCGTCTGTATCTTTAAACGTCGATTCGTAACGGTAACGAATATCCCCTTTCCAGTTCCAGTCAACAGCTTCAGCGTTGTTGAAGCCGAGAGCAGCTGCCAGACCGACCAGTAAAGCGACTTTTTTCATAGTAAGAGTAGGATTGGTTAGTGTGATGCGTTCATGAATACTTCCATGCTGTTTCGTGCATGTTCCGATTCGTGGGCTAATCTACCACTCCTTCTGTTGAGGAATCGTTAAGGGAGTGCTACAAGATTGCAAACTCCGCGAGTACCGTATAAACAGCGAAACGGCCATCTTGAAAAGGCATACCTACAGCTTGATATCCGTCACAATAACCGCACCTCGAAACCGTCCGTCGGGAAAAACCACCCGACCTTTGGAGTTGATGACGATATGGGGAAAACCGTTTTTTTCAAGCCGGGAGAGCAGCTTCTGCAGATCCTTGCGGCCTGACGGCTTGATGATGATATCGGCACGTGCGTTGACCTTGTGGACATCGTGCTGCTTCAGCTCTTCGTGCACATAAAATTCGGCCTTTACATTCTCTCTCAGTTCATCGAGCTGCAGCATATCTCTTCTCCCGGTGATAGTGTTGGCGGAAAATGTGCTACGATTTCGGAATATCCGCCTGCAGCTTTCTCTTCTTGTACTCGAGAAGCGAGTGCATGCCAGCAATCAGCTCGCCGTATATCCGGCTTCTGCTGTCTTTGACCCGGCTGTAGAGTTTCAGGATGTCGAGCGTGAGAATGATCCTCGTGCAGCTGCAGTTCAGGTCTCCGAACAGATGCCGGCCGATCACTTCGAATCCGAGGACCCTGGTATGGAAGTTAAGGGGGGAGTGCTGTTCATTTTCAAAAACATCGGTAATGAAATGGGTATAGTCGCGCCCGACAACCTCCTCGGTTGCAGCCCTCATGAGACGAAGCGCTATACGGTGGTTTCGGCGGTACTCGCCGGGAATCATGAAACGCCCTATCTCCACATACCTGCCCTGCCGCCTGAGGAAATCGGCGTCGATACCCGGCACAAAGGTAACCTGGTACGCTTCGGGCAAATTCAGGGGCGGATCGTAGAGAAGCCGGAGCACCCCCGCCGGACGCCCGTTCAACCTGGCAATGAACCAGGAAAAAGGCTGGTCGGCAGCGAGATTTTCCGGAATCTGTGCGTGAGCGCTGCTGATCCAGTTTTTCTCCTTCTGGAAAACCTGCTCGATAATGTCGAGAACTCCCTGGCGATCCTCAGGACCCAGTACCCGCTGAACAGTTATACCGGACATGGCAGCTCCTTTTTACAGGTTGTATGGTTATAAGCGAATGAACCGGACAGAGGAGGTTCCGGATCTCCGAAGGTTTTCCCGCATAAGGCAGAAAGCTTCTGCATGAGCGCGCCGGTCGCGGCCTCCGCCAGAGCGTGCAGCTCTCTGCGACATTCAGCGTTGCTGCCGCTTCGCGCCTTGAGGGCCGCATAGCGCTCAGACGATTCGGGGAAGTCGAGCGGAGCGCCGATGGTGAGAACCATCCGTCCGAAAACCGGTATTCGGCCTTTTCGGCGGCGCAGGGGAAAATCTATACCCACCGGTATTACCGGCTTTCCTGAACGGAGAACGATATGACCGATGCCCGGCTTTGCCCTGGCAAGCCGGGCAGGGTGAGGATTTCTTTTGCCTTCGGGAAAAATGCCGATGCTGCCCCCCTCTTCAAGCCTCTCGCAGCAGCGCTCGACAACGCCCTGCAATGGGGATACAGGCCGTCTTCTTTCGATCAGCGGAACCGTTGATCGTTTATGATAGACATAGAGAGGATCGGTCAGGCGCATCAGCCAGCCGAGCACGGGAATCTTTCCGAACATCCAGTCGATGACGAAACTGACCGTTCTGCCCCCAAGATGGAACATGAGAAAAACCGGAACCAGCAGCGATTCGAGAGCATTGTTATGATTGAAAACATAAATTGCCGAACCGGACTTCGGAAGGTTTTCCAGTCCCGTCGCACGGCTCAGAAACAGGTTGGGCACCATAAGCAGCCTGAGAAGCAGGGCTTTTCGGAAGGTCAGGTAAGGAAGGGACCTGAAAAGGGTTTGCATGATTTTTTCATTACCTTTTTCTCTGTCGGAAAAACCGTTGGAATGCAGTTTCCAACCATTTCAGGCAATTAAAAAAACCAGTGTTGGGTAACGGTTACGGTTGTGTAACGATTCTGAAAATTGTAGGCATCCCGGCTCGTTATGTTGCACGACATAACTGAACATAGAGAGATGCCGCCATTGGAACCTCCCGATCGTTTTTCCAAAGCATAAGCTGCCGATCGATGAACCTGCTTCAGAATGCCATAATCCTGACAACAGGCTTTCTGCTGTCGCAGGTGCTCATAGCAACGAACACCCATTACCGGCTCATCGCATTTCTGCTCCGGCATGGGGGCTCAGGGTTCCGATCGCTCCTGACGTCGGTTCTCCTGATCTCCTACGGACTCTCGATATTTCTCTCCAATACCGTCGTGGTGCTTGCCCTGCTTCCGGTCATCAACCGGCTTATGGGCTTTCTCACGGACAGGGCGTCAAAAAAAGAGATTGCAACGATGTTCTATCTTGCCCTGACCTTTGGCGCAACCACCGGGGGGCTCGCATCCCTGAGCGGCAATCCGCTCAACGCTTTTGCCGTCGGCCTGCTGGAGTTCTACCATATCGAAGGCCGGGAACAGGTCAACTTCTTTTCCTGGCTGATGGTCGGCCTTCCGGTTTCGATGCTGATCGTCACTGCCGGACGCATGATACTTCTCCATGCAGCCCGCAACTGCAGCGAAACGGCACTTGTCTACTCCACAAGCTCCGAAAAAATTCTCTTCCCCCATCGTCCGTTGCTGTTTTTCGCACTCAACATGGTCTTCATCACCACCCTGACCGGAGTGCAGTTTTTCCGGCAACCGGCTCCGCTGTTTTCCGGACTATCCTGGATAGACCTTTCCTTTCTCGGCTATTTGGTGTTCTTCATCCTGTTTTCCTTCATCTACCCTGAAAAAAAAGCCTCTCCCCGCAGCATCCGCAAAAACGCGATCTTTCTCCTCTTCTTCGTTGCCGCATTCCCGGTGCTTCTTTTCAGCCGAATGTCGATGGAAATGGAACGCCATCTGCGGATTCCGCTCTCCCCGCTCCACATCGCTCCTGAAAGGACGCTGCAGAAACTCTTCGACGCCGTCTGGATGCGCCTGTTCGGCGAACAACCCGGAAGTCTTGAAACGCCGAACGGCAACGCAGTGCTCTCCATCAACAGAATCATCCTCGATATCCCCTATTTCGGGCTGCTGCTCATCATGCTTTTCGGCTCGGTGCTCTATTTTGCCGTAAAAGCCGGCGACAATCCTGCAACTGCCGAAAGCGACGGCTACATCATAACCGCCCTCAGTGCGCTTATCCTCGGTTTTCTGGAGCCCCTGAAATCCCCTCTGCTGTTTCTTCCCGCCATGAACATCGCCGCGGTCTTTTCCTCCGAACTGCTCAGCAATACCGCAATCGTGGCAATCCTCGCTCCGCTGATGATCACTCTGGCTCCGCATATCTCGCTCAGCGCGCTCCTGCTGCTGCTCTCCCTGACCATTGGGGCCAGCGCGGCATACATGACGCCCCTTGCATCTCCGGCAAACACGCTGGCCTTCGGCGGGCTGGACAGCATATCACTGAAAACCGTCCTGAAAGCCGGCATGATCATGAACATCACATCGGCGACGCTGATTTCGCTGACATTTCTGGGAATTTCGTTTTTTCTGTAGCCGCTGAAGGCGCCTGTTACCGGGAACCGGTCGCAACCGAACCGTTCAGCCGACGGATCAGCAGAAGAGCCGCCAGTGCGAGAATTGCATCGGCCGACCAGATGGCAAGTGCTGGATCGAGAAGGCCTCTTTCGGCAAGCTTTTCGCCGGAAATGATCATCGACCAGTAAAGCACGAAAAACAGCAGAGAGAGACCCGCGCCTGCGCCGAACCCTCCGCGTCTTGCAAGCACGCCGAGCGGCACGCCGGCAAGGGCAAAAACAAGACAGGCAACCGGGAGGGCATACTTTTTATGGAATTCGGCCATATATCCGTTGTATTTCTCCTGCAGCGACACCAGACGCCGCCGCTCCTGGGGACCTGCATCAGCAGCGGCTGAAATCCGTTCTGCAGCGGCAACCTCACGCTTCAGGACTTTTCCGGCAGCAAGCAGCTCTCCGGCGGAAAGCTCGCGTGCATCACCCCGCATCCTGTCTTCGGAAGTCCGGCTGAAACCGAATCCCGAGGACTCGAAAACGATACGATGCCGGGAGAAACTCATCGTCCGGTATCGGGCCGGATCAGGGTACCCTATTTCATGCAGCTCTCCGTTAAAGAGCGTCATAACGAGATATCGGTCATCCGGCGAAAACCCGATAATGCCCTTTTCGGCGCTCACCATCGTCCGGTGTCCCGTCCTCGTCAGATCGTAAAGCCTCACCCCTCTCATCTCCCCAGAAGCCTCATCGGTTTGCCTGACATAAATGGAATAGCCGTCGATAAAGCTCGAAAAGGCATTCTCCGTCAGACCGAAAGCGGGCCTGGCCCTCAGAATATCGGCCATGAGAGCTTTTGAACGGTAATTGGCATCGGGGATCACCACGTTATTGAAGCGCTCGACAAGCAGCGACAGCCCCAGCGCCACAAGCAGCACGGGTGCCGCCAGGCGGAAAAGAGAGAGCCCCGAAGACCTGAGCACCGTCATTTCCGAAGCGTTGGTCATGGCTCCGTAAACCATGATCACGGAAATCAGCACCGCCATGGGCACGGCAAAAACGACCATCCAGGCAGACTGCAGCATCACCAGCTCGGCTATATCGGCAAAGCCGATTCCCTTGCCCAGAAAACGGTCCGAGAACCCGGCAAGAAACTGCAGGACGAGAACAAAAATGATGGTTATAAAGGAAAGGAAGAACGGCCCGATATGGGACTTGAGAATATAGCGGTCGATAATGTTCATAGACGGAATGGTCGTCCTCGGTGTCATCAGGTTTTCTTGCGTTGAGGCAATATAGTGCCGAAAACCCATAAGAGCGGCATATCGGAAAAAAAAACGGGCGCCGGTTTCCGCTCATACGGTTCCTGACGAAGCGGACAGCAGTCGCGCCGCCATGCTGCCCGGACAGGGGAAACCGCTCCGGAAATACCGGAAGGCTTGCCGGTAAGTCGCCATACTCTTCTGCAACAGGAAAAAGGAGGAAAAGGCCGGAATATCGCCACCGCATCAGCCAGAGAGCGATACAACCTGAATGCGAAACGCATATTCAGGCAGTCTCAGGCATTTTACCGGAGGAGACTGCCTGAAATGCAATCAGGAGGACTTACTGAACGAGATAGTCGGAGAGTTTTCCGCCGGCAGCTTCGACGTCCTTGACCCAGGCCGGCTTGGGGCCTCTGCCTACCCAGGTTTCACTATCGCTCTTGCGGTATTTGATTACGGAAGGTTTTTTCTCCCTGAAACCTCTGGAAACGCCTCTTGACTGAAGGTCGTCCACCGTAATGTCGAATTCAGCCATTTTGGCTTTTATCTCGCTGATAGCCTCTCTTTTGCCTGCCGCTTTCTGGTCGTTAATCTGCTTCTGGATTGAAGCCATCTGTGCCTGTAATTCCGCAATAGTTTGCATAATAAATCGTGATTATAATATTTCAGGAGATACCGGGAACAACGCAATATATTTTTTTCTGATAAAATATAAAAAAATAACCGCGCATTCAGGTTGGGACCGTATCATTTTTGTAACAGAGCGAAACCGGATACTCAGGAGCACCTCTATTTATTTGTTCAGCAATTAGATTGCTTCGCTGAAGAACACTTGAATTTTATATATACTTTGTATACACTGTAGAATCTCCGGATCACTCCCCTGTATTATCATCTCACACCGCCACCGGTTTTTCACAGGAGAAAAAAAGTGCAGCGATTCCTTATGATCGGCATCAGACCGGCAAAGAAATCGTTGAGAAAGCATGACCAATCAATAGATCCAGTGTCGTGTTTTTTCCGTTATTCCTGAAAAACCGCACTCTTTAAGTATTTTTATACTATAGCTTTATGATAAAATAACTTTATAAAAAAGGGGGGGATTTCAAGCCCTTGCCGAAGATTCTCATCGAACGATAATTTATTGAGAACAGTATTTCTCTTTACAGCAACGAGATTGTGGTTTGAAGTGGATTTTCATGTCTTATCGATAATTATGGGGTAACAGTAATGGAGTACAACCCGTTTTTGTCCGAATTATACCCATTTTTCGATGTGGGAATGAGAAATCCTGAACGGCGGTTTTCAGTAAACGACAACCGCTGCACTGGTTTCAAGCTCATGCAAAAAAAACCATACCTGAACATCGAGTGAATTGAAACTTTATTTATCTCCATGGTAGTCTCCTCAAACTTAAAACTCTCGCCATTCTTGAGTAGCTCAGCGATGTCATACTTATTGCACCAAGCCCGATACGTTCAATGACATGGATGTATTACAATATATTGTGTCAATTGTCACATTCAGGAAGCAGAGCTATCCGGTTATACCCGGGGCTGTCAGCTCATCTTTCATCTCAGGTCGCCACTTGTAGCTGCTATAGATGCCGATAACGCCACTATCGATAGTATGACCGACAATCTTTTCAACGATGTCAGGACGTATACCTGTTTCACGCATTCTGATGATTATTGCGTGCCGGAGGCAACCGGGAGCAAACCTCTTGATGCCATAATGCGGGCGGTCACGATCCAGAAAATGCCTGAGGCTTGATGTACGGGTTATTTGTCCATCTGGTCCGGCAAACGCCAGATCAGAATGTGATGGACCCCGCTTCGCGCCGCCTCTACCCATCGGTAGTGTGCGTGCGTGAACTATTTGTCGATGAGCCGGTCGCAGAACACTCTGGTGGCGTCATACACCGCTTCGGCCCACTTGCAGCTGAACAAGCCGCTCGGTTTTCTGCCATGCGACAACAGAGACTCCCCCGGAGTCGCCCAAAGCACTCACACCCCGTTGCAATGTAATTTCCGCCGGACCTGTCCGACAAATCCGACTCAGCGGACAAAACCTGTTTTACCGGTAAAACACACTGCATCCCTGAAAACAGAAAACCCGCAGCTCCATAGCGGAACTGCGGGTTATGTTGCTGGTGCACCCGGGAGGACTCGAACCTCCAACCCACTGATTAAGAGTCAGTTGCTCTACCGATTGAGCCACGGGTGCATTGCCGAAAAGAATATTATTTCGCCGGAACTGCAGGAAGTACCGGTGATGCCGGCGTTTTCGGAAGCGAAGGAACGCTCTTGAGCGGTGCGACCGGTGCGCTCTCCTGAAGAATGCTTTTCGACTCTTTCAGCTTTGCCTCTCTGGCCGGAAGAGTGAACTGCGCAATGAATGCGGCAACCATGACGACGGCAGCCAGGGCGGCCGTAACCTTACTGAGAAAGTCACCGGTTCTTCTGACTCCGAGAGTCTGAACCGTACCCAGACTGGCAATACCGCCGGTAAGACCGCTTCCGCTTTTCGGGCTCTGCAGCAAAACCGACCCTACAAGCAGAATCGAGGCAAGCAAACCGACAATTACAAGAAAGACATGCATTTCCAGCCGCTGTATTAATGTTCCAAATATCGTATCTTGTCTCTGACAAAGGCCTTAATTTAGCAACTTTTGAAATATTTCCAAGCTGTGTTTACCGACGCGGGGAAATTCCTTGTTCTGACAGGGCTTTGTGCCGTAATTTTCGGCCTGCTGCTTATGGCTGCAGGAAAAGCGGGAACACCGGGATGGCTGAACTGGTTCGGCAACCTTCCTCTCGATATCCGTATCAGAAAGGAAAACTTCCAGTTCTTCTTCCCTCTCGGATCGTCGATACTCCTGTCCGTACTGCTCAGCCTCGTGCTGTTCATTATCAAAAAATTTATCCGCTGACCGCTTATGCCGCAAACCCTGAACACCCCGGCCCGAAAGGCAACCGTTACGAGAACCACAAAGGAAACCGATATTACGGCCTCGATCGACCTCGACGGCGCCGGAAAGGCAAGCATACGTTCGGGAGTGGTCTTTTTCGACCATATGCTCGCCAATTTCAGCAAACACTCGGGCATCGACATCACCCTCGACTGCAAGGGCGATACGGATGTGGACGACCACCATTCTGTAGAGGATATCGCGCTGGTGCTCGGCACCGCCCTGAACCAGGCGCTGGGCAGCAAAGCGGGAATACAGCGCTATGGCTGGGCCATGATTCCCATGGACGAAACGCTTGCCCGTTGCGCCCTCGATCTCGGAGGCAGGAGCTACTGCGTCTTTTCGGCGGATTTCAAACGTTCGGTCATCCGTGGATTTTCAACCGAAATGGTCGAGCATTTCTTTCTGTCCCTGTCGAGAACCATGCACGCAAACATCCATCTGGCGATTCTTGAAGGGAAAAACACCCACCACATGATCGAGGCCATGTTCAAGGCGTTCGCCTATGCCATGAAAATGGCCGTGGCCATAACCGGAAATGAGTTGCCTTCGACCAAAGGCGTTCTGTAAGAATCATTCGTCTGCGTCAACACTGAAAAAGGCTGCAGGGAAATTCCCTGCAGCCTTTTTTCATCTCTCGATGTTCCCTTTCGGAAACGTGAACTGCACCTCGTTGCCGTCTGCGGAGCACCATTGGCGTCCGGCTTACTTGGCGTAGGCTATCGAGCGCCGCTCCCGCACGATGGTCACCCTGATCTGACCGGGGTACTGGGCCTCCGATTCGATCTTGCTGGCAATGTCGTGGGCAAGCACATCGGCCTGTGAGTCACTGACGTTGTCGCCTTCGACGATAACCCTGATCTCCCTTCCGGCCTGAAGGGCATAGGTTTTAAGTACCCCGGGAAATCCCTTTGCGATCTCTTCGAGGCTTTCAAGACGCTTGACGTTGCCGTCGGCCGTCACAGCGCCTCTGGCACCTGGCCTCGAGAGCGAAATAACGTTGGCCGCATCGATGAGGTCGGCAAGAGGAGACTCTTTTTCAACGTCACCGTGGTGCGCAGCCACAGCGTTGATGACCAGCGGCGACTCGTTGAACTTCTTCAGGAAGGCGCTTCCGGTCAGGGCGTGCGGTTCGTTGCCCGCCGGCAGAACAAGGCCGATATCGTGCAGGAGACCGGCCCTCTTGGCAAGACGAACATCGAGCTTGAGTTCGGCAGCCATGAGGCCTGCCAGCATGGCGACCTCTTTGGTATGCTGCAGAAGGTTCTGACCGTAAACGGTATGGAATTTCATATTGCCGATCAGCCGAACCAGTTCGGCGGGCATATCGGGAAGCTGCAGCGATGCCAGGGTCTCCTCTCCGGCGGTCATGATGACGTCGTCGATCTCCTTTTTTGCATCCTCATAGGCTTTTTCGATGGCCACGGGATGAATGATGCCGTCAACGAGCAGCTTCTGCAGGGTAAGCTTTGCAAGCTCCCGGCGGAGGGGATCGAAGCAGGAGAGAATCACCACTTCAGGGGTATCATCAACGATGATATCCACTCCGGTGGCATTCTCGAAAGCCTTGATGTTCCGGCCTTCGCGACCGATAATGCGGCCCTTGAGCTCATCGCTCTGGATGTGTACCACCGAAAGCGCGTTTTCGGTAGCCTGTTCGAAGGAGATTCTCTGGATGGCCGTAAGCAGGGTCTTCTCGGCAAGGCGTTCGGCCTGCTGCTCTGCATCCTCGTGAATACGATGGATGGTTTCTGTAGCCTCTTCGCGGGCTTTCGTCACCATATTGTCGACGAGCATCTGACGGGCCTCGTCGGCCTGCAGGTTGCTGATGCTCTCGAGCCGCTGGTTCTGCTCGGCGATGATGCGTTCAAGCTCGGCAGAACGGGTCCTGACCGTTTCCATAGTCTGCTCGGACTCCTTGCGCTGTTCCTGCAGTTTGCGTTCGGCGTCCCGGAGGTCCTGGCTCTGCTTCTTCAGCTGGCCTTCCTTCTGCTGAATCTGTTTCTGGAGCTGGGTGAACTTGTTGTTCTTGATGACCACTTCCTGGTCGAACTCCCTTCGCTTCTTCTTCCACTCCTGATTGACTTCGGTAACCTTGAGTTCCTTGTATTCGTTAGCCTCTTTCTGGGCCTCCTGGACTATCTGTACAGCCCGCTCTTCGGCTTCAAGAATCCTTGTGGTGCCGATACGTTCAAGAAAATACCGTCCGAGAAAAAAACCGATGACAAAAAACACGACCGCCGCCACTACAATCAGAAACAGGTTTATGACAATACCCATTACCGTTTACCTCCTTTTAACATGCTCTGCCTCACAAGGGAAAGCACCGTTTTTAAACAAAAAAATCCGCACCAGGGCGGGATGTGTAAGATTCAAGAACCCGTGTGACACGGTGGGCGCCTCCTTCAGGTTTTTTGCTTCCAATGCGGCAGCTCTGGTGACTGCCGATGACACCCGGATGAACCGGAGAGTCAATCAAGGCCTGCAATCAAAAAGAAGAGTTCGGCTCCCGTCTTAATAGTGTTAGTTCTTTTACTTACAGTACACCCCTCGTACCTGGTGCGGATATTTCTTCTACTCTAATGTAAATTATTCCTGTAAACTTTGCCCTATAAAAACATTGAGCCGGTTTATTTTCTGCCGTAACGCTTCCAGTTCCTCTTCGAGTTCGATATTCTTTTCGGCAAACGAAATCGCTGAGAGCACAGCAAGTTTAACCGGTTCAAAAGATGGCGCTTTTTCAGCGTACAGCCGCATGGCACGATCCACATCCTGAGCCGCGTTTTCTGTCAGCTCACGGCTTCCGGTGCGCAGCGGATAACTGTCGCCGTAGACATTTACATCGATCTTTTCCATACGGCTTTCCTACAAGTTTCGGGGACTTCTCAGTTCCAGCTCGATCTTCTGCAGAATGAGTACAAGTTTCTGCTTGACCCGCAGTTTCTCGGCATAGGTAAACTCGGATTCCGTACCGGTCAGGGGAGTCGAGCCTGTATCGGGCAATTTGCAGGATCTCAGAATATTCTGAAGGGTCGCAAGCTCCGAACGCAGCAGCTCATTTTCTCTCCGGCATTCATCCAGCCGGGAAACGAGGTTTCCGACATTCTCTTCAAGGAGGCTGACATCAGCCGTGATGGTCTGCCTGTCCTGATCATGCATGGAACAAAAAGTATCAGACTTGTCGAATTACCGCACCAAGTTGTTTTCCGGCATTCGTGCCGGCCTTTTCAAGTATACCGTTGATTCTCTCGTCCTGCAGGGTTCTCTCGTGATCGGCAATTTCAAGAGCGAGCGCAACGCTTCGTTCGCCTCCGTGCTCCGAACCGCGTTCGAAATGGTCGAAAACAGAAACGCCCCTGATAAGGGGATCGCTTGCCCTGACAACATCGACAAGCTTCTGAACAGCCACACCCCTGGGAAGAATAAACGATAGATCTCTCTGAACAGCGGGAAACTTCGACGGCGGATCGTAAACGACTGCAGCGCTGAAGGCATCCTGAAGCACCGCCGTATCGAGTTCAGCAATAAACACATCCTGCTCGATATCGAACTCGCCAAGCACAGCGCCGTCCACCATCTGAACCGTTCCTGCACGGCAGGCAAGGCCCTCCCCCTGTCCGGTCAGCACCAAATCAATACCAACCGTATTTTCATTATATGCAATAAGCGATGATTTGTCAAGTAAATTCAGCTTCTCCAATAGCATCTGGACCGCACCGCTCATATCGTAAAAATCGCTCTTTTCGGCAGGCTGGTTCCAGAGTCGGGGATGGCTTAAGCCGGTTATGGCCATGACAAGATACTCCCGCTCGCCGAATGCTTCGAGAGGCGACGCCCCTTCGCGGGTAACGCCTGCAGCGAGGAAGCCGCTGGCAACCTCAAAAAGCCGGAGATCCCTGTTACCGCGACGGATATTGTGCGCAATAACCTTCAGAAAAGCGGGCACAAGCGAAGGACGCAGAACCTCCAGCCCTTCGCTGATGGGATTGAGCGCGGTAACGATACGTCGGTCGAACAGTTCGGCTTCCGAACGCCTGATCAGCGGATTGGTGAGAATCTCCCGGAAATTGAGCCCGATCAGAATACCCCGGAGATAATCGGGAAAATATTCCGGCACCTTGCGAGACTGCGGGTAGGTTGTCATCATCTGGGGCGAGGGCTGGATGTTGTCGTACCCGTAAACCCTGGCTACCTCTTCGACAAGATCAATCTCCGAGGTCACGTCTACACGCCATGACGGAACGTGAAACTCCATCTGGCCGTCATCCGCCGATGCAGAGCACCGGAACCCGAGACGGACGAGAATGTGCTTCATGGTATCCGCGGCGATGGAACTGCCGAGCATGGCGTTGACCCTGTCGGGCCTCAGCATGACACTGCCGGTCTCTTCCGGCAGAGTTCCGCACTCCATGGCATCGGTTATCCGACCGCCGGCAAGCTCAAGAATCATCGCGACGGCGCATTCCGCAGCGATTTTCACGTTCAGGGGATCGACGCCCCGCTCGAAACGGTAGGACGAATCGGAGGAAATTCCGGCTTTCCTTGCGGACTTCCTGATACGGGACGCGGAAAAATAAGCCGATTCAAGCAGAATGTCCGTTGTGGCGACTGAAACCGCAGAATCGAGTCCCCCCATAACCCCGGCCAGTGCCGCTGGCTTAAGGGCATCGCAGATAACCGGCATCCCGGGCAAAACGGCGCAGTTTTCCTGATTGAGCGCGGTAAACCCTGAGGCGACATCACTGCGTACAACCACCCGCTCACCGACAAGTTTCTTCAGATCGAAGGCATGCAGGGGCTGGCCCAGGGAGTGCAGAATATAGTTGGTGATATCGACAATATTGTTTTTCGGATTCAGTCCGATGCTTTCAAGTCGGCGCTTCAGCCATTCCGGCGACTCCCGCACCTCGATGCCGCGAATCACTACCGCGGTATAGTAAGGGCATGCTTCCTTGTCGACGATTTCAACCAGATTGCCGGTTCCGGAAAAATCCACCGGGTGCCGCGGCGGCAGGGCGATCTCTTCGGGCGGGGCAAGTTCGCGGGCCATGCCGAGGTGCGAGAGCACATCGGGACGGTTGGGGGTAACGGCTATGTCAAGCATGACGTCACTCTCCAGAACAGCCGAAAGCGGAGTTCCGGGCGGGATTGAGGGATCGAGTTCCATAACTCCGCTATGGTCGTCCGACAAACCGAGTTCATCTGCGGCACAGATCATGCCGGACGAATGAACCCCGCGGATTTTGGACTTCCTGATGACCAGAACCTCTCCATCCGCAAGCCGCAGCTTCGCGCCGACGGTCGCGACGGGCACGACCATCCCCTGACGCACGTTGGGTGCTCCGCAGACAATCTGCAGCGGTTCCGGGCTGCCGGTGGCGACCCGGCAGACCGTCAGACGGTCGGCGTCGGGGTGGCGCTGAACATCCTCGATCCGGCCGGCAACAACCAGTTCGTCCGGCAGCTGCAGGGCATGCACCTCCTCGACTTCAAGGCCAAGAAAGGTAAGTTTTTCAACAAGGGCTGGAATGTCCGGAGAAAACGACGGGAGGAAATCTTTGAGCCAGTTGACAGATATTTTCATAAGAGCGGGAAAATCTGCATTTGAAAATAAAAAAAGCTCTGGACAGGCAACGTACAGAGCTTGAAAAAACAGAAACGAGCGGTATATATTGCCACTCCTGCACAACTCCCGGCCGGAAGAACCGGCAGGCGCCGGTGCAGGCTGAACAAACGTGTGACCCCAACGGGATTCGAACCCGTGCTACCACCTTGAAAGGGTGATGACCTAACCACTA
>Ga0105105_10000663_pt1 | contig 15257 bp, 14 predicted proteins | sample PPLLaktember2015_4_FD_79108 | JGI IMG/M metagenome (GOLD analysis project Ga0105105, IMG submission 79108) | Freshwater sediment microbial communities from Prairie Pothole Lake near Jamestown, North Dakota, USA - PPLs Lake P8 Core (1) Depth... | ecosystem: Environmental > Aquatic > Freshwater >... | reverse complement strand
TTATGGTTGAATTGATTGAAGCAGGTTTAGATGGAATTGAAGTTGTACATCCATCGCATTTACCGCATCAGGTAAAACACTATAGGGGAATTGTTAATGAATATTTTCTGCTCGAAAGTGGAGGATCCGATTTTCATGGAGGTGAGCGAAATGATTATTCTAACTTAGGTAAGTATTCAATATCTTATTCTAAAATTGAAGCAATGAGAAAACAAATTTTAAGGAATACGGCATAATGATGAAAGCAATCGAAGGAAAACTGATTGGAAGCGGAAAAAAATTTGCAATAATTTTTAGCCGATTTAATGAATTTATAGGTGATGGTTTACTTAAAGCTGCTAACGATTGTTTAGTAAAACATGGTGTTAGTGAAAATAATATTGATATTATAAAAGTGCCTGGCGCATTTGAAATTCCAGTAACTGCAGATAGAATAGCTTCAAAGAAAAAATATGATGCAATAATTTGTTTAGGTGCAGTTATACGAGGGGCAACACCGCATTTTGAATATGTTGCCTCCGCTGCAAGTAGTGGTGTATCTCAAGTTTCTCAAAAATATTCTTTACCAGTAATTTTTGGAGTATTAACTACAGAGACTATTGAACAGGCAATTGAAAGAGCGGGAACCAAGGCTGGCAACAAGGGATGGGATTCAGCTTTAACTGCGCTTGAGATGGCAGATTTATTCAAATTTATTTAGGCAAATTTTTTCTACTTTTAATTATAATAATTTATTCTATTTTAATAACAACAATTGAGAAGATATCGATATAATATTTACTGCTATTAACTATTCAGGATTTAAAATGAAAAATATCATATCACTCAGTGTTGCATTAATACTAAATATCACATCATTTCCTCAGCAACAATCCAATTGGCAGAACTATGCTGATATGAAATCAGCAAAAGATTTAGCCACAACCACAGCAGGGTTTTGGGCAGCGTCTAAAGGCGGAGCTTATTTTTTTAATACTGCAGACAGCACCTTCAAAACTTATAGTAAATCTTCCGGATTAAATGGAACAGAACTTACAGCAATCGGGATTGACAATTATAATAAAGTTTGGTTTGGAAGTGCTAGTGGACTTATTGATGTTTTTGATCCGCAAACAAATTCATTTCGTTCAATCCTTGATATTTTTAATTCTGATAAAACAATCAAAAAAATAAATGGTATTACTATTTCTGGAGATACAATTTACGTAGCCACTGACTTTGGCATTTCTTTAATTGATTCAAAAACCTATTTGTTTTATGACACCTACTTTAAATTCGGAAGTTTTACATCAAACATTAAAGTGAATAATATTTTATTTAATGGATTAATTCATGCAGCCACTGAATCGGGTGTTGTAATACAAAAAGCTGGTGCTACTAATTTATCCGCACCGGAATCCTGGAACGTTTATGATCAAAGCAGCGGACTTCCTGTTGGGGGTACCAATGTTATTGATTTTTACAATAACACATTAATTGCCGGTACAAATTCAGGGTTATATAGTTTTAATGGAAGTACCTGGCAACAATATTTAATTTTCCCTCAAACTAAAATCATTGATCTTCTTACAATTGGCGATTCACTTTATATTATTGATACTCTCGCTGTCGATCAAGTTTATGTTTATGACGGAACAATTTCATCTGAAGTATGGTCTACAAATACACAACCTGTTAAACTTGGTTATCATCAAAGTCAAGGATTGGTTGTTGCAACTAAATCAGGAATTTTTGTTAATAATGGTTTTGTATATCCAAACGGTCCTGCTGCCAATCAATTCCCAAATATGACTGTTGATAAAACTGGAAACTTATGGTCTGCAAGTGGTAAAGATGTTACTGGTGTAGGGATTTACAGGTTCAATAGATCTGAATGGGAAATTTATGATGTTCAACATTATCCTGAATTATTTGCAAACAGCTACTACTCCATTTTCTCTTCGTCCGACAATTCAATTTACTCAGGAAGTTGGGGTCAAGGTTTTGCTAGAATAAGAAATAATGATATTACAAGATTTCATTCCGGCAATACCGAAATGGTTGGAATCCCGAACAATCTGGATTTTATTGTCATCACCGGGTTTGCAGAAGATTCTAAAGGTAATATCTGGGTTTTGAATTTAAATGCTGCTGATAGTAAATCATTATACGTGTTTACTGCGGATAGTATGTACTCATTCAGAAATCCACTAGAGCAGCATTCTGGATTTTGCGAAGTAGAAAATTTGGTGATTGACCAGTATGGAACTAAATGGTATACAATGGGTAATGAGGGAAGCATTGGATTATTTTATTTTAACGAAAAAGGCACATACGATAATCCAGCAGATGACGTTTATGGATACATTACAACTGCAAAAGGTTTAAAGAGTAATGCAATTTACAGTTTAGCAATTGATCGAAGAGGTGATTTGTGGGTAGGAACAAGTTTAGGTGTAAATATTATTTCCAATGTGGATGCTGTCCTCTCATCTTCAAATCCACAATTAAAAATTTCTGAGTCTTTTTCTGTAAGACAACAAACTATAAATGCCCTTGCCGTTGATCCACTTAATCAAAAATGGTTGGGTACAAACCAGGGATTGCTTTTATTAAGTACAGATGGCACCCAATTACTTGCTACACTTGATACTAAAAACAGTCCCCTGCTTTCAGATCAAATAGAAAGTCTTGCAATTGATGAAGAGACGGGAAGAGTTTATGTAGGTACAGCATCTGGATTAACTTCATTCGATACACCATCAATACTGCCTGTTGAAAGTTTTAATGGACTAAACATTTACCCTAATCCTCTTTTTATTACAGATGGCAATTTGTTAGTAACAATAGATGGACTTATCAGAAATTCTGATATAAAAATAGTTACAGTATCTGGCAAATTAGTTCGTGAGTTTTCTTCTCCCGGCGGTCGCACTGCTTTTTGGGATGGTCGTGATGAAAATGGTAACTTAGTTAACAGCGGCGTTTACATTGTCATCGCTTTCGATCAGGAAGGTAACAGTGTTGAAACAGGTAAAATTGCCGTGTTGAGAGAATAGTTTTTTATGATAGATCTTTCGAATATTTCACTTCAGTTTAGTGGTAAATATCTTTTTAAGGATGTTAACTATAAAATTTCTTCTGGCGATAAAATTTCATTAGTGGGTGCCAACGGAACTGGTAAGTCTTCCATTCTAAAAATTATTTCAGGTTCTCTTAAACCAGAATCCGGTGAGGTTTTAAAACAAAAACGTATTGCAATTGGTTATCTACCTCAAGATCATGTTACTCATCTTGGCAAAACACTTTTAGAAGAAGCATCTTCAGCTTTAACAGATATCAAAGAACTTCAGAATAAAGAAATTTCTTTGTCGGAAGCTTTAGCAAATCCTAATCTTTCAGAAGATGAGCAAATGGATCTTGCACATCAACTTGGTGAAGTTCATCATATGCTTGATGGATTGGATTCTTACTCTGCTGAATCTAAAGTTGAAAAGATTTTAATCGGTCTTGGCTTTGCTGAAGAAGATTTCACTCGACTAACAGATCAGTTTTCCGGCGGATGGCAAATGCGTATTGCACTTGCAAAAATACTTATCTCACAAAATGATATTCTTCTTCTCGATGAACCAACAAATCATCTTGATATTGATTCACTTGAATGGCTTATTGATTTTCTTAAAGCTTACAAAGGCGGCTTATTAATTGTATCTCACGATAAAAATTTTATTAACCAGGTTACTAATCGTACTCTCGAAATCTTTCTGGGTAAGTTTTTTACTTTTAAAGGTGATTATGATTCTTATATTAAATATAAAACTGAACGTGATGAACTAACCATTCATCAGTTTGGACAACAACAGAAAAAGATTAAGGAAACTCAAAAGTTTATCGAACGGTTTCGATACAAAGCTACAAAATCGAGACAGGTGCAAAGCAGGATCAAACAGCTTGATAAAGTTGATCTTATAGAATTGCCAGAAGATAAAAGTGAAATTAATATTAGATTTACAGAGCCGCCTCAAAGTGGGAGAACACCTATAAAGCTTGTTTCTATCTTTAAATCTTACGGTGATAAAAAAGTTTTTGAGGGAATAGATTTTGAAATAGAAAAAGGTGAAAAGATTGCGTTTGTGGGACCAAACGGTGCAGGTAAATCCACACTTGCAAAAATTATTGCAGGTGTAATTGATTATAATTCCGGGGAACGAACTTTAGGTCATAACACGATAGTTTCATATTATGCTCAGGATGTAGCCGATAATCTTAATCCTGCATTAGACATTATTGAAACTGTTGATGGAATAGCTGAGGATAAAACTGTGGGGCAATTGCGTTCTTTGCTTGGTTCATTCCTTTTTTCCGGTGATGATGTATTTAAAAAAGTTGGCGTACTTTCCGGCGGAGAAAAAAGCAGAGTTGCACTTTGTAAGATATTGCTGACAAAAGCTAATTTTATTATTCTTGATGAACCTACAAACCATTTGGATTACACTTCAAAACTTATTCTGCAAAAAGCTTTAGTTGATTTTAATGGTTCGCTTATTCTTGTTTCGCACGATGTTGATTTTTTGAGACCAATTGCATCAAAAGTAGTTGATATCCGCAAAGGAAAACTAAAAACATATTTGGGTGATATCGATTATTTTCTTTCAAAACGGGATTTATCATCGCTTGAAAGGGATACTGTGGTATCTGAGAAGAAAGAAAGAACTGAAGGTTCAAACCGTAAAGAGCAAAAAAGAATTGAAGCCGAATTACGGCAGCAGAAACATAACGCTACAAAAAATTTAGTCAAAGAAATTTCGCGTTGGGAAATAAAAATAAGTTCATTTGAAAATCTGATAAAAGATCTTGAAAGTAAATTAGCAGACCCGACTATTTACATTGATGGAGATGCAGCCAAAGACATTACAAACAGATTTAATAAAACTAAATCCGAACTTGAATCAGCAAATAAAAAGTGGGAAGAATTAACCGAAAAACTTTTAGAAATCGAATCACAATTTAATTAAACCTTTGATGCCTAACTTAAACCCACTTTATTAAACATTAATACCCAAAAACTCTTCAGCTAAGGCTAAACCACCATAAATTGCAGCATCATCAGCAAGTTTAGAAGGAACAATCTTTACGCCCTTTGCAGCGGCATCAAAAACATGATTATGGAATTCTTTTTTAATGATTGGCATCATAAAGTTTCCAAGTGCCTCAATAACTCCGCCGCCAAGAACAATCATATCAAAATTCATCAAGTTACAAACACTTCCAAGAACGTCCCCAATAATTTCGCAAGCTTCAGTAATTCTATTAATCACTACTTTATCTTTTTTATCAATAGCATTTTTTAATGCACCGCTTTTAATTCTCTGATTAGATTTTATTAAATCAGTAAGAACACTTTTTTTCTTTAATTTTTTAACATCATAAATAATATTGTTAACAATTGCAGTTCTGCTTGCAAGTGCTTCAAAACAGCCTTTCTTTCCGCATCCGCATTTTGGTCCATTTTTTTGCACAAGCATATGTCCAATTTCACCTGCAACAAAATTAAACCCGCGATAAATTTTTTCGTTTATAATTACCCCGCCACCAATTCCAGTTCCAACAAACACGGCAAGCATATTAACTGACTTTTTTCCTACGCCATACTTCTTAACCCCAAGTGCGCCAAGATTAACATCGTTTTCTAAAAGAACAGGATATGGAATTAATTTTTCAAGTTCCGATTTCATTTTATAGTTTTTTATTCCGAGGTTAGGCGCAAATCCAATTATTCCTGTATGCGGATTTACTGAACCCGGAACACCCAGACAAACGGCAACAATATTATCCTTTTTAAGCTTAGAAGTTGAAACAACTTTGTTAACTAGTTCGGAAATATCATTGACATAAGTTTTCGTCCCGCTAGCAATATCGGTAGGTTTTTTTTGCCGGGCAATAATTCCTTTTTCAGAATTTAGTACAGAGGCAAGGATTTTAGTTCCTCCCATATCTACGCTTACAATGTATTTTTCCTGCACTGTTTTCTCCTTGAATTTCTATTGGAAAGTTTACAGTAGAAAACTATGAGATATTTTTTTCTTATACAAATTGTATTAAAATATTACTGAAGAAAATTGCTATCTTGTTGCAGATTTTACAAAGTATTATGAATAAAGTTTTACCTCTTAAAAGATTTGGTCAGAATTTTTTGCAGGATCAGAATGTTATCCGAAAGATAATTTCTGAAATCGATCCTAAAGAAAATGAAATTTTAATTGAAATCGGACCTGGACAAGGTGCACTAACTCAATATCTAGTTCTGTGTAATGCAAATTTTACAGCCATTGAAATTGATAAAAGAGTTATTGAAGATTTGCAAACTCGATTCTCAAGTCTCAATCTTATCCAACAAGATTTTTTAGAGCTGGATTTAAATCAATTTGTTTCCGCATCTCAAAAAATCAGATTAGTTGGAAACATTCCATACAATATTACTTCTCCGATTCTATTCAAACTTTTTGAATATAATACAATTGTTAATGATGCTGTTTTCATGGTTCAGCTTGAAGTTGCAAAGAGAATGACTGCTAAAATGGGATCAAAGGATTACGGAATTCTAGCAATCTTACTTGAGTATTACGGAAAAACTGTAATTTCATTTAAAGTAAGCCGAAATGTTTTTTTTCCTAAACCAAATGTAGATTCCGCAATTATTCATATAAATTTTAATGATGTGAGAAATGACACTAAGTTTAACTTAGTTTATAAATCAGTTGTAAAATCTGCATTCGGAAATCGTAGAAAAACTTTAAAAAATTCGTTGAGCAATAGTATATTTGCCGATGTAAATTTTAGCGAATGCGGTATCGATTTATCATTGCGAGCTGAACAGCTTAATGTTGATGACTTCATTAAACTCGCTGAATTTGCTATCAATAAAATGAATCCGATTGTTTCACTTAACTCTGATTAATGAAAAAAATAAAAACCTTAGTAAAAAAGTTAAAAGCTTTTGATGTTGTAGTTATTAGTTTTTCAATCTTTTTAATATTACTTCATATAGCCTTTCATAGTAAAATTGAAAATTCACTTACCTGGATTTTCATTAATCTTGTTTTAATAAGCATTGCATTTACAATCTCATATCTTGAATCTATAACAGAAAATAAATTATGGCGAATTGTTCATTACTGGTACATAGCTCCCATAATCTTACTTACATTTAGACAACTATATTTTATGGTTAAACCAATTCGTGTTTATGATTATGATGATTGGTTTATCGTAATTGACCGCTGGATGTTTGGAACAGATCCGACACATTTTCTTTATCAAATATCTAGTCCGTTATTAACTGAGACTCTTCAAATTGTGTATGGAATGTTTTATCTTCTTCCAATTATTCTTTGTCTTTCATTGTTAAAGAAGGATCGATTTGTTGCGCTGGATTTTGCACTGTTCTCAATTATCTATGGATTTTTTCTTTCTTACCTCGGTTATTTTTCTCTCCCAGGAATTGGTCCCCGATTTACATTGCATGATTTTAATACAATAAACGAAATGCTTCCCGGATTATTTCTCACAAATCATTTAAGAGAAATGACAAACACTGGTGAAGGAATTCCGTTTGGAACATTAAATCCAGAAGATGTTGTACAGCGGGATGTTTTTCCCAGCGGACACACGATGATAACATTAATTGTAATGTACCTATCTGTAAGATTAAGAAGTCGCAGCAGGTATTTTTTCATTCCGATTGGAACATTACTGATATTCTCTACTGTATATCTGTGGTATCATTATGTGATTGATTTGATTGGCGGATTATTGTTTATGATTTTTTCTTTGTGGAGCGGAAAACTGTTTTTTAACTGGTGGCGTAAAAAAATCGGTAAAGAACTGTTTGAATATGAAAAGCATTAGTTACCATGAGTGAAAAAAAGAAACAAGTAAAATTAATGTTTGATAACATTGCCGGCAGATATGATTTTCTAAATCACTTCTTAAGTTTTGGTTTAGATTTTTATTGGAGAAAAAAGGCACTTAAACTAACAGGATTAAATTCGCAATCTATTTTACTTGATGTTGCCTGCGGTACCGGTGATGTTGCAATTCAGGCAAAAAAAATGGGTGTGCAAAAAATCTATGGTGCAGATTTTTCTTACAATATGTTGAGTCTGTTTGATAAAAAATCCGATTGGGTTGATGGCAAGCTTGTGCAAATGGTTGCAGAAAAAATCCCTTTTAAAGATGAGACTGTTACAAACATAACTGTAGCATTTGGAGTTAGAAACTTTTATGATATTCAGGAGGGATTTAACGCATTCTACCGGGTACTAAAACCAAATGGAAAAGCAACAGTTATTGAATTTAGAATGCCTTCTAATAAAATTATCAAAAGCATCTACAAATTTTACTTTAAAAACATCTTACCTGTTTTAGGCGGAATGATTTCTGGGGATAAAGCAGCTTATACTTACCTACCTGATTCTGTCCAAGAGTTTGATGAGAGAGTTAACTTAGAAAAACTTTTAACTAATTCAGGTTTTAAAGAAATCAAAAAGTACGATTTTACATTTCAAACAGTTCAGATTGTAATTGCAACAAAATAATTAAGGAATGCTATACTGAGTTAAATCCATCTTAACATTCGTTTCAGCTGGAAAAATATTTTCATTTAACAAAAAGTTAAAAACTTCCGAGTCTCCATCCCATTTTACAAAACCCAAATCTTTTACAGTCCAGCCATATGCCGTATATGTAATCTCATTAGTAGAACTTGTTCTTATCACAAGATCATACTTAATCTTAAAAGTGCTTAAATTTGTAAGAAAACCATTAACATTTATCTCTACTGAATCTTTAGATTCGACTATTGCATCAACATCAATAACATTTATCCCAATGATAAACTGACTTAAACTTAAAGTATAAACAGAAAATGGCTGACCAGTTGACATCGGAAAGAAAAGTAACCTTGTATCAATGTCAGCTTTTAAGTACTGTTTTAAAGAATCTGGTAAAAAATCAATAAATCCTGTTGTATCAGCAAAAGTATATAAACCAAAATTCGTTTGTCTTATATAGGATATCGAAGTTTTTGTAAGCGTATCAAATGGGGTGCGTGTTTCAAATGAGTCGATTTGATTTTTGTAATATGTCGGACCAATCATTGTACTATCATTAAAACTTAAATATCTATTTCCATTAAATGTTATACCATTTGTATCTGAAATTGACAATGAATATATAAATGATGCTCCATTTTTGATTACATAGTATTTATCATTTATTGTTTCAACCGGTGGTTCAGTTGTAGATTCTTTACAAGCGACAACTGAGAATATTGTTATTAAAATCAGAGATAATATTTTCTTTTTCATTTACACCAAATATTTTTTTAATTCCTTAAAAGCGTTTAATCTATGGCTGATATTATTTTTTTCTTCATGTGAAAGTTCTGCCATTGTATTATCGTATCCAATTGGAATAAATAAAGGGTCATAACCAAATCCATTTTTGCCGCGTGGATTTTTAATGATATTACCTACTATTTCACCAATCGCTGATTTGAAAATATTTCCATCAAAATAAACTGCTGCACAAACAAATCTTCCTGAATGTGGTTCAGGGAGTTCAGAAAGCTTGGCTATCAGTTTTAAATTATTTGATTCATCATCTGCATCTTCACCGGCATATCTTGCAGAATAAATTCCTGGTTCACCCTTCAACTGGAAAGCTTCCAAACCAGAATCATCACCAAAACTTGGAATGCCATATTTCTGAAATGCTGCTTTTGCTTTTAATTCAGCATTTTCTAAAAACGTTAAACCTGTTTCTTCAACATTAGGGTAATCATCAAAATCCAGAAAGGATAAAATTTCTACATCTAAATCCTTCAGGATTTCTTTAACATCGTTAAGCTTACCTTTATTTGTAGTAGCAAGAAGGATTTGCTTTTTCAATTTTGCGCTCTTCTTAAAAGTTTTTTCAATTCTTCTTTAGATCTCTGATTTAGCTCCTGCTGATCATACAAAAAAGATTTTTTATTTAATATCTTCCACTCACCTTCAATCATAACCGAATTAACTGAATCACTCGATGACGAATAAACAATGTCCGAATACACTGATTCATCACTCTCTGAGAATGAATGAACATTTGAATTTAAATCAAGCAAAGCTAAATCAGCTTTCTTTCCAACTTCAATACTTCCGATTTCATTATGCAGATGCAGAGCCTTTGCACCTTCAATTGTTGCAAGTTTAAAAACTGTTTTCGAATCCATTGTTGTTGGACCGTGAACTGGTTTTTGAATCATTGCGGCTAATCTCATTTCATTAAAAACACTTAAATTATTGTTACAAGGGGCACCATCCGCACCGAGAGAAACTGAAATTCCTTTTTGCAGATACTTTGGAATGTTCGCAATTCCAGAACCAAGCTTTAAATTTGATGAAGGACAGTGAGAAACTCTAACTTTTTTCTTTTTTAACAATTCAGTTTCTTTATCATTAACGTGTATGCAATGCGCTAACACGGAATGATCATCAATTACCCCAATGGAATCAAAGTATTCGATATTTTCTTTTTTGTATCTTCGTTTTACTTCTGCAATTTCATCTTTGTTTTCTGATGAATGGGTGTGATATAAACTTCCTTCAAAATCTTTTTTCATTTCAAAAGATTCTTTTAGTAGTTTTTCAGAACAAGAGAGTACAAACCGTGGCGCAAATCCATATTTAATTTTACCGTTTGATGTGTTGTGATATGTTTTGGCTAATTGATAAATCTCATCAAGCTCTGATTTTGTATCCGATTTAAATGCAGGGAATAAATCGTTTTCATCAATCAAGCATTTACCTGCAATTGCACGCATTCCAGAATTTTGTAACTCTTCAAAAATTACTTCTTGATGATGAAGAGTTCCCATATCAAGTAAAGTTGTGGTACCGCTTAAAAGCAATTCATTTATTCCCAGTCTAACAGAACTTAAAAGAGAATTTTTATTATGAGCATTTTCATATGGGAATATTTTTAATTGCAGCCAATCAAGAAGTTCAAGATCATCCGCCATTCCACGAAATAATGTTTGGCAAAGATGAATATGTGTTTGTACAAATCCTGGAATTAAAGTAAGATTATCAAATCTGAAAAGATCTTTTTTGTTTTTTTTAAAATAATTCTCATCATTTTTTGATATTCGAATAATTTTTCCACTTTCAATTTCAACAAAATGATTTTTTAGAATTCTATCTTTGCCATCAACAGTTACAATATTTTTAGGTACGATAATCATTATTCTGTTTTTCCTTTTTCATCAAATAAATTATCCATCATTTCAAATGCAAATCTTAAATGCGGAATAACGATTGAGCCGCCAACAATTAATGCAACGTTAAATGTTTCCATTAATTCTTCACGTGTTGCCCCTTCTTGAATTGAACGATCAATATGATAAAAAATGCAATCGTTACATCGCAAAACCATTGAGGGTGATAAACCCATTAACTCTTTTGTTTTTGCATTCAAGGCTCCATCAATATAAGCTTTATTATCGAGTGCAAAGAATTTGTTAAAATCTCTAAAACCTGAGTTTAGGATTTTGTCATTCATTTCAGTGCGATAAGCACGAGTTTCTGTTGTAGTTTTTTTCATTTTAGTTTATTTCTGTATTAATATTAATAAATTTATTTGTCAGTCTGAGTCATCCTGAGCGAAGTCGAAGGACGAAGACTGACAGTCACACTTCGACTACGCTCAGTCTGACATTATATTTATTTATCAAAGTTCATCTAAAAATTTATTTTTATCAGCATCATAAGATACTTCCAACTTATTTGCTGGAATATCAGAATCTTCATCTTCCCAATCATATTTTTTTGGCGGATCAACTTTTCTAAAAATAAAAGATGATATCAAACCAACTATTGCTCCAAATAGATGTGATTCCCACGAAACTCCTTTTTCAACCGGAAGAACTCCCCAAATCAATCCACCGTAAAGGAATATTACAATAAGTGCCAATGCTATTGAGCGATTATCTTTTCTAAAAATACCACTGAAAAATAAGAACGAAACAAATCCGTAAATAATTCCACTTGCACCAATGTGATATACTTCTCTTGCAAAAATCCAGACTAAAACTCCAGTTCCAATATAAATAATTGCAAATACTCTATAAGCTACTTTTGGATAGAAATAAAATATTCCTAATCCCATAAAAATCAATGGAGTACTATTAGAGACTAAATGTGAAAATCCACCATGAATTAATGGTGAAGTAAAAATTCCAACAAGTCCGCTGATGTTCCTTGGTAGTATTCCAAGTTTGTATGGATATATCTCAAACAAATAAGTGATTAAATGAATTACCCATAACATTAATGGGAATGTTAATGGAATGATAAGTTTTCGAAAAAATTCTTTTGGGTTTTGCAATTATTAAAATTTCAGAAGTTCAATTGATATGTAAAAATAAAATTATATATGCTCTGAAGAAAGTGTAATTAATTTTGAGAGGAATATTAAAGTCATTCCGTCCCGATTCATCAGGACGGAACCTTCCTCATCAACACTCGTCAATGAAGAAGCTGAAACAAGTTCAGCTTGACAATGATAGCATTTATAGATTATTTGATATTAGCTAATATACCTTTTATTCTATCTTTCTGATTATCAGGTGCCATTCCAAAAGCTTTTTCATAAAGTTGCTTTGCTTTTACTTTATCACCTTTGGTCAATAATCCTTCAGCTAAACTATCCCAGGCGTTCCATGAATCAGGATGATCGACAGTGTTTTTTTCAAACACTTTTAGCGCCTCTTCTGTTTTTCCAATTCCCATTAGCTGATAGCCAAGAGCATTAACCTGTGCTTCATCAATGCCAGGTATTGCATACGCTTCCTTCTTAATCTTTTCTGCTTCTTGTGATTTTCCCATACTCTCAAGAATTAATGATTTAGTCATTAGGTTTGTTAGATTTTTATTGATCCCAATCGATCTATCGACCCAAGTTGATGCTTTATCTAAATTATAATTATTTGTAAAAGCATAAGTTGCTATCTGATTCCAACCTTGCCAGAAAAATCCTGGTATACCGGTTAACTCTTTTTCCATACTTGAAACAACAGTTTCATTAACATCAACTTCAATCTTAATAGGAATAGAAAGTTTTTCCCACTTTAATGATAGAGTAGCTGAACTTGCACTTAAAGCATCGAAGGAATAAGATAGCCATTCCTGAAACTCACTTGTGTTAGGATTAACAGTGAATCTTATGGCATCATTCTTTTCATCATAAAAGAAACTTCCCCAGGCAGCATTATCTTTGCTAAAAATTATTGTCCAGGATTTTTTCGTTGGAATCATATGCAAACCATACGTTCCAGCTGTAACTTTATTATTCTCAACAGTTACATCTGTTGAAAAATAAATTGTTGTATTTTCATTAGCACCAGCGCGCCAAACCTGATCATAAGGAACAATTCCACCCCAAACTACTCTTTTATTTGCTGCGGGACGATGATAATTAACAACTATATCGGTTAGCCCGACTCTTTGAAAAACTGAAGCTTTCTGACTCACTTGTGGTGTTGTTAAATTTTGTTGTGCGGTAATTGTAATGACAAGAACAAAATAATTGTTAGCAATGTTGAAATTTTAACCATAACATACCTCTGTTTTTTTGAAATGAATGGGAGAAAATAAAGCGATATTTTGTTAAAAATATTTTTAATTGATAAACGGTTCATTACACTGACCAATCATAGAAATACGCTTTATTGCTCTAATATTTTTTTAAGAATATCTTCATTAACAGTTAAAAGACCAACTGGAGATAATCTTTTTGTAAGTTCTTTCCAATTTTTATCCATCACAAATATTTCTTTGAACATCGGCAATGATTTTTCAATCTGCCCGGTGTTTGCAAGTGTAACTGCCGTCCAGTATTTCATTTCTAAATTCTCTGGAAACATTTGCATCGCAGCATTATATTCATCCATTGCAAGTATCATATCATTTTTTTCAACTGCAAGATCACCTTTATTCATATGCTCATAGGCGCGATAAACTTTTAATAATCTTTTTATTTCACTAACAGGCTCTGGGTTATCTTCAACACGAAGATCGATCAATCTATCTTGCCATAGGTTTCCAGTTGCATCACCTCTCACAACTAATAAACAGGCCGATTGCTTTCCTCTGATATCACCACCTTCATTCTGAGCAGCTTCTAATGCGGTAATGAGTCTTTCCGCAAGCGGTCCTTCTGAATTTTCAAATGCTTTAGACATTGCGCCCCAAACTGTATTATTCAGCATCATATTTGCCTGCACAGAATAACCATTACCAACAATATGCCCAGCTTCAGAAATACATTTTACACCAGTGTAACCTGAAGAATTACCTTTTGAATCCACGATTGCTAACTGTCTTACATCTCTTCCTTCATCTGAAGCAATTAGCTCATCAACAACTTCTTGTGCTGTCTTTCCAGTTTTTAGTAATTCTAATCCGTGCTGACCAAAAGATGGATTAACAAATGATTGAGTTGCAACAACGCCGACTCCTGCTTCTCCCCAAGCTACCATTGATCCGACTGAAAACCAGTGTGACTGAACAGCAACACCCATTTCACCGGTTTGCGGATCACGCGCAACGATTGAGTAAGTATGTGCTAATGGTTCCGATCCAAAAAATGTTTGTGCTGGTGAACAAAATGATATCGAAACGAAAATCAGACTAGAATAAAAAAACTTTTTCATCTTATCTCCTTACTGTCTTTTTACGGTAATGAATTTAATTGATGATGGATGATCTTTACTGTGATAAATTTTAATCATCGCTTTAACAAATTTATCTTTATCAGCATTATAAATATCACAAAAAGTATTTGGATTCACATCAAAGAATGGAAAGTATGATGACGAAACCTGAATCATAATTTTATGCCCTGGTTTAAAAGTATGAAACGCATCATTCAGATTTATTTTAACTTCAGTCACTTTATTTGGTTCAAATGGTTCAGGATTTTCATAACTGTTTCTGAATTTACCTCGCATAATTTCTGTACGAACTAATCTTTCATATCCGCCCATTTCAACCTGTGCAGGATTTGGATCAGTATCATTTTCGTTATCGGGATAAACATCAATCACCTTAACAACAAAATCTGCATCTGTTCCAGTTGTTGAGACAAATAAGTCTGCAATGATTGGTCCAGCAATTGTAACATCCTGAGTTAACACTTCAGATTCAAATGTTAACACATCAGGTCGAGAAGAAATATAT
>Ga0105105_10000662_pt1 | contig 15275 bp, 15 predicted proteins | sample PPLLaktember2015_4_FD_79108 | JGI IMG/M metagenome (GOLD analysis project Ga0105105, IMG submission 79108) | Freshwater sediment microbial communities from Prairie Pothole Lake near Jamestown, North Dakota, USA - PPLs Lake P8 Core (1) Depth... | ecosystem: Environmental > Aquatic > Freshwater >... | reverse complement strand
TTGCAAAATGGTACACTACAGGGCGTAGTCCGATCTAAAGGGTTTGCTTGGGATAATTCTGACCTTACAACAGCTTTATTATGGTCTCAGGCGGGTAATATTATCAATCTTGATCCATATGGATATTGGAGTAAATCTAAGAGTGGGTATATTAAGGGGGAGCAAAAAATTGTCTTTATTGGAGCTAATATGGATAAAAAAGCTATTGCAGAAGCTTTAGATAAGTGTTTGGGGATATGATTTTAGCATTTTTAGGTAAAGGTGGTAGTGGTAAGTCTTCTGTATCTGCTCAGATGTCCCTTTATCTTGCTTCTCAGAGGAAAAATGTATTGGCTATTGATGCTGATCATAATATGGATTTGTCATATAATCTGGAGGGAGAAGATATGATGTATTATGGAAATGCTTTAATGGATTTACAATTAGCAGTTGGTCTTGATAAAGAAGAAAAGTATTCAGCTGTATTTTTGCAGAATATAGTGAAACGATTTACTTTATCTCCATTATCTTCTGAAATTGAGAAGTATTCTATGAAGTTGGAGAATGGTATTCGATTGATGAGTGCTGGACCTCAAACTGATGATGTCCTGTATGGAAAAGCTTGTAGTCATATTTTAACTACTCCATTAAAACTTCTTCTTCCTTTATTAGAGCTTCAAGAAAATGAGGTTGTGATAATTGATGAAAAAGCTGGAGCCGATGGAGTTTCTACAGGAATTATTACAGGGGTGGATATTGGAGTAATAGTTTGTGAACCAGCATTACATAGTATCAAAACTGCAAAGCAAATTGCAGAATTAATAAAATTTTATGAAACTCCTTATATGTTTGTAGGGAATAAAGTAACTTCAAGTGAAGACAAAAATTTTATTGAGGAAAGTTTGGGAGAGATTCCTATTGCTTACTTAATGGAAAGTACGAATCTAAAAAGAAATCCCTCTCTCTTGGTTTCAGAGTGGAGTGATGAGCTGTCCATGATATTCGAACATGCACAAAAGATATCTCAGAATAATCGTTTAGAAAGAACCATAAAGAAATTTCAACGAAATCAGAAATTTTCTCATAATTAGTTGCCGTTACCAAAGAGCTCACGAGAATGGGTTCTTTGGTGATGGGAACATTACCAGGTTACAATCCCTTTACGGAGACTCACACATCATGTGTAATGCACATTTCAATGAACATCTTGCTCCTCTTAATCGTCGGCATTTGGAAGATGTTCAGACTTATTTTCCCTCTCAAGCTGAGTTTGCAGAAAAAGTCTTTCATGCGTTGATATCTAATTTGAATCCTCAGGTTAACCTTCTTGTTGCCTTTGTGGCTCTGAAGTATCAATATGATCTTGGTATGAGAGGTATTTTTGGAAGATTTGGCAGAGTGCTTTATGCTCCACTTTCTATCGTTGCAAAAACAGGCTCTCATGAATGGATTCGTTTCCGTCCCATCGTTGTGGAGGAACTTCACAAAAGTTTCCTTTCCCTTATGATGGCGAAAGAGAATCGTCTAGCTTTGGAGGGTGTGATGGGTGAGTATGGACTTACTCTATCGCAGAGACATTGCTGTGGCATTATCTTTGGAGAAAGTTCATCGGTATATCGCTTTGAGTCTTCAGATGAGTCAAAGTTGCGGAATGAAATGCGGAGTTATGCTGAATCAATGGGTATGCCTGTTAGAGTTGTAGAGTTTGATAATATCCCAAGTGAGAATAGTGATTTGGGAGTAGTTGAACGAGCATTTTATGATTTGTGCAGTGATGTGTTTGCTCGAATTGCATTGCAAGGATATGAATCTTATATTGATCCTCGGCAAGAATTGCTCTGGGATGAAATTGTTCTCTCAAAACCAGTTTTTATGAATACTTTGTGAGTTTGTACTCCATCAAGCCTGGCACCATGTGTTGGGCTTTTCTATATTCAAAAAGATAATATTGTAGTACAATATATTTTAAATATTGTATCCCGAATCGATAAGAACAGAATGATATATTGGAATCAAAGATTAGTAGTGGTATTACTTACTATAATAGCGTTGGGGATTGTATCTATCAGTGCTATAGTATCTCCAAAGGGGGATGAGTTATTGGAGAAAAAAGCTTCTCTATCTTATAATTCCATGTCTGATCCTAGTAGGACCTTTAGCGTGGACCAAGAGGCCAATATACCTACTTGGTTTACCAGTGGGATTGCTTTATATTTAGCTATGACTGCAGCTATGATTGCCTCCGTTGTAAAATCTCAAGGAAGTAAACAATCATGGGCTTGGAGAGGAATATCTATAATGGCAATTTATATCGCTCTTGATGAAGTGGCGGGATTCCATGAACTGGCAATTGAGCCTATAAGAGATACCTGGGAAATAAGCCCTTGGTTATATCAGGCTTGGGTCATACCAGCTATGCTAGGAGTGGTTTTTATCGGGATTATTTATTCTAGATTTTTGTGGAAATTACCTATTTATACAAAAATTTATTTATGTCTAGGGTCCTTAACTTATATTACTGGTGCTATTGGAGTAGAGGCAATTGGAGGGTTTGTATTGACTACTCAAGGTTTGAGTGATTGGTATGTTCAATTATCTCATATTGAAGAGTTTTTAGAAATGATGGGCTTGATCATTATTCTATATTCGGTTGTAGAATACGCTCGTCGTGAGCTTAAGTCTATGACAGTGATTTTAAAATAGAAAAATGTATGACAACTATTGACAAAAGTTCAAAAATATGTTAGTGTCCATGATAAATATAATTAGATTAGATGTGTCGCTATGATTAGATTGTCTTTCCGCAAGTTTGCATTTATAGCTCAGTTGGTTGTTTTGACTTTAGTATATCTATTTTATATCATTTTTATTATACAACTATTAACAACAAAAGATTTAGGTAGATTAGAGTCTGCATGGTTAATAGTTTTAAGCGTTATAGGTCTATTTTGGATAAGTAATTTATTATTAAAAATTAAAATAGTTAAAAGACATATTCGCAGACTTTTTGTATTAAATATCAATTTACTATTTAATAACCGTATAGTATGGTCTATTTTAGGTGTTTTTAATAAAAGATTTAAATTAATTAAAACTATATTTTTAGCATATCCAGCTAACCATAATTTCGCAAAAGAATATGTATTTGATAGTGTTTTAGAAGAGACTCGATGGTATCCTTGGTTTACAGGGTTTTTTATACAGAATGGAAAAGTCGGTTTAAAATTTGCTATATCTTCTACAGAGGATGACTTTAGAGATGAAAATAATTTAGATCAATTAAGAAGTGTTTGGTTAAAAATGAGTTATTTACAACATCTTTTAGAGTCTGACCAAATGACTTTTGCGGGTATTTTGCCAGGAGTATTTTATAAAAAGAATATTATTAACAATCTTCCGGTAGAGTTAGATAATACAGTTCAAGCTGTTAAGAAGTCAGTTTTATTAGTTATTGAAGAGTTGAACTTAAATAATAAAACGCCAATTATTGTGCTTGGAGGGAAGGGTTTTATAGGAGATAAATTTATTACCGAGATGAGTGATAAAAAAATTTACTGTATTGATATAAAAGATAATAATTATAGTATAAATGAACTTATAAATTCTGCAAACGATAAAGTAATAATTCTCAATGTAGCAAGTCAGCGGGCGTTGCAAGATAACTTGATTTATTTTAATGAAAAAGTTATTATAATAAATGAAGTATATCCGGAACCTTCTACTGAAATAGTTAATCGAATAAAGTCTCAAGGTGGAACTATATTTCACATTGTGGGTGTTTCGGGAAGATCTTTCCCAAGATTTCCAAGAGCATATAGGAATGGGATACCTTGCTGTGCTAGTTGGAACAGTAAAAATACTGATGTTAAATTGATAAAAATATAAATATAATACTGTAATGATAGAATTAAATTTAATACAAATACTTTTAATTACAGTAGGTGTAACAAACTTTGCTTTAGGTCTATTGGTATTACTAAGCTTTAATAAGAAAAAAGATTATAGTAGTGGTTGGTTTGCTTTAGTTGCATTTTCTGTTGTTCTATGGACCAGCTCAATGATTGTTTATAGAGGGTTTGATGATGTTAATAATATTGTGCTCTATACAAAAATATTATATAGCTCAGCTCTATTAATTCCTACAGTATTTTTAATATTTGTCAATAGATTGATTTCTAGTAAATATATATATATCAGTGAGTTTCTAGTTTTCTTTTTTTTCGTTGGTTTAGGTATATTAACCTTTTTCACCTCATATATTATTGAGTCTGTAATAATTTTTAAACCATTAGAAAATACAATTATATTTGGTGACTTATTTTTTCTTTATGTACTATTTTTAATCATTGCATTCAATTTATCATTTTATAATTTACTTATAGAGTATAATCGTTATAAAGGGATAAGAAAAAAACAAATTTTGTTCATCATTCTAGGTACAACATTATCTACATATCCTGCTTTTTTTACTAATTTAATATTGCCATGGATCGGAATATTTGCATTTAACTGGTTTGGACAATTATCGACTATATTTCTTATTATCTTCACCACCTATGCTATTTTTAAACATCATCTATTTAATATAAAAATGATTCTATCAGAAATTCTTTTGGGAGTTATGGGAATTGTATTATTTATTTATATTTTTCTTTCTCGTAGCTTGTCTGAGGTAATAGTTAGTATTACATTTTTTATTATTTTTGTTATATTGGGATATAATTTGCTCAAGGAGTTATTAAGTGGAATCAAAAGAGAAAAAGAATTGGATATATCGAATAGGAAGTTAGAGGATACTATAGAGTCGAAGGATTTGTTTTTGAGAATGACTTCCCATCAGCTTAGAACTCCCCTTACCTCTTTAAATGGCTTTTTATCTCTGATTTTAGAACAATGGCAAAGTAAATATAAGATGAATGAATATACCAAAAATGATATTGTAAAAGTATATATTAATGTACAACGATTGGTTGAATTAGTTAACGATGTACTTGCTCTAAATACAATCAAGGCCGGCAGATTTGGAGTTGTAATTAGGCCGAATATTGATATTAAAGAGGAGTTAACCTATTTAATTCAAGATAATAAATATATGCTTGATCATTTTACTACTAAAATCACTATAAAAAGCATAGGAGAAAATTTTATTGCTGATGTTGATAGTGTTAGAATGAAAAGTGTATTTCAGAATTTATTATCTAATGCTATTTATTATGGTAAAGATAAAATTTGGGTTACTTTGATTGATGAGGGTGATAGGATAAAAATTCGTTTTAGAGATAATGGGAATGGTATTGATATGAGTATAAGAGATAAAATTTTCAACCCTGGCTTTAGAGCGGTTGGTTTTGATGAAAGAAATCCTAATGGCTCTGGTTTTGGCTTATTTATATCAAAAAATATTATTGATCTTCATCATGGTTCCTTGAAGTTAAAATACTCGGGGACAGATAATGGTTCTTTATTTGAAATAAAATTACCTAAAAAACCTCTAATTGATAAATACAACAACTAAAAATGGGTAGAATAATGATATAATCGATTAATGAATATCTAATATGAAAAAAACTAAAAACTATTATCAGTTATCCATTGAAGAGTCTTTATTGGCTACTAAATCTAATCTTACTGGACTCACTAATCAGGAAGTATTGGATAGAAGGCGAGAATATGGTGAGAATATATTATTAACTAAGCAAGTAGAATCTCCTATTTGGCTGTTTTTAAAACAATTTCATAATGGATTAGTATATGTGCTTTTACTAGCAGCTATTATATCTGTGATGTTTGATCATTGGGTGGATTTTTGGATTATTATTGTAATTATAGTTATAAACTCGATCATTGGATTTTATCAGGAGTATAGAGCTGAGAGAGCTGTAGTTGCTTTGGCTAAAAAAATATCTGTTAAGACCAAGGTCTATCGGGATGGACATCTAGAAGAACATGATGCAAAGGATTTAGTACAAGGAGATATTATTGTGTTGGAGGAGGGTGATAAAGTTCCGGCTGATGCGAGGTTGATTGAGGCTGTCGAACTACAAACTATCGAGGCTTCTCTTACCGGAGAGTCTCAGCCATCTTATAAATCTATAGATATTATTACAGAAGATGTAGGTATTGGAGATAGAAGTAACTTAGTTTGGATGGGGACATTGGTAGCTACTGGATGGGCTAAGGCTGTAGTAGTAGCTACTGGAATGAATACAGCTATTGGAGTTATTGCAGATGATTTAGACAAAGTAGAAATTGAAAGAACACACTTTCATATTCAAACAGATATATTAGCTAAACAACTGGCTATCTTTGCCTTTAGCTCGGCCGCTATATTGTTTGTAATCGGATTTTGGTTTAGACAATTACCATTAGATGAAATGATTGGGTTTACTTTATCCGCTTTGGTTGGAGGCATTCCTGAAAGTTTACCTATAGTATTGATTGTAGTATTGGCTATTGGAGCTAAGAGAATGAGTGATAAAAAGGCCATTATTCGCTCTTTACCAGTGACAGAATCTTTAGCTGTGATGGACACTATTATTACAGATAAAACTGGGACTTTGACTGAAAATAATATGACAGTGCAAAAAATATGGGTTTTAGGAGAGGAAATGGTAGATGTTAATGGTAGAGGCTTAGAGACAAAAGGAGAGTTTACACAAGGGACAAATAATATAATCCCCCTAGATTATCCCGGTATCTCTAAATTATTACATATAGCAGGTTTAGCTCATAATGGTCAGATATATGAAGAAGTTTTAGAAGATGGAAGTTCTGTCGTGAAGAGTGTGGGGGACCCAACCGAGGTAGCTTTATCTATTGTCTCAATGAAGTCTAATCTCAATAAAGATTTACTGGATAGTGATTGGCATCGTTTGGCAGATTTGCCATTTCGTTCGGAGAATAAATTTCGAGCTACTTATCTTCACAATGTATCTCAAGATACCCATCAATTAATGGCTATTGGGGCTAGTGAGACATTATTGAATTTGAGCAATAAAATTCTAGACAAACAAGGAAATTTAATTTCCTTGAATGATGAGCATATTCAGGAGATCAATAAGCAAGTAGCACATTTGTCTAAACAAGCAATGCGAGTTATCGCTCTTGCTTATAAAGATGAAAAAGATAATTTGAATGGCCTTAATGTTGAACAAGTACAGGATTTGGTCTTTGTAGGACTAGTAGGAATTATAGATCCACCAAGAGCTGAAGTGGCACAAGCCATTGCACAAGCTAAACAAGCTGGAATTAGAGTGATTATGGCCACAGGAGACCATAAAGATACTGCTCTTGCTATTGCTAAATCTATTGGACTTATTGATGAGACAGGTCAAGCTCTTACGGATACTGAAATTCAAGAACTATCTGATAGAGAACTTTATAAAAAGTTAAAGACAATTTCTGTGCTAGCTAGATTAAGCCCTAGAACTAAAATGCGAGTAGCAGATATTTTTCAAAAACATAAACATATAGTGGCTATGACAGGAGATGGAGTCAACGATGCCCCGGCTCTTAAAAAGGCGGACATAGGTATATCTATGGGCATCAGAGGCACTGATGTGGCTCGGGAAGCGAGTGATATTGTGCTTACAGATGATAATTTTGTAAGTATAATATCCGCCGTAGAAGAGGGGAGGGTAATATTTAGGAATGTGCAACAAACTAGTATATTCTTGATTACTACCAGTGTAGCGGAGATTTTATTATTTATATTAAGTTTGAGTTTAGGTTTACCACTACCACTTTTAGCAATTCAAGTCCTGTGTCTTAACCTAGTCACTAATGGAATCTCAGATATTGCCCTAGCAACGGAGCGAAGTCATAAGAATATTCTACTAGAGAAGCCATTACCAGTAAATATGCCAGTAGTCTCACCTAATACCTATCCATATATTATAATCATGACACTTACAATGACTGGTTTAGGATTTTGGATCTATCTAGCTTATTTGGGCAATGGAATAGAGCAGGCTAGAACAATGTTTTTCTTGTGCTTAGCCTTGATGCAATTAGCTAATACCTATAATATGCGATCCCCAAAAGAATCATTGTTTAGGATAGGATTTTTCTCTAATAAAATGATAAATCTAGCAGTTATAGCCTCATCCTTGATATTAGTAGCTATGATAACTATGCCATTTTTACAAAATATCCTACAATTCACACCCGTTTCTCTATATGATGCAATCTATTATGGCTTTATCTCAATCGTGGTTGTCATCGCCGTCGCCGAATTCTATAAGTGGAGAATGAGGTTGGAGGGGAAGTAGTCAGTTGTAAGAAAATATGGGACAACTGAAATTAGAGGCTGCCGCCCCGGTAAAGTTTTGTTAAACATAGTTTATTCTATTGACAGTAATTGACAATAGTTATACTATAAAAGAGTAGTGTTAAAATAAATATATGTATATAAATCAAACATGGTATGTAAAAAAGTCTGTTTTGCTTGTGGCCTCATTAGCCACATTTTTTGTTTATGATGCTTATGCTTTGGCGAATGCCAATAATAATCAAGGGTTAAATGAATATGTTGACCCTAGTCAAAACCCTAAGTATTCTCAAGTTTATAATGAAATTACTTTTACAGGAGATGGAATTACCAAAGAAGAATTAGATGATATAAATAGCCTTATAAACTTAAAAGAAAATTCTATTGAAGAGCCTATAGCTGTGGTAGGTGAGGAAGTCGTCCCTATCTCTAAATTAAAAATAGGAGCTAAAATCAAAAGCCTAGCTTATAATAGTAGTCCTGAGGACACTAAATTTATAGAATTAAATTATTATAGAGGCAAAGATGAAAATTTAGAAAATAAAAAAGCCAAGAGAAAAGAATTAAAGGATAAAAAATCTAAAGAATTGGAAACAATAGTGGCTAAATTAGATTATGAAATTAATACACAAGAACAACGAATACAAAAAAATAAAACCAACTGGGACAAAAAAGCTAAATCCAACAAAGCTCAAGTAGAGAAATTAAAATCTAAAACTCAAACAGCCATTAGCAATAACAATAAAGAAATAATGGATATTCTATACCCTAGTAAAGAGAGTATAGATAAACTTAATGCTGCAATTTTGGAAGAGCGAAATAAATCTAAGAATTTTTTGGAGCAGAATGCTAATCGACCAAAGTATATAAAGGAAAAACTGCAAACTTCGATTAAAATTCCGGAAGTTTTAGCCTGGGGAGATTCTTCTAACTCAGTTAATAATTTAGTTATTTATAATCGAGCAAACTGGGACTATATCTGGGATGTAGATTATGCAAATGCTGTGAATGGACAAACTTTCAAACTCTGGGGTAGAGCTAATGATGCTCCAAAACAATTTAGATTCATAGATGCTAGAGCTGAGATTAGATTTGTTGGAAAAAAGGGAGTAGAGAAATGTGTAGATGTAGATTTAGCTAATGGTAGATATGATAATGGAGATAGAGTGCATCTTTGGGACTGTCATGGTGGTAATAATCAGAAATTTATAGTACAATCAGATGGTACTATTAGACCTAAATTTGCACAACATATGTGTCTTGATGCTAGTGCAGGAGTTAGTTATGGAAGTCGTATTCATCTTTGGCAATGCCATGGAGGGAGTAATCAAAAGTTCAATGCCGGGGAGTATGATTTTGATGGCCAGAGATTTTATTTGAGGATACAATCTTTATCAACTCCAAACGCGCAGAATGTTGTAGGGCATACATTCGTTTCAGTATGGCGTACTGGTAGAGGAATTACTAATACCTTTAGCTTCTGGCCTAATAAAGACTTTAATGATTCAAATTATAATGGTAGAAAAAATAATATAGGTACAGGAAATAATATCAATATAGATCACGAAAATGATTGGAACAATTCATATTATGGGACTGAAAAAGGTTTTCGATATAAAGATATAAGCATAACAAAGCAAATGTATGATGAAATAAAATATATGAGAGGATATCAAGCTAAGAGTTCATACATAACCTATTCTTATGATTGGTGTTTATTAAATTGTGTTAGATTCTCAACAGATTTATGGAATAAATATACTGGTGATTCACTAAGATCATACAGTTACTCAACAGGATGTCATTCTCCAGGAATTGTATATAATAGTCTTTAAGAGTAAAATTATGAGAAAAAAACTAATTGGAATATATTTTATCTTGCTAGGAACATCGGGTATAACTTTGATATCTAGTATAGTATTTATGGTCTATAACCTATCTAATATAAAAGCTGGTAAAGAAATTTTGTTTAATTATATTTTTATAATAAATATGTATACATTTATTGCTTTATTGGTTGTGGGAGCTATAAGTTCTATCTACTTTAGATATATAAAACAAAACAAATGAAGAAAATTTATTTATTCTATAGTCTGGTTATATTATCAAGTATTAGTTTTTTAGGTGAAAAGTTATCATGGGAGATAGTTAATATAAAATCGGATAATGGGTTAATGTCTATTCTAGCAACACTGTTATTTTTGAGTGTATCTTTAATTTTACCTTTTCTGAATACTTTAATATTTTCTTTCAATATCTTTGGAAAAAAGCCAATTTCAGATAAGAGTTTTTCTAGTCTCATTGCTATTTATGGCACAGTGTACTTAATATGGGCTACTATTATTGGATATAGACATATAGTTTCAGAGTGGATTTATGAAAATAGAGAAATAGGCTGGATAAGTCTAGGGGTATTATATATAACCATCTCATTATATAAGAAATTTCAAAAGGTTTAGTGTAATGATGTATTTTAAACAGGGTATTTGATATACAATATAGGTTTTTACAAATTTAACTTAATAACATAATATGAAAAAACTATTCTTGAGTAAACATATTCTAATATATCTTATGTCATTGAGTTCAGTTATTTTACTACTTGGATCGATTTTGAATATATCTGCATTGCAATTCAAAATAGGAATAATTGGAGACATAGCTTTTATTATATCTAGTATATTGCCGTTTATTATTTTACCTATATTTTTAGCCTCAGTTTTCGGACTTTTTCAGAATAAAAAATATATATTAACCTGGTATCATAGGCTAATATATATTCTAATTGTAATTTTATCTACCATATATATCATAATTTCTTTTGGAAACCTGAATATTTTAGGTAATTTTATATATTCAAATTCTTATTATATTTTATGGAGTATAATTGGCTTAAGTTTAGCTTGTATAAATATGATTAAAAAATAAACTATGTCTATACTCGCCACCCTAACTGTTTTAATCCCTTTTTTAACCCTTATGTTCAATGCAGGCTCAGATGATAAAGGGATATTTGTTGCAACTATATTTTTGGGATTTTTAATTCAATCTATTATATTTATAACCTGGTTGCTTTTGAGCATAGTGAGCCTTCATACAAAATATAAATTATTCAAAATTATCCTGATAATCCTAGCTCATATACCTCTTTTATATATTAGATATTTTGACAATATGGCTTATATGATTTGTTATGCTATAAGTTTATTTTTATGTATCATAATTATACTAATTGACTATAAATCAGGAAATTGGCTGGAGTAGGATTTTGATTTATGTATTTTTGTCTCACTTAAAAGGTAAAAATATGCTATAATACAAACAACCATTAAATTCTCATAATCTATGAAAGGAGTAGTCTATATAATGACAACAGTAGTCGATGGACTAATAAAAATAGGACAGACAGGCAGTCAAAATTATCAAGAAAGGATGAGAAATCTAGAATCAAATGGATACTACAATGTCTCAGGACTAAAGAGATTTTTTGCAATTGAACTAGAAGATTATATTTACAAAGAAAATCTACTCAAAGAAATTTTCAATAAGCATAGAGTAGCAGATAGTGAACTATTCGCCTTAGACTATGATTTGGTAAGGCAATTATTACTATCTTTTGAAGGTAACCTAATATATCCAAAAGACATAGACAAAGAAAAAGAATTTGATGAAGTAGCAAAATCCAGAGAACAAAGTGCAAAATTTAGTTTTTATAAAAAAGGCATACAAAATGGAGAAGGAATTGTCTTCATAGCCGACAAAGATATAACAGCAAAAGTAGTAGGGGAAAGAGATGTAGAATATGGGGGACAAATTTATAAACTATCTCCATTAACCCTTAAAATATATCAACAAAAAGGTAATAGCAATAAAAGTGGAGCCTATCAAGGAGCCGCCTATTGGCAATATAAAGGAAAGAAATTAAAAGATTTACCGGATAGGGAGTAGGGGGTTGGGTTTTATATAAAAAATTATAAAGACAGATGAGAGGCTTGTAATTTATTCTTCAATCTTTGAATCTTTTTTTACTGGGTCTTTGTGCTTATCTAGTATCTGATATACTCTTTGTCTAGTTATTTTGTACTTTTTGGCTATATCTTTAACTGACATATCAAATAAAGTATAATCTTTAAGTATTTTTAAGTGGTTATCATTTGCAAACTTAGAGATATATATTTCTTTCTTCTTACTTTTGGAGTTGTTATGATATCTATCGACTATTTCCTTGTCGTATAATTTGACCCTTTCGCCTGTTTTCTTGAAGTATATAATCATTTCTATATTTACAAAAGTTGTAGTGGTTATAAGTTGCTTTTTAGCCTGCTGTGTATAATAGTCTTTTCCGTTTACATTTATTATATCCATATTGTTAAGTTATTCATATAATTTCCTGCTTTTTCTACTACATTATATATTTCATATATCCAAACAGATTATGATTAATAATTAACCATATAATGTATTATTATACTATACTTTTTTAAATAAAAAAGACCAGATAAACCTAAGTCGGATATATCTAGTCCTGTGCGTTGTCTAGCTTGTAACTAACTAACAAAAAAGTTACATAAATAATTTATCATAAAAAATAACAACAGTCAATAATTTGTATGGGATAAGAATGAAGTATAGTAGAGTAGATATTAATTTAACATAATGGCTTTTACGCACCTTAAGACGGAGTTAGAATTTAGATTTGAACTATTTCACCCCCCTTTTTTTAGGAGGGGGTGCCTGAAAGGTAGGGGGTGGATTGCTTTTTGTCTCCCTTAGGAGGGAGTACCCGTAGGGGGAGGGAGGACAGAAAGCATTCATAATTTACAATTTATAACTTTATTATCTCATCTAGTGCCAATATTGACAAAATATATTATTCCTGTTAATATATTTTCATATTCTACATATGTAGCGTCCCCCCTAGAGATAGGGGGCTTTCTTTTTATAATTTATATAATTTTTTAAATTGAGCTTTTATTTTTTTAGTGTCATTAACATCAATTCTACCAATTTTATTTTGTAGTCTTCTATAATCAATTACTCTAATTTGATGTAGACAAGCGACCATATTTAGTTCTTTATGAATGAAATGTACAAACCAAGATCCAGATTTTATTTTGGTTGAAGTTGGTATAATTAAAAAGGTATGGGGAGAGAGTTTTTTGAAAATAATAACTGGTCTTGTATATCTGTTAGATTTACCACTAATTTCAGTCCCGATATTTTCTCCTAAATGAGCCCACCACAAGTCTCTTTCTGAAACAAAAGGAGGTTTGTGATTATTATTATCTAGTTTTGGTTTTAAAAGGAACCAAGCTTGGAAATTTTTTATAAATGTTTTCATATATATTAGCTACTCTTTTTATATTATACCTTTAAATAATTTCAAAGTAAAATATAGGAGAGGGAGAGAATATAGTTCCACCCCGTCAGTCAAAGCCTGCCACCCCTCAAAAGGGGAATTCTAAAATAATGTCGGCGAGGGCACCGACTCTACGAATTCATCATTTACAATTATTCTCCTACAATCCCAAAATTTCTTTGACTTTCATTATGGTGACTTTTTCTTGGCGGGTGAGTTCGTCTAGGGAGTTTTGGATGGATTTGAGATTGGTTTTCATCTCGGGGATGATGACATATTCTAGGGCATTGACTCGTCTTCTGGTGGCTTCTATTTCCTCAGCTAATAGCCTGGCGGTGAATTCTATCTCAGCTAATTTTACTAACAGGGGTAGTATATTTTGGATTGTTAAGAGGGATTGGTCTAAATCTTTGGGTGTGCCTAAAGTTCCATATTGGAAGGGGTCTCCTTGTAAATGAGGGATTATATGTGGGATGGTCACTCCCATAATAGATTTTTTTTGTAATTCTAGATAGGTCTTGGCTTGGGAGAGATGGATTAGTTCATTGATAGCTTCGGTTGAAATTTTGGTCTGAGCGAATTGAAATAATTGTATTGCTTCTACAATTTTGGGAGTTAATTCTCCTCTTAGCTTGATTACTTCTTGGATAATGGCTAAAAACTCTTGTATTAGTCCATCTCTTTTGTCGGTGAGCAAACCATGTCCACGAGAAGCGGTTTTAATCTTCTTTTTGAGCTTGAGGGCTTCTTGTCTGGTCGGTTTGACGGCAGGCATATTTATTTGGAATACTTATCTATAAATTCGGGCTTGATTTTCTTTAGTTCTTTTCTCGGTAATATTGATAATAATTCCCAAGACAAATCTAAGGTGTCTAGAATGGTTCGGTTTTCTCGTCTTCCTTGCCTTATATATCTACTCTCAAATGCTTCAGCGAATTTGATATAGGCTTTATCTGTCTCTGATAGGGCTGATTCTCCTAGGATTAAGGCTAATTCCTTGATTTCCATACCTTTGGCATAGGAGGAGGCCATTTGCTCTTTGACGGCGGATAAATCTTCTCGGCTGTATTTTTTATCTACGCCAATTCGGGATAATGATCCAATTGGTTGGATTGGAGGGTATATTCCTTGATTATGTAGCTCTCTATTGACCATAATTTGGCCTTCTGTGATGTATCCGGTTAAATCTGGTATTGGATGCTGCTTATCATCATCTGGCATTGTAAGGATAGGGATTTGGGTGAGTGACCCTGTGGATCCTTTGACTATTCCTGCTCTTTCATACAGGGTTGCAAGGTCGGTATATAGATATCCTGGATATCCTCGTCTTCCTGGAATTTCTTTTCTAGAGGCTGAGACTTCTCGGAGGGCATCAGCATAATTGGTCATATCTGTTAGGATGACTAATACATGCATATTCTTCTCAAAGGCTAAGTATTCTCCTAGAGTGAGAGCTAATCTTGGTAGGGTAATTCGCTCTACAATTGGGTCGCTAGCGGTGTTGATAAACAAAGCTGCTCTCTCCATCGCTCCGGTTTTTTCAAATGAGTCTATGAAGAATTGAGCTTCTTCAAAGGTGACTCCCATAGCTGCAAAGATTACTACGAAAGGTTCTTCGGCTTTGACTAAATCTGTTCCATTTTGTAGGGCTACAACTTGGGCTTGTTC
>Ga0105105_10000660_pt1 | contig 15296 bp, 12 predicted proteins | sample PPLLaktember2015_4_FD_79108 | JGI IMG/M metagenome (GOLD analysis project Ga0105105, IMG submission 79108) | Freshwater sediment microbial communities from Prairie Pothole Lake near Jamestown, North Dakota, USA - PPLs Lake P8 Core (1) Depth... | ecosystem: Environmental > Aquatic > Freshwater >... | reverse complement strand
ATATGCAACTATTGCTATCAGAATAAAAATTGATCCGGTAAACAAAAATGATAACGAAAATCCAATAGTTGCGCCTGCATATCCACCGAGCAATGGTCCAACTAAATTTCCTAATACCTGAAAACTTGAACCTATTCCTAAGACTCCGCCTCTTCTTTCTTTGTAAATATTATTGCTTATTCTAGTAAAGAGTAAAGGCATCAGAGCGCCATAACCAAATCCTAAAATGGTTCTAACTGGAATTAAATAGTACGGATTGGTTATAAAAGAGTGTAGTAAATACATTGATGCTGTAAGTAAAGAAGCAATAACAACGCTTTTTCGTAAACCAAGTGTACCTACTTTCTTACCCCACCAGTATGCAGAAATGATAGAAAAGACACCAACAATGCTGTATAACCCACCGGTAATGGTTGGTAAATAGTTTTTATTTATTTCTAATGTTTCGACAAACAATACAAAAATTGGGCGCACGAATGAAATTCCTAATGAAGTTAGCATTATTAATAATGCCGGGATCAAAATCTTTTTATCAAGAAGTACATATTTCCAATTATCAAACAAAGTAAAATTCTTTTTTAATTCTTCATGTTTTTCTTCTTTAACAAAAATTATTATTGCAAATCCAACAACAAATAGTAATCCGGCTACAACAAAAAACACTGCACGGAAGGAAACAAAATCTGATATAATTCCTCCAAATAAAGGACCTAAAACTGTTCCTGCGGCAGTTGATGATTGTAAAATGCCGAGGGGCATATCCAGTCTTATTTTCAGGTGTATTAGATGCTATCAGCGCCATTGCAGCAGGAAGAAAACCGCTTAATCCACCCTGCAACAATCTCCCAATAAAAAGTTGGTTAATATCTTGTGAAAATCCAATGATTATTTGTGAAATAGCTAAACCAAACGTAGCGCGTATCATCATCAATTTTCTTCCATACTTATCTCCAAGATTTCCCCATAGTGAAGAAAGAAACAAAGAAACAAAAAATGGTCCCGCAAAGATCAATCCACTCCATTTTGAAGTTTCTTCAATTGAAGTGACTCCAAGTTCTCTAACAAATAAGGGGAGAAATGGGACGATGGAACTCATCCCGACCATTGCCAGAAATTGACAAATCCACATTATATAGAGATTTTTCTTCCAGTTAATCATTTTATTCATTTTATCTAATTTACAGATATTTGATTTATTGAAGAACCTGAGCTCTTTATTTTGTCTCGACTGTAAAATCTTTAAAAAATTACTTGACAATCTTTATTATTGCGGATATATTAGCGCTGTGAAAATGAAATTATCAACAATAATCATAACGTTTCTAATAATTGCTACAGTTTATGCTGGCGCTTATATAGAATATTTTCATGCCAGAAGTGAATCTGACGATATAAAACTTGAGTGGCAAACTGGAGAAGAAAATAATCTTCAGAAATTTATTATTGAAAGAAAAACTCCTCAAGGCTCATACTCAGAAATTGCTGCAGTTAATCCTAAAGGTAATAATTCTTATTATACTTATACTGATCAGAATGTATACAAAACAAATGACATGATATTTGTGTACAGACTTAAGATACTTGATAACAATAATTTGGCTTCTTATTCCTCAGATGTTTCCGTCTCACATAGCGTTTCAAGTGTTTACAAAAGAACGTGGGGCAGTATAAAGGCAATGTTCAGATAATTAATAGTGAATCTTAATTACCTTCTCAAAATTCTTAAAATTTTTCCTTCCTTATTATTTCTTAATCAAAAAATTCTTTTTCTACTGTTGATATATATTTTTTTTGGTTGTTCTTCATCTAAAATATATATACCAAATTCAAATTCTGATATTGGTTCTCAAAGTACAATAAGAGTTTTACTAGATTATAAATCCAGCGAGGTAACAATTTCTGTTAACGATGAAATTTTGATATCAGATGAAAAACAATTGTTAGCTAAGATTGCGTCCGGTAATAAATTAAAATTTAGTAATGATTCAAGAAAACTAACTCTTACTATAGGTGATACTGATTTTACAGGAAATAAATTTTTTATATCTGTATCAGATGAAATTGAAATAATAAAGATTGATGGGAAAAAGTATCGTGGAAAAATTATTGTTTCCAATACAGATTCTGAAATTAAAGTTATTAACCAACTCGGTTTGGAAGAATATGTAAAAGGTGTAATGACAAAAGAAATGCCTGTTGGAAAGGGAATAGAAAATTATAACGCACTTAAATGTTTTTCAATTTGCATTCGAACTTATGCTTTTAATAAAATTAAAGAGAGTAAAGATTTTTTTGATATCTATTCAGATACAAAAGATCAGGTTTACGGCGGTGTTGATGGCGAAACTGAGTTTACTAACAGTATTGTTGATGAAACAAAAGGGCAATTGTTAATTTATGAAAATGAACCCGCAATTATATTTTATCATTCAACCTGTGGTGGATTTACAGAAGATGTTAAAAATGTTTTTAGTAATAACATGGTTCCATACTTAAATACCGTAAAAGATGGCGATGAACCTTTTTGTAAAATTTCTCCAAGATATGAATGGACAGAAAATTATTCGGAATCTACTTTTATTAACCGGCTTTATAATGCTAAACTAATTGAGTCAAAAGAATTCAATATATCTGATGTAATTATTAAATCCCGCTTCAGCCCCGGAAGGGTAAATGAACTTGAAATATCGCTAATGGATTTTGCAAAAAGTGAAAAGATTATTTTACTATCAGGAAATCAGATGAGAAGTATAATTAAAAATGCTGATGGTAAATCGATTTTAAAAAGCACTTTGTTCGATATAACAATGAAAGATGAAAGAATTATTACTATTTCCGGAAAAGGAAATGGACATGGCGTCGGGCTTTGTCAATGGGGTGCAATTGGTCAATCCATAAAGGGAATAGACTATAGAGATATACTAAATCATTACTTTCCAGGAACAAAAATAAAAAGCATTTATGATTAGTTCTTTAACACCAATTTTTCTTGCTTCTAAATCTCCGAGAAGAAGAAAATTACTAAAGCAGCTTAACCTAAAGTTCAAATCTTTCAGCGTTGATATGGATGAGAAAATATATCCTAAAGAAAAGCCTTTTAATGCTGTTCTTAGATTATCCAGAGAAAAACTTAATCTTGCTAAAATGAATGTTAAAAATGGTATTATAATAACAGCAGATACAATTGTTGTTTTGGATAATATAATACTTGGTAAACCACTGAACAAAAAAGATGCGTTTAGAATTTTAAGAAATCTCAGCGGAAAAACTCACACCGTTTATACTGGTTATTCGATCTTTAATTCCAGCAACAATAAAACAATCTCTGAATATGAGAAAACAGAAGTCACTTTTCGTGTGCTTACAGACGAAGAAATTGAAAATTACATAGATGGTGGAAGCCCGATGGATAAAGCCGGGGCTTACGGTATTCAGGATGATTTTGGTGCCGTATTTATAAAAAAAATTAATGGTTGTTATTATAATGTTGTAGGATTGCCCCTGGCAAAATTCTATCATGCATTACTAAGGATACTTTAATTGCTGCAAAAAATTCGTAATAGAATTTTCATATCTATTGCAGTTGCCGCTGTAATTTATCTTTCATTTATGATATATGCTGATTATGAAAAAGTAATCAGCTCATTTAGTAATTTTAATTGGTATTTGTTGCCAATCCTGTTAACGCTTTCATTTGGAAATTATATTTCAAGATTTTTCAAATGGCAGTACTACTTAAAAATCATTGATGTAAAACTTCACGTATTGGATTCACTATCTATTTTCATGTCTGGTTTGATTATGAGTGTTACTCCAGGTAAGATGGGAGAACTGCTAAAATCATACCTCGTTAAACAAGTTAATGGAACCTCAATTAGCAAAACTGCACCAATTGTGCTTGCTGAAAGAGCAACTGATTTTTTATCATTAACAATTATGGCACTTGCAGGCGCATATTTCTATGATTATGGTAAAAATCTAATCATCCTAATTGGAGTAATTATTCTTTCAGGTCTCATTATAATATCAAACAAAAAATTATTTTATAACATCATTTCATTTTTTTCAAATATTGGTTTTATTTCCAAGCATATAGTCAAGATTAAAACAGCTTATGAATCTTCATCAAAATTATTGTCTCTAAATCCATTACTGCTGATGACTTTATTAAGTTTAGTTAGCTGGGGATTTGAATGTTTTGGTTATTACATCATCCTGACTAAATTTGATTTGCAGATTGATGTTCTGTGGGCTTTCTTCAGTTATAGTTTTGCTACTATTGTTGGTGCGCTTTCAATGCTGCCCGGTGGATTGGGAGTTACGGAAGGTTCTATAACATTGATGCTTGTGAAAAAAGGTTTATCCGAGCACAGTGCTTTTGCTGCTACATTTATCATCCGCGCGGTTACATTATGGTTTGCAGTTTTAGTGGGAGCTATCAGTGTTTTATTTTATCAAAAAAGATTTGGAAAAATTATTATTGAATCAAAATACATTTTTGATAAAGATTAAACATTTCAAAATATAGTATTATATTTTATTTGTAAATCAATTGCTAACTAATTAAGAATTTTAGTTAAAGATAGTTTTTAGATTTTTGCACAATTTAATTTTTCATTTTTAATTGGAGTATACAGTGATAGAATATTGTACGATTTTCGAAAGGTGCAAAAGTGGTTAAAAAATCAAAATTAAGTTATGTTATTATTAAAATATGTAGTTTGTTTTTTAGTATTTTTGGTTAAACTTATTTATTAAATTCTTTTTTACTCTACTGTAATTTTTACTTTCCCTTGATTTTAGAAAGCCCAATTGATATATTTTGCTAGGCAATTTTTTAATGAAAGGAGTTTGACATGTCACAAGAGAATAATCTAGCCAAAGGTTTCTTAATAGGGTTTTTAGCTGGTGGTGCAGTTGGTGCAGTTGTTGCGTTGTTAACCGCTCCTAAAAGTGGTAAAGAGTTACGTGCTGATATTAAAATGAAATCTGAAGAATATCTTGATGAAGCTGAAAAGTATCTTACTGAGGCTAAAGATAAAGCACGCGAATTGATTAACGAAGGTAAGAAAAAATCGGAGAGAATTATTCACGATGCAAGATCAAAATCTGAAGATATTATGAAGGATGCTGAAAGAGTATTCAAAGATGCAAAAGTAAAAACAACTGATGTGTTTCATACTGGCAAAGAAAAAATTGAATCTGAAGCCGAAAGAATTAAATCATCTGTTAAAGCAGGTCTTGACGCATATAAAGAAGCTAAAAATTCTTAGATTCTAAAATGGATATAGTTCAATTACTTACAATAGTATTAATTGTTTCAGCATCTGCACTTTGTATTGCACTGATTTATTATTTAAATAAAATTGTTAAATCAGTGCAATCTATAAATCGAAATATGAATGAACTATCTGCCAACCTTAAGCCGCTTATACATTCAACTACAGAACTTTCTGAAAGCCTGAATAAATTTACTTCTGAGGCAAAAGATCAACTTAGAATTTCAAGATCGATTTTAAGTGATTTTAGAGATCGAGCTGATAAGTTATTGAATATAGAAGATAAAATTCGCAGCGGTGTTGAAGATGCTGTAATGCCTTTTTTGAAAAATTTGCACGCTGTTGGAAAAGGAGTTGAATCATTTTGGAGAAACTTCAAAAATAAGTAATCGTTTAATTCTCACCTTTAAATTTTTTAGGAGGAATTCCCTTGAAAGAGTACGCACCAGAGTCAATACGTAATATAGCTTTAATCGGTCACGGTGGAGGTGGCAAAACCTCACTTGCAGAAATTATTTTATATACTGCAGGCGAAACAAACCGAATTGGAAATGTTCTTGAAGGAAATACAGTCTCTGATTACACTACAAATGAAATAGAAAAACAAATATCTATTTCCACCTCTCTTATGCACGTTGAATGGAACAACAAAAAAATAAATATTTTAGATACACCCGGCTATTCGGATTTTATTGGTGATGTAAAATCAGCTATGAAAGTTTGTGACACTGCCGTGATGGTTTTAAAGTCTGCCGAAGGTGTAGAAGTTGGTTCTGAAGTAAGCGGAAAGTTTGTCAATGAATTTGGACTGCCGTCTGCTATCCTAATAAATAAAGTTGATAATGAGCACTCCACTTTTGAAGAAACCCTGACAAAAGCAAAACAAAGACTAACTAACGGTGCTATCGCAATTACATTTCCTGCAGCAGAAGGTGTACTTTTTAATACAGTAGTTGATGTATTAAAAATGAAAGCATTTACTTATGGTGATGCCGGATCAAAAAAAGTAACTGAAGTGGAAATTCCTGAAAATTTAAAATCTAAAGCTGAAGAACTTCGTACTCAATTGATTGAAAAGATTGCAGAAACTAATGAAGAACTAATGAATAAATATTTTGAAGAAGGTTCATTAAGTGATACTGATATCGAAACCGGATTAAAAGCTGCGATAATTGGAAGAAGTTTAAGTCCGGTATTTGCAATATCAGCAACAAAAGCAGTTGGAGTAAATAATTTTCTGGATTTCGTTTCATCATATTTTCCATCACCTGTTGATAGAGGCGGTGAAGAAGCAACTCTTGCTGGTAAACCAGATAAGGTGCTTGTAAAACCAGTTCCGAGCGGCGAACCGGTTATATTTATCTTTAAAACGATTGCAGAACAACATGTTGGTGAGCTTTCATTATTCAAAGTTTATTCCGGTTCTGTAAAAGCAGGATTGGATCTTCTTAATGAATCAAACAGCAAAACAGAAAGATTGAGCCAGTTATCTGTATTAAATGGAAGAAACAGAAAAGACGTTTCGCATATTTCTGCAGGTGATTTTGGTGCTGTTGTAAAGTTAAAAGATACTCATACTAACAATACGCTTGCTTCAAAAAACCTTTCAGTTATTATCAGTCCTATTGAATTTCCTGAAGCTGTAATTCGTAGTGCAATACTTCCAAAAGCCAAAGGCGATGAAGATAAAATTGCATCAGGCTTACACACTCTTCATGAAGAAGATCCATCTTTCTATGTAAAGTTTGATCCTGAAATTTCACAAACTATTATATCAGGACAAGGTGAATTACAACTTTCACTTGCAACAAAGCGATTGAAAGAAAGATATAAAGTTGATGTTGATCTGGTTGAACCCAGAATTCCTTATCGTGAAACTATTAAAAGCAGGGTTGATGATGTAGAGTACAAACATAAAAAACAATCCGGTGGAAGAGGTCAGTATGGGCACGTTCATTTTAAAATGGAACCTTTGCCACGAGGAACAGGATTTGAATTTGTGAATGCAATCGTAGGAGGAGTGGTTCCTGGTAGATTTATTCCTGCTGTGGAAAAAGGAATAATTGATACTATGGCAAGAGGAGTTCTTTCTGGTAATCAAGTTGTGGACATAAGAGCCACACTTCATTTTGGATCTTATCATGATGTAGATTCAGATGAAATGTCATTCAAATTAGCTGCTGCGCAATGCTTTAAAAAAGGATTCTTAGAATGTAAACCCTGTTTGCTTGAACCAATTTATGAAGTTGAAGTTATTGTTCCTGATGAGTATATGGGTGATGTAATGGGCGATATTTCCAGTAAGCGTGGAAAGATTTTGGGAATGGATTCAGATGGTCATTTTCAAATTATTAAGGCTCACGTTCCGCTTTCAGAACTTTATAAATATTCATCTCAGTTAAGAAGTTTAACTCAAGGACGTGGAGTTCACAAACGAAGATTCTCACATTACGAAGAGGTACCAAAAGAAGTTGAACAAAAAGTTATTGATGAGTATAACAAATCCCGAGAAGAGGATAAGTAATTTTAAGGCGGAACAAGTTTCCGCCTTTTTAATTTTAGGTTTATAATGGAAAAACTCTGGTCTCCCTGGCGATCAAAATATATCGAATCTTTTAAGTCAGATGAAGATAAATCTAAATGTATTTTTTGTCAGATGGTTGATTTAAATCCAGCAGAAATGAATAATCTTGTTGTTGAAAGCGGTAAATATACATTTACAGTGCTCAATCTTTATCCGTATAACAATGGGCATTTGATGGTTGTACCCAAAAGACATACAAATGATTTTTCAGGGCTTTTTCAGTATGAATTATCTGAGTCGTTTGAGAAACTTCAACTTGCTGAAAAAGCTTTGCTTAAAGTTTTAAAACCACAAGGTTTTAATATCGGCGCAAATATTGGCAGAGTTGCTGGCGCTGGGATAGAAGATCATATCCATTTTCATATAGTTCCAAGATGGAATGGGGATTCTAATTTTATGCCGATTATTGGAGAAGTTAAAGTTATATCACAGGATCTTGCAGAGACAAAATCCAAGTTGTTGGAAGCATATTCGTTTTTAAATAAATAATTTTGTTCTAACTATATCAATTAGGCTACTATTGATAAAACTATTTGTGTCTATCGTATTTATATTTTTTTTCATTTCCTGCAATCACAAAGATGAAGAAAAACTTTCTAAGCCGCTTGTAATAAAGGATGGACTTCTTTATACCGATTCCCTTTCAACGACCCCTTACACAGGAAGAAATAAATCGCGAATGTTCGATATGAAAATAGAGTACGATGTAGTGGATGGTAAAAAAGATGGTGATTTTATTGTATACTTTTCCAACGATAAAATTCAGATGATCGGAAAGATGAAGCAAAATAAAAATGTTGGTGAGTGGAAATATTATTTTCCCGATGGTTCGCTCCAAACATCAGGATATTATGATGATGATATTCCAACCGGTAAATGGATATGGTTTAACCCAAAAGGAAAAATTATTGAAGAAGGAAATTATCTAACTGGAAATAGAGAGGGTGAGTGGAAAAGTTATGATTCCACTGGTACTCTGAATATTGTAAGAATGTACAAAGAAAATAAAGTAATTGATTCAACAAGGATTAATTAAGTAATTGAGCTCTATTAGATTTGGAACTTGCAGCTGGAAATATGAATCGTGGAAAGGCTTAATTTATCCTGAAACTGAAAAGTTTAATTATTTAAAAGAATATTCAAATCATTATAATACTGTTGAAATAGATCAATGGTTTTGGTCTCTGTTTACAACATCCAAAGTGGTACTTCCTCAAAAAAAAGTTGCAGCAGAATATAAAAATTCTGTTAATGCAGAATTTCTATTTACAATTAAAGTCCCCAACTCACTTACGCTAACACACTTTTACCGAAAAAATAAAACAGAATATTTAGTAAAAAATCCTTTCTTCCTTTCTTCAGATTTATACGAACAATTTATCGATTCGATTAAACCGCTGCACGATCAAATTGCTTGTTTGATTTTTCAATTTGAATATCTAAACAAAGAGAAAATAGAATCTCAAAGTTTATTTCAAAACTTATTTCATAATTTTGTTACAAAAATACCGGACTTAAGAATTCCGATTGGAATAGAAATCAGAAATCCAAACTACCTTAATAAAAATTTTTTTGAATATTTAGAGCAATTAAAAATAATTCCTGTTTTACTCGAAGGCTATTATATGCCATCGGTGATTGATACTTGTAACAAGTTTAGAACTCATTTTAACGGAACTATTGTTTTTAGATTACACGGACCTGATAGAACGGGAATTGAAAAGTTGAGCAATGAAAATTGGAATCAAATCTATATCGATAGAACTCAAGAACTTGAAAAACTCAGCGAGTTATTTAAAGATCTGCTAAGTCGTAAACTTGATCTTTTTATAAATGTAAATAATCATTTTCAAGGTTCCGCCCCTTTAACAATTCAAAAGTTAAAGAAATATCTAAAAGTTTGAATGAAAAACGTTCTTGATTTAGGTAAGATTAAATACTATTTTTGAAAGCAAAAAAAATGGGCTCATAGCTCAGTTGGTTAGAGCATCTGACTCATAATCAGAGGGTCGGTGGTTCAAGTCCATCTGGGCCCACATTCTGTAACCTCCGAATAAAATTTATTCGGAGGTTTTATTTTAGTTCAAATTTAAATAGATATTATTAGCACCTTTTTGAAAACATTCTAATTTAAACAAAACCAAGAGTATTTTATCTGATAATTTATAAACTTTGAGTAAGCACTTTCAAATTTATTTTTAGAATTGATTAAATCTAAAGTTATGAGATATATGATACTGCTTTGTATGTTTTTTCTGCTCAACACAAATAGTCTTTCTCAGGATAAATTATTAGTCAAATCAGCCCCAATCGATACTTCCGACTTTGAAAATAGTGCACGTCACTGGTATTATATAAAGGATACAGATAAAATTATTGAACCTCTGGAAGATCAGAAAAAATACTCTTCCAAGGATTTTGAAAAAATTGCTGACAACATTTTGCTATATCAAAAACATAATGGCGGCTGGGCAAAGAATTACGATATGCAGGCTATCCTATCAAGTGAACAAGAATCTGCTGTAATTAAATCAAAAAATATTCTTAATACCGGCTTTGATAATTCTGCAACATTCTCACATCTAAATTATTTAGCAAAAGCATATAGCTTTTCCAAAAAAGAAAAATACAAAATTGCTTTTACTGAAGGAATCAAATTTATCATATCGGCGCAGTATGATAATGGCGGCTGGCCGCAATTTTACCCCGATACAAGCGGCTATCGCAAATATATAACTTATAATGATGGCGCTATGATGGGAGTGATGAAATTACTACAGCGAGTGGTAAATAAGAAAAGTGATTACTCCTTCATTGATACAGAACTTTATGATAAAATTGTAAGCTCCTTTGAAAAGGGAATTGAGTGTATTTTAAATACACAAATAAAAGAATCTGATTCACTTTTAGTTTGGTGCCAGCAGCATAATAATATCACACTTAAACCGGAAGATGCCAGAGCATACGAACCAGCATCCATTTGCAATGGAGAAAGTGCAGAGATTGTTAAATTTCTTATGTCGTTGAAACATCCAAATGAGAGAATCATTGAATCAGTTAATTCTGCGGTAAAGTGGTTTGAAGAATCAAAAATTTCAGGCGTAAGAATCGAGACAATTGACGCCCCACATTCAGAGTATCAATATCGAAATTCTGATCACGATAAAATTTTAGTAGAGGACCAAAACGCAAAACCAATCTGGGCAAGATATTATAGTTTAGAAACTCATATACCAATATTTTCCAATAGAGATGGAAAAATTGTTTATTCATTTTCAGAAGTTGAGAGGGAACGAAGAATTGGTTATGCGTGGTACGTCTATGATCCGCAAGAAGTAGTAGATAAATATCCAACCTGGTTAAAGCTGATAAATGAAAACTAAATTATTTATAGTGCTTTTATCACTTTGCTCAATCAATTATTCTCAATCATACGTGGATCAGGACGGAATTCCAAAGGATTCTTCATACACTGTAAATGGCTATTATCAAAAAGAGTTCGAAAAATATCCATTTATAAAAATCGCTAAGAAAAATTTTAATGTAAACCTAAAAGAAGAATTCAATATAATTTATAGATCGCTTGGAACAAGAAACCTTAAACTTGATTTATTCTTTCCAAACACAAACGAAAAAAAGATTCCAATAGTTATTTTTATTCATGGTGGCGGATGGCGATCGGGTGAAAAATCATTTCAACATCCTTTAGCAAATGAAGTAGCTTCTAAAGGATTTTTGTGTGCAGCAATAGAATATCGTCTATCGCCTGAAGCAAAGTACCCCGCATCTGTTCACGATATTAAAAGTGCAATTAAATGGTTGAAGAAAAATGCATCAAGATATAATGCTGATTCATCCAAAGTTACTTTGTTAGGATGTTCATCTGGTGGCCATTTGGCAGCCCTGTGTGGTGTTACAGACAATATCCTAAAATTTGAAGCAACGGACTCTTTATTAAATATTTCATCAAAAGTTAATGCGGTTATTGATATAGATGGTATTCTTGATTTCACTCATCCTGCTGAAAGTGGAAAAGATACTTCGGATTTATATCCATCTGTGGGAAAACTTTGGCTCGGTGAAACATATAAAGAAAATCCTGAACTATGGATTGAAGCTTCACCTTTAACTTATATATCTGAAAATAGGCCTGAATTCTTTTTCATCAATAGTTCAATTGATAGATTTCATGCAGGACAAGATTCAGCAGTAGTATTTTTCAAAAAACACAACATTTATTACAGAATTGAAACCCTTCAGAATACACCTCACACTTTTTGGCTGTTTGAGCCTTGGTTTATAACTACCATCGATTTGATCGTTGAATTCCTAAAAATAAAGTTTGATTAATGCCTAAATTCCTATCTTTTGGAAATAGAATAATAATTTAAAATTATTTTTCTTGACATTGTGAAATTTTTTAGCTTTTTTTGGGTAGAACTTTTCCGTTTACTTTACCGATAAAGTAAACCATTATGTGACTCACGAGGCGAAGCTGTATTCGGACAATAACTTAATCCCTTCAATACTATTTCATTATACCAAAGGAGAGGCAGAATGAAATTATTTTTCTACATAAAACTTGTAAATCTGATATTAGTAATAAGTATATCACAAGCCTTATCACAGGGTATTCTTAAAGGAGTGGTAACTGATTCACTTACCAATAATGAGTTGATTGGTGCAAACGTATTCCTAATTGGCACATCGTTAGGAGCTGCAACAAATATAGAAGGAAAATATACTATCAGTTCAATAACCGAAGGAAAGTACATTGTTAAGGTTTCATACATAGGTTATAAATCAAAAGAAACTGAAGTAACTATTAAAAATTCTGAACTGATAGTTTTAAATCTTCAATTGACGCTTGATTTACTAGTAGGTGAAGAAGTAGTGGTTACTGGACAAATGATGGGACAAGTTTCCGCAATTAACCAGCAACGAACTTCAAATACAATTATAAACGTTGTATCAGAAGAAAAGATTCAGGAGTTGCCAGATGTGAATGCTGCTGAGGTAATAGGAAGATTGCCAGGAGTTTCTATTCTTCGTTCTGGTGGTGAAGCGAATAAAATTGTACTTCGTGGATTAAGTGATAAATTTGTGAAAGTTACCATTGATGGAATGGGAATTCCATCTACTGATGCTAGTGGTCGTGGTTTAGATTTGGGTACGATATCTCAAAGTTCACTTGCTGGTATCGAACTTTATAAAGCATTAACAGCTGATAAAGATGCAGATGCAATAGCAGGCAGTGTAAATCTTGTTACTAAAGGGGCCCCATCTGAAAGAACAATCAAATTAGATCTCAAAGGTGGATATAATGATATTATGAACTCTTTCAAACAATATAATTTTGGATTAAAATATGGTGAAAGATTTTTAGATCAATTACTTGGTGTGCAAGTTCTGGCAAATTTAGAAAATAGAATTAGAAGCAGCGAAAAAATAAATTTAGATTACGACCAGAGTGTTCTCAATCAAACAGATTATTTAATAAGTAATTTTTTAGTACGATTCACAGATGAAATTAGGAAAAGGAACGGGGCAACTATACTGCTTGATTTTAATACTCCAGACGATGGAATAATAAAATTTAATAATGTGTATAGCAGTACTAATAGAAATTATATTACACATGAAAGAGATTATCCATCACGTACTTCCAGCAGTGCCGTTACATATAATTTTAGGGATAGAGAACAGGAGATAGAAACTTTTAACAGTTCTCTAACAGGAACAAATAATCTTCTAGATTTGAAGTTAAACTGGGGTTTATCATTTGCACAGTCAACTGCGGATTTCCCCTACGATTATTATCTGGAATTTCTCGAACCATCTATTACCGGGGCTGGTATGATGAATACTCCTGCCATCAAAACAAATCCAGAACAATTAATTCCATTTGCATACAATAATTTTAATGCTGCAACTCTTTATGAAGCAGATTATTATTCGCAAAAAAACTTTGATAAAGAACGAACAGCCTTTCTAAATATTTCCAAAACATATACGATTGACAATTCATTTTCAGGAGAATTAAAGTTTGGGGGTAAATATCGTATTAAAGATAGATCAAATGTAAATAGCGCATTATATGCCCCTTATTATTTAGGTTATTGGCAACCATTTGAGCGATTAGAAGATGGTACATTGAGCGAGAAACAATTAGCCGGTTCATATTTTGATGCCTTCTATCAGAGATATCTTCAATCTCCCGCGAACACATCAGCCTCATTTTCAGAGTTTTTAGGTTCTAATCCAGAAGCATGGAATCTTTTTAATCAATACTTACTAAATCCGCTTATCGATAGGGATAGATTTCATCAATGGTATGATTTGAATATTAATGGTATCAGCGAAAATGGAACAAAACTTGAATACAATAATGATCCTTCAGTAAAAGCGGGTGACTATAATATCACTGAGAGGGTTGGGGCTTTGTATTTAATGAACACTCTTAACATTGGACAATTTGCGACATTTATTGCTGGACTAAGAGTTGAAAATGAAAATAATGATTATTATTCAAAATATTCTCCAGTTCAAACAGGAGGATTTCCGATTCCACCAGACCTCAGCAGGGATACATCAGCTAATCATAGTGAAACAATATATCTTCCAAATTTCCATTTAAATATTAAACCTACTGAAACATTGAATATTCGATTAGCTGTATACAAAGCATTAGCAAGACCAGATTTTAACTACAGACTTAACACATATTTTGCTTGGAGAGGTGCAGATGTAAGCGCTAATAAAGAAATAATTGTTGGTAACCCTACACTGAAAACAGCGCAAGCATGGAATTATGAGATTAACACATCATTATTTGGAAACGAAATTGGGTTAGTTTCATTATCAGCATTTTATAAAGTTATTAAGGATCAATATCACGTACTTAACCAAATAAATACTATAGGTGATACACTCTTAAGCTATCTTGGATTGCAATGGAAATCATTACATACTGGTTCTTATCAATTAACCGCTCCATATAATTCTCCACAAGATACTAAGGTTTGGGGATTTGAATTTGAGCACCAGATGAATTTTTCTTTTCTTCCTGGGTTACTAAAAAATATAATCTTATCCTACAATTTCTCTTTAGTAAAATCTGAAACGGTTATACTTTCTGCCGTAACAGATACAGTGATTTATTATATACCTGAGTTTCCCGGAATTCCCTTTTATCGGTATGAAGATCGTCCTGTTGAGTTAAAGCAGCAACTTGAAGATCAACCTAAATTTTTTGGTAATATTTCGCTCGGGTATGATATTGACGGTTTTTCTGGAAGAGTTAGTTTGTTTTATCAATCTGAATATAATCACTTGTTTACAGCAAGCAGAAGAGGCAATCAAATTAATAATAGTTTTACCAGAATCGATCTTGCACTTCGACAAAAAATAACAAACTATTTATCAGTACTTTT